>MRWG01000038.1_pt1 | contig 292043 bp, 278 predicted proteins | sample 1013341 | NCBI WGS metagenome assembly MRWG01 (sample SAMN06117577, study PRJNA244670) | biofilm metagenome | biome: Water; feature: Cathode Biofilm; material: Biofilm; isolation source: microbial consortium enriched at the cathode of a solar microbial fuel cell | place: USA: District of Columbia... | reverse complement strand
GCGCTTGCCAAGCCCGAGACCGACGATTACCAAAACCAAACCCGCAGACTCTCCTCATGAACGAGGGACCAGCGGGGGGCAGGTCACCCCCAAAGCGTGCAAGATTGTGCCTCATTGGCAGCAAAAAACTGTGAAGATGGCGATCCCTGAAGGACTCGAACCCTCAACCTGCTGATTAGAAGTCAGCTGCTCTATCCAGTTGAGCTAAGGGACCGCGTGGCGCCAGTTATGACAGGCTCGTGCCGGGGGTCAAGCCGCGGCGCGCAGGTCCAGGTGCATAAAGACCGACCAGGGATCTTCGCCATAGTCCGCAAACGGCCCGCATTGCACAAAGCCAAAGGATTCATACAGGCGGCGCGACGGCAGGTAGTCGTCCGTGGAGCCGGTTTCCAGATAGATTCCGGTGGCGTTTTCACGGCGGGCCAAGGCCAGCAGGAAATCCAGCATCGCCCGCCCTGCCCCGCTGCCGCGGGCCTCCGCCAGCGTGTGCATCGACTTCAGTTCCCGCGCGCCGCCGCCCAGGGATTTCAGCGCCCCCATGGCAACAGCCTGGCCGTCCCTGCGCGCCAGAAAAAACTGCACCCCGGGCTCTTCCAGCCCGCTGCCGTCAAGCGCATGGCAGCTGTCCTCCGGCGACTGCGCCGCCATTTGCGACAGATGCCGCCGGATCATCGCGGCGGCCTCCGGCTCTGCCGGGCTGGCCGGGCTGATTTCGATACCGGACACCGGAACGCTGGCGCCTTCCGGGCTAATTTGGTGCTGTGGGTCAGCCATTTCGCCTCAACATCTTGACCTGGATCATCGCAAGCAGACGGCGCAGCGCGCGCCAGCCTGACACGAACCCTATCCGCTGTTTACTATCGGGGAAAGAAATTTTCCCGGCGCTTAGCCGCTTAGAAACCGGACCGCCGCGCGGGGCCGCAATGGTCCGGAAAACCTGCGCATGAAACCCGAAAAGGCATCCGCCGCGGGCCTCAGGCCCGCTCTTGCAGGCTGATCTCCAGTTCCTGCATCACCGCGCCGGACCCGCCCGCCATCAGGCCGGTGATCCGCCCGGCCTCCAGCCCCAGCTCAACGGTGATTTCACTGGGGGACGCCGGCACCATGAAGTGGCCCTGCTCGATCATCAGCCTGGGCTTGCGAACGCCAAGATGATCATAAAGCGCGCAGGCCAGCGGCCCGGCGGCCATGCCGGTGGCCGACTCCTCAGCAATGCCATAGCGAGGCGCGAACATGCGCGTTGTGGCATCGGCAGCGGTTGCCGCGGGATCCGTTGTGAACACGTAAAACCCGATCAGATCCAGCGCCTCGCTGATCGCCTCGATCTGCGGCAGCCGGGGCCGGATGGCCGCCAGAACAGCGGCGTCCCTGACCGCCACCAGCACAAAACTGTTGCCGGTATTTGCAAGCACCGGGGCAAACCGCGGGTCCAGGCTGTCCTCGTCCAGACCAAGCGCGGCCAGCACATCCTCCGCCCGGACGCCGCGGTCTGCCCAATCGGCGGCCGCCTCATACCGCGGCGCCAGCTGCTCCATATAGGCCGCGCCATCGCGGATGATGATCTTGCGCGGGCCGTCGACGGTTTCCTTCGAGGTTTCCCCCTCCGCCACCCGGCCGAGTTCGGCCAGATAGCTGAAGGCTGCGATGGTCGCGTGGCCGCAATGGGCGATGCGCCGGGCCGGGGTAAAGAAATCCAGCTTGAAGCCTTCGCTGCGGGAGCGCGAGACAAAGGCGGTCTCCGACAGCCCGACCTTCTGCGCGATCTCAAGCATCTGCGCGCCGCTGAGGCCATCGGCGTCCAGAACAACCCCGGCCGGATTGCCGCCGGTTGCCTGCACGTGCGCGCCGGTGCCGCGGCGGGTGACAAAGCCATTGACGATACGGGCGGTGACGGATGCGGTATTGCGGGTCATGCTGCGAACTCCTTTTCATGAACTCTCATCAGCATGATCGAACTCTTGTGCCTGTTATACTGATATAACTATGATCAGTATTCATGAATGACCCTGACAGCCTTCTCCCCAGACTGCTGCAAAGCGCCCCCCTGCTGGAGGCCATTGCGGAAGAACAGAACTTCACCCGGGCTGCCCAGCGGCTGGGGGTGGAGCAATCCGCGGTCAGCCACCGGATCAAGGCGCTGGAGGCGGCCCTTGGGGTGCCCCTGTTCGACCGCACCACCCGCCGGATCACCCCGACGGAGGCCGGCCGCATCGTCTGCGGCGCGGCGCAGCAAAGCGGCGGGATCTGGCAAGCGGCGCTGTTGCGGCTGCAGGACCTCAAGACCAGCCGCAGCCTGCGGCTGTCGGTGCCGTCGTCGGTTGCCATGAAATGGATCGTGCCCGCCCTGCAGCGCGCGCAGGACAGCGGCCTGGATCTGCTGGTCGACGTGGATGACCGCCTGGCCGACCTGCACGCGGGCGAGGCCAAGGCCGCGATCCGCTATGGCATGGGCCCCTACCCCGGCCTGCATTCAGAGCCGCTGCTGCAGGCTATGCTGCTGCCGGTCTGCCGCCCGGGGTATCTGGGGCCGCAGGCCTTGCAAGACTATTGCCAGCAGCCCGGAGCGCGGCTGCTGGTCGACCGTTCCGGCGAAAGCGACGGCACCGGGTTCAGCTGGCAGGCCTATTTCACCGCCTGCGGCTGGGACTTCGGCTTTGAGCGGTCGATCAATCCCTTTGCCCGCGCCGACCTGGCCATTCAGGCCGCCATCAGCGGCATGGGCATTGCCCTGGGCCGCAGCCTGCTGGTGGAACATGACCTGGAGGCCGGGTTTCTGGAAGCCGCCGGTGCGCCGGTCAAATCCCGCGCCCGCTACTGGCTGGTCACCACACCGGCCAATGCCGCAACCGAGGGGTATCAGGCCTTGCGCGGCTGGCTGCAGGCCGAGATTGCAAAGATGCGCAAACAGCAGGCCGCCTTGTTCAAACTGCCGTAACGGCGCGCGCCCGCGGGCTGGTGCCAGGCGCTCAATCCGCCGCCTTGACCCAGCGGGCAATTTCCTCAGCCGCAGTCTCCAGGTGCTGGTCCTGCGTTAGCCCGGTCACCCTTTTGCGCGGCTTCAGGTCGTGGTCGCCGTCGCTCAGCCAGAAAAACGAGACCGCATCGGACAGGTCATAAGACGCGGCCTCCGCCTGGGTGCCGAACGGGTCGCGGGTGCCCTGGCAGATCAGCGCCGGGGTTTTCAGCCCGGCCAGATGCGCGGTCCTCAGCTGTTCGGGTTTGTTCGGCGGGTGAAACGGGTAGCCAAGGCAGACCAGGCCGCGGATCCGGTTCTGCGCCCAAAGATCATCTGCAATCAGGCTGGCAACCCGGCCGCCCATGGATTTGCCGCCGATGAACAGCGGACCGCCGCAGGCGAGCGCCTCGATGGCAGTGCGGAATTCCTCCTGCAGCAGCTCGATCTTCGGCGGCGGCCGCTTTGGCCCGCCGCTGCGCCGGCCCGCCATATAGGCAAACTCAAACCGGACAACCCGCAGCCCGCGGGCGGCAAGCGCCTCTGCCATCGCGGTCATGAAGGGCGTGTCCATCGCCGCCCCGGCCCCGTGGGCGAGCAGCAGCGTCGCGCCGCCCGGCGCATCACCGTTCAGCAGAAACTTGGGTTCAGACATCGCGCGCGCCCCCGCTGCCCCGAAGAAACAAGACCCACAGTCCCGGGCACCGGCCCAGCGCGTTTCCGCAGCCCGGCAGCCGCTTCAACTGCGGCGCTGGCCTCAGTGGGTCCAGGGGCCGCGGCGGTTGGTGGCGAAATTGTCGCCATAGCCGCCCGGGCGGATGTTGGGCTTGCGCTGCTTGGGCTCGACGACCAGCGCCTCGATGCCATGGTCCTTGGCATATTCCAGCGCCGCTTCCTTGCTGTCAAAGCGCAGCTTGACCTGGCTCTGGGTGTCGCTGGAGGAGGTCCAGCCCATCAGCGGATCCACCTCGCGGGCGCTGGCGGGCGCGAATTCCAGGACCCATCTCCGCGTCTTCGCCATGCCCGAGGTCATGGCATTGCGTGCTGGCCGGTAAATCCGCGCTTGCATGGGCTGTCTCCTGGTGTCTCAACCTGTGAATCTCGAAGTTGCGCATTTATGCGCCGGATATGCGGCTGCAGCAAGGGAGCAAATGCAGCGTATTTCGACGGTTTTGCCCTGCTGCCACAGGCGTTTGGCCGCATCAGGCCCTGATGCCCCCTTGAACAAGAACAAAAACAGACCAAAATCAGCGCGGTCCCAAACGGAGTCGCCCGATGCCCTATGCCCATTCCGACAAGTCCATGCCGATGATGACCCAGCGGGCGCCGCAGCAGCGGCCCAAGCTGGAGGGCGGCAAGCGGTTTGTCATGAACACCACCTTCGATCCGGCAGGCGACCAGCCGGCCGCGATCAAGGAACTGTCGCAGGGCGTCCTGGAGGGCGAGCGCAACCAGGTGCTCCTCGGCGCCACCGGCACCGGCAAGACCTTCACCATGGCCAAGGTGATCGAGGAGACCCAGCGCCCGGCGATCATCCTTGCCCCCAACAAGACGCTGGCGGCGCAATTGTACGGCGAATTCAAGGGCTTCTTCCCGGAGAACTCGGTCGAATACTTCGTCTCCTTCTACGACTACTACCAGCCGGAGGCCTATGTGCCGCGCTCCGACACCTATATCGAGAAGGAAAGCCAGATCAACGAGCAGATCGACCGGATGCGCCACTCCGCCACCCGTGCCCTGCTCGAACGCGATGACGTCATCATCATCGCGTCCGTGTCCTGCATCTACGGCATCGGCTCGGTCGAAACCTACTCCGCCATGACCCAGGACCTGAAAGCGGGCGAAATGTACGACCAGCGCCAGATCATGGCGGATCTGGTCGCCCAGCAGTACAAGCGCAACGACCAGGCCTTCCAGCGGGGCTCCTTCCGGGTCCGCGGCGACACGCTGGAAATCTTCCCCGCCCACCTGGAGGACCGCGCCTGGAAACTCTCCTTCTTTGGCGAGGAGCTGGAGCAGATCACCGAATTCGACCCGCTGACCGGCGAAAAGACCGGCAGCTTCGACCAGATCCGCATCTATGCGAATTCCCACTACGTGACGCCGAAGCCGACGCTGAATCAGGCCATCATCTCGATCAAGCAGGAGCTGAAGATGCGCCTCGACCAGCTGGTCGGCGAGGGCAAGCTGCTGGAAGCGCAGCGGCTGGAACAGCGCTGCAATTTCGACCTGGAGATGCTGGAGGCGACCGGCCATTGCAACGGGATCGAGAACTACTCCCGCTACCTGACGGGCCGCGCCCCCGGCGAGCCGCCCCCGACCCTGTTCGAATTCATCCCCGACAACGCCATCGTGTTCGCCGACGAATCCCACGTCTCCGTCCCCCAGATCGGCGGCATGTACAAGGGCGACCACCGGCGCAAGTTCACCCTCGCCGAACACGGCTTCCGCCTGCCCTCCTGCATGGACAACCGCCCGCTTAAGTTCGAGGAATGGGACGCCATGCGCCCGCAGTCGGTCTTCGTCTCCGCCACCCCGGCGGCGTGGGAATTGGAGCAGGCGGGCGGCGTCTTCACCGAACAGGTGATCCGCCCCACCGGTCTCTTGGACCCGCAGGTCGAAATCCGTCCGGTCTCGATGCAGGTGGATGACCTGCTGGATGAGGTGCGCAAGGTCACCGCCGACGGCTTCCGCACCCTTGTGACCACGCTGACCAAACGCATGGCAGAGGACCTGACCGAATACCTGCACGAACAGGGCATCAAGGTCCGCTACATGCACTCCGACATCGACACGCTGGAGCGGATCGAGATCCTGCGCGACCTGCGCCTTGGCGCCTTCGACGTGCTCATCGGCATCAACCTCCTGCGCGAGGGGCTCGACATCCCCGAATGCGGCCTCGTCGCCATTCTGGATGCGGACAAGGAGGGTTTCCTGCGCTCAGAGACCTCGCTGATCCAGACCATCGGCCGCGCCGCCCGCAACGCCGAGGGCCGCGTCATCATGTATGCCGACAAGATCACCGGCTCGATGGAGCGCGCCCTGGGCGAGACCAACCGCCGCCGGGAAAAGCAGATCGCCTACAACCTCGAACACGGAATCACGCCGGAGACGGTGAAGAAAAACGTCGAAGACGTGCTTGCCGGCCTCTACGAGGGCGACGTGGACATGAACCGCGTCACCGCCCAGATCGGCAAGCCGATGCACGGCGCCAACCTGGAGGCGCATCTGAACGGCCTGCGCGACGAGATGCGCAAGGCGGCGGAGAACCTGGAATTCGAGGAAGCCGCACGCCTGCGCGACGAGATCAAACGGCTGGAGGCGGTGGACCTCGCCATCTCCGACGACCCGCTGGCGCGGCAGTCGGCGGTGGAGGCCGCGTCCGAGGCCGCCGTCAAATCACGGGGGCGGTCAACGGCGGGCAAGGCGGGGACGCGGGCGTACCGGGGCAAATCGCAGAAGAAGTTTTCTTGATTCATTGGGGAGGGAAGAGCACCCTCCCCTCAATCAGGCAACCTTTCATCAGCTGACTGGGCAAATGCTCGCCTTTGAATCGGGAATTGTGTCCCAGCGTTTCCGCGAACTAAGTATTGATCCCCCAACAGCCAGTGGTACAAATTTGCATAGATATAATCCGGATGGATTTTCAAACCCGTTCCTCCAATTTGCCCTCGGCGATTTTGCAGGAACCCTGCTCTAATAGTTTCGAAATGATTGTCTGCATATCGAACTTGCCCAGCCACCATCGATACAGTGATTGCAGCCACTAAGTCTGCACATTGCAGAACTCGTGACAATCTAAATGGAATTGTCACAACATTCATAGCTAAGCTTTCGAAGTCAACGAAGCCCGTGCCATTTCTCCGAAGTTCCACGCAATCCGCCAACAATCTTTCCTCATCAGCGGGCCCTCCAGATGGCTTAGCTACGAACACCACACCATGCTCGTCACCCAAAAATGTGTCAAAGCGTTCAAGTGCGAGGTTCAATGCATCTGTCTCATGATCTTCGGCATTTTCCGTGGCGAATCGCCTTTCTGTTTCAACGACAGCAACCAGAAAGTTTGCCTCTGCTTGAAGACAAAGCTCCAAAGCTGCGTTCACAAATTGTGTTCGGTCGTTACCCTGTAAATTTTCGTACATCCAATCTGTACGGCGTGGAGACCACTTGAAAATTGCTCCATCAGGGAACCCGCTTTCCCTCATAAGTGCTTCTAAATTTGCCTCAAGTGTGCGTAGTGCTTCCGCATCGATTACTACTCCGCCAACACCAATTAGGTCGTTCATACCTTCGCGTGGGCATCGGCGTTGTTTAGTATCATCAAGAAAGAGGAATTTCATAAGCTTGGGCCTTATAATGGTTTTCCCAATGCGTAGCTTCGCTCCCGAAGACCTGCAAGCCAAAGGAGATTAAAAATCTGAAAACTCCCCCGCCGAGAAAGTCCCCAACACCCGCCCAAGGGGCGGGAGAAGCGTGCGCGAAGCGCGGTTTTGCCGTGCGACAGGCTCCACAAAGCCAGGGAAACCGAATTAACCATCTATCAATAAACAAAGTTTCTCAGCGAAACCCCTTTTCATTCACACCTCCAAAACCAAACCCGGCCAAAAGTCCATCCGCGCCTCCTGCGCACCGGAGAATCCGTCTCCGCAGGCCGGTTTAGAATCCGTCTCCGCCGGCCGGTTTCACCCAATCCGCCACCCGCCGCAGGCCCTCTGCACACATCCGGCAATTGAACTCCCCGGAAATTTATGCGCATCAAGCTCCTCATGATTTGCAAGCTGCCGCATATCCGCCCGGGCCAGAGCGTCGGGCTGTTGGGCGGGTCCTTTGACCCGCCGCACCGGGGCCACGCGGCGATTTCCCATGCCGCGCTCAAGCGCTTCGGGCTGGACCACCTGTTCTGGCTGGTCTCCCCGGGCAACCCGCTGAAGGCGCGCCAGCCTGCCCCGCTGGAGCGGCGGATCAGCGCCAGCCGCGGCCTCATACAGCACCCGCGCATCCATGTCAGCGGCATCGAGGCGGACCTCGGCACCCGCTATACCGCCCAGACCCTGCGCCACCTGCGCCGCCGCCATCCCGGCGTGCGCTTCGTCTGGCTGATGGGGGCCGACAATCTCACCCATTTCCACCGCTGGAAGGACTGGCAGCAGATCCTGGACACGGTGCCGGTGGGGGTGCTGGCCCGGCCCGGCGACCGGATCTCGGCCCGGTTTTCGCCCGCGGCCCGGATCTACCGCCACGCGATGCTGAAAGGCAGCGAAAGCCAGCTGCTGGCGCGGGCGGACAGCCCGGCCTGGTGTTTCGTCAACCTGCCGATGGTGGATGTCAGCTCGACCGCCTTGCGCGCCCGCGGCGAATGGTCAGCGGCGCAGCAGGGCTGAGGCCAGACCGGCGCTCAGCACCACCGCCAGCCCGGCCCAGGTCCAGGCATCCGGCAGCTGGCGGAACACCGCCCAGCCCAGCCCGACGGCCGCCACCAGCTGGAAATAGACCATCGGCGCCAGCTTGACCGCCTGCACCCGCCCGTAGGCAAACAGCAGCAGCAGGTTGCCCAGCATCGAAAACGCGGCACTCCCCACCGTCAGCGCCGCAGTCGGGGCTGAGAACTCCGGCAGGCTGGCAAGGCCCAAGGGCAGCATCAGGCAGGCCGACAGCAGCAATTGCGTCAGGCTCAGTTCCAGCGGCGAGCCCACCCCCGCCAGCCAGCGCGAGCTGGTCAGGAACCCGCCGTAGAAACAGCCCGCCAGCACCGCCCACAACAGGTTGACCGACCCGCCGGCCCCCGGCCGCACCACCATCAGCACGCCGAGAAATCCCAGCGCCATCAGCAGGCTGCGCGGCACCGTCGCCTGCTCCCGCAGCAGCAGCACCGACAGCACATAGCTGACCACCGGACCGATGAAGAAGGCGGCAAAGACATTGGCCAGCGGCTCTGTCATCAGCGCCATCTGGATCGAAAAGATGCCGCCGCTCAGCAGCCCGGCCCGCAGCCACAGCCGCCAGTCGCCCAGCAGCGTGAACGCCCGGCGCGGCACAAAGGGCAGGATCAGCGCGGCACCGATCGAAAACCGCGACCAGGCCACAAAAGCCGGCGTCGCCAGCCCGCTGCCGGTCAGCAGCTTCCCGCACAGATCGCCCGCCGGGATCATTGACATGGCCGCAAACATGAGGATGACTGCCTGAAACATGGCTGCCAGCGGTAGCAGGACTTTTGATGGGGCAAAACCCCGGACCTTGCGGCGCAGCGGCGGGGATCGGGTATTGAGGAAGAGCGGGTCCGCACCTTAAATATGAGCACGATGACTTCACGCCGGACGTTCCTTCTTTCCGGGCTTGCCGCACTGGCGGGCTCTTCTGCCCTGGCCAATGCGCCTGCCGTGTCGCTGCGCCCCGTTGCGCGCAAGGTCAGCTCTCTGGCGGCCGGCGCCGACGGGCTGCAGGCGCTGCTGTCTCGGGCCAAACTGCCGGGCCATGCGGTCTGTGCGGTTGCGGATGTGAAAACCGGCAAGCTGCTGGAGGCGTCCGGCAGCGGCGAGGCCCTGCCGCCGGCCAGCGTCGCCAAGGCGCTGACGGCGCTTTATGCGCTGGATGTGCTGGGGGCGGGCCACCGGTTCGACACCCGCCTTCTGGCCACCGGCGGCGTCGCCGGCGGCGTGGTGGGCGGCGATCTGATCCTGGCAGGCGGCGGCGATCCGATGCTGAACACAGACCATCTGGCGCTGCTGGCCAAGGCGCTGAAAACCGCCGGCGTGCGCGAGGTGCGGGGCAGGTTCCTGGTCTGGGACGGCGCGCTGCCGCAGGTGCCCGCCATCGACCCGGAGCAGCCCGATCACGTGGGCTATTCGCCTGCGGTCTCCGGCATTGCGCTGAACTTCAACCGGGTCCATTTCGAGTGGAAACGCGCCGCCAGCGGCTGGGCTGTCACCATGGACGCCCGCACCGAGAAATACCGCCCCGAGGTCGCCACCTCGCAAATGCAGATCGCCTCCCGCGCGGTGCCGGTCTACACCTATGCCGAAAAATCCGGCACCGACCACTGGACCGTGGCCAGCAAGGCCCTGGGCAAGGGCGGCTCGCGCTGGCTGCCGGTGCGCAATCCGGGCGCCTACGCAGGCGACGTGTTCCGCACCCTGGCGCGGGCCAACGGCATCGCCCTGCCCCAGGCGAAACCCGCCAGATCGCTGCCCCAGGCGCAGCTGCTGGCGCAGCATCACAGCCCGCCGATGGACGTGATGCTGAAGGCGATGCTGAAATTCTCCAACAACCTGATGGCCGAGATGATCGGCATGGCCGCCAGCACCGCGCGCAGCGGGCGGCCGGCGTCGCTCAAGGCCTCCGCCGCGGAGATGAACCGCTGGGCGGGGGAAAAATACGGCATGTCCGGCACCCGGCTGGTGGATCACTCCGGCCTGGGTGAAGAGTCCAGGATGACCCCGGCAGACCTCACGGGCGCGCTGGTGGCGGCCTACAAGGCCGGCCATTTGAAACCGCTTCTGAAATCATTCCAGTTGCGCGATGCCAACGGCCGCCCGGTCAAAAACCACCCGATCAAGGTCGCCGCCAAGACCGGCACGCTGAACTTCGTCTCGGGCCTCGGCGGCTTCATGACCGCGGCCGACGGCACCGAACTGGCCTTCACCATCTTCACCGCGGATCTGAAAAAGCGCGCCCGCATCCCCCGCGCCGAGCGCGAACGCCCCCAGGGCGCCCGCGGCTGGAACCGGCGCGCCAAGCAGCTGCAGCAGCAGCTGATCGAGCGCTGGAGCGCCGTTTACGGCAGCTGACAGCCGGAACTGGTCTGGGAAAATTACCCGTTACTGGACGTTCCGCCCAGACCAGCAGCATGGCAGATCCAGGCAAGGCGGCGGTGCGCGGACACCGCGGCAGAGCTTTGCAAAGGACGCCCTGATGACGGATTTCTTCAACGGACACGGCCAGCCCATTGGCGCGCCGCTGCCGAACTGGACCGGTGCCCGCGCGCCCGGACACACCGGCATGGCAGGGCGCTATTGCCGGGTTGAGCCGCTGGAGGCGGACCGCCACAGCGCCGATCTGTTCGCGGCGTTCCGGCAGGACCGCAGCGATGCGGTCTGGACCTATATGCCCTATGGCCCCTTTGCCGGCCCCGAGGCGCTGCTCACTTGGGTCGAGGCCAACAGCGGCGCGGATACGCAGCCCTGCTTTGCCATCGTGAACGGCGCCAGCGGCAAGGCAGAGGGCGTCGCCAGCTATATGCGCCTTCAGCCGGAACACGGCGTCATCGAGGTGGGCGGCATCACCCTCGCCCCACCGCTGCAGCAAACGCGCGCCGCGACCGAGGCGATGTATCTGATGATGGCGCGGGTGTTCAACGACCTGGGCTACCGCCGCTATGAATGGAAATGCGACGCGCTGAACGCCCCCTCCCGCCGCGCGGCGGAGCGGCTTGGCTTCACCTATGAGGGGCTGTTCCGCCAGGCCATCGTCTATAAGGGCCGCAACCGCGACACCGCCTGGTATTCAATTTTGGACAGCGAGTGGCCGCAGCTGGAGGCGGCTTTCACGGCCTGGCTCGATCCCGCAAATTTCGATGCAGACGGCCGGCAGAAGCAGTCTCTGGCCCGGCTCAGGGCGGCGCAGGCCGGGACCTGAGCGGCAAGGGCGCCGCTACCCCAGCGCCGCCGCCACCTCCTGCGCCAGCCGCTGCATCCGCTTCAGCCGCGCGCTCAGCGGGCGGCCTTTGCGGCAGGTAAGCCAAAGCCCGTGACGGCGCGGCCTCTGGAGCGGGACCACCGCCAGCAGGCCCCGCTGCGCATAGGCCTCAACCCCGCTGCGCGGCAGCAGCGTATAGCCGATGCCGCGCGCGACAGGGTCCAGGATCTGGCCGATCTGGTTGACATAGGTCCGCACACGCAGCCGGTCAGCGCCCTGATAGGCCTCCGGAAAGTTCAGCGGCAGCAGCTCATCCGCATGGGCAAAGCCATCGGGATGGGCGACAAAGCCGCGCGCCTCCAAAGCGTCGAACGTGATCTCCGCACCCGCATCCCGGACAGGCAGCACAAGGCAAAGCTCCTCCTCCCCCAGATGCTCCGCCTCCAGCCGGGGGTGGCCCGGGTCGTGGTCCAGAATGCCCAGATCGAACGCCCCCTCCAGAAGACCGCGCTTTATCGCCGCTTGCGGCGCCGCTTCCAGATGCGCGGTGAGGTCCGGCGCGGTCTCCAGCAGCGCCAGGATGCGGGGGTACAGCAGCGTTGCAAAGCTGCCGGAACAGGCGATCCGCACCTCTCCGGCATCGGGGCTGTCGGTGGCGATCGCCTCTCGCAAGCGCCGTTCCTCATCGCGGCGCGCCTGCCCCAGCGCCCGCACCGCCTCCCCCGCCGGGGTCAGCGAAAAGCTTTTGCCGTCTTGTGCAATCAGGCTCTGGCCCAGCTGCGCCTCCAGCTTGCGCAGATGCTGCGAGACACCCGGCTGGGTCATGTTCAGCCGCTGCGCCGCGCGGGTGAAATGGCCGGTCTCAGCCAGCGTCGTGAAGGTTTCGAGCCAGGTGGCGTTCAGCACGGACCATTACGCCATATTATCATTTCCATATGAAATGATAATTTCACAGGAGAGGGGCGAGTGTCTACCTTTCTGTCATCCCAAGCATGAGGAGACCAAAGATGACCACCACGCCCAGAACCTTCTCGCACATCGGCCTGTCGGTGCCGGACCTTGACGCGGCCGTGAAGTTTTACGCGGACGTCATGGGGTTCTACGTGCTGATGCAGCCCAGCGAAGTGACCGAGGACGACAGCGCCATCGGGCAGATGTGCACCGATGTGTTCGGCCCCGGCTGGACCCGCCTGCGCATCGCGCATCTGTCCACCGCGGACGGCATCGGCATCGAACTGTTCGAATTTGACGGCAACGAAGCGCCGCAGGACAACTTCCAGTACCGCAAGCACGGCACCTTTCATTTTGCCGTGCAGGACCCGGACGTCGAAGGGCTGCTGGAAAAGATCGTCGCCGCCGGCGGCAAGCAGCGGATGCCGGTGCGGGAATATTTCCCCGGCGAAAAGCCCTACCGCATGGTCTATGTGGAGGATCCGTTCGGGATCATCTTCGAGCTCTACAGCCACAGCTATGAGCTGACCTATTCAGCCGGCGCCTACAGCTGACGCCACGCATTGCCCGGGTCCCTGCCCCGGGCAACGCCGCTCTGTCTGAAGCCTCAGGCGGCACTCAGACCATATGGCGGGCACGCGCACCGCGCTCGATCGCGGCGGCGTGCAGCCGGTCGATGTTCAGCTCATAGCGGACCTCGGCCAGAAACTCGAGCTCGGTCTCGCCCAGGATGCCATCGGCAGCGGCGACATCGCAGGCCAGCGCATAGGCAGTCTCGAACAGCCGCTCCGGCAGGTCATCGCGGACCAGGCCGAACAGCGCCTCCAGCCCGTCCTCCTGCTCGAACAGGTCCAGCACGGTGCGCGACACCCGGCTCACCCGGTCGATGTCATAGTCGGCAAAGACCGGCAGCATGTTGACCGCCGACTGGATCTTGACCAGCTCCGCGGTGCGGATGTTTTCGTCCGAGGCCGAGACCGCCACCATCAGGGCCACAAGGCAGTCCTGCGGGGTCATCGGATGCGGGGTTTGCTCACTCATGGACGAAATCCTTATTTGCGCAGTATTCACTCCGACAGGATAGGTACGCCCGCGGGGAGGTTCAATAACAGGCTGTGCCCAAGCGCCGGTTTTTGCGCGGCGCAACGCCGCAAATCCCGGCTGTGGCGGGGCTGGCATTATTGACTCATGCTGCATCGGCACAATAGAGGGAAGGGCCGGATACATAGGGTATCCGGGCAGATCATGCGGCACCCCGAAGAACTGACGCAACCGCCGCCGATGGAGAACATGATGTCTGATGTGCGCGAAGAAGCTCTGAAGAGCAAAGCCTGGCCGTTTGAAGAAGCCCGCCGGGTTCTCAAACGTTATGCCAAGGGCGCGCCGGAAAAGGGCTATGTCCTCTTCGAGACCGGCTATGGCCCCTCCGGCCTGCCGCACATCGGCACCTTCGGCGAGGTCGCCCGCACCACCATGATCAAGAAGGCGTTCGAGACCATCTCGGACATCCCGACCCGGCTGATCTGCTTCTCGGACGATCTGGACGGGATGCGCAAGGTGCCCGGCAACGTGCCCAACCAGGAGGCGCTGGCCGAACACCTGCAAAAGCCGCTCACCTCGGTGCCGGACCCGTTCGGCACGCACGAAAGCTTCGGCCATCACAACAACGCCATGCTGCGCCGGTTCCTGGACACGTTCGGGTTCGAGTATGAGTTCTACTCGGCCACCGAATTCTACCGTTCCGGCCAGTTCGACGAGATCCTGAAGCGCGCCGTCGACAAATACGACGACATCATGGCGATCATGCTGAAGTCCCTGCGCGAGGAGCGCCGCCAGACCTATTCGATCTTCCTGCCGATCCACCCGGAAACCGGCCGCGTGCTCTATGTGCCGATGAAGAAGGTCTGCACCGAGACCTACACCGTCACCTTCGACGACGAGGACGGCAAGGAATGGACCCTGCCCGTGACCGGCGGCAACGTGAAGCTGCAGTGGAAGCCCGATTTCGGCGCCCGCTGGGCCGCGCTGGAAGTCGATTTCGAGATGTACGGCAAGGACCACTCCACCAACACGCCGATCTATGACGGCATCTGCCGGGTGCTGGGCGTGCCCGCGCCGGAGCATTTCACCTATGAGCTGTTCCTCGATGAAAACGGCCAGAAGATCTCCAAATCCTCCGGCAACGGCGTCTCGATCGACGAATGGCTGACCTACGCCTCGACCGAGAGCCTGGCGTATTTCATGTACCAGAAGCCCAAGACCGCCAAGCGGATGCATTTCGACGTGATCCCCAAGGCGGTGGACGAATACCACCAGCAGCTGCGCGCCTACCGCACCCAGGACCTGAAGACGCAGCTGAACAACCCGGTTTGGCACATCCACGGCGGCGACGTTCCGCAGTCAGATATGGTGGTGCCGTTCTCGATGCTCTTGAACCTCGCCTCCGCCTCCAGCGCCGAGGACAAGGCGACCCTGTGGGGCTTCATCAACAAATACGCCCCCAACGCCACCCCCGACACCCATCCGGGCATGGATCAGGCCGCGGGCTTTGCGGTGCGGTACTTCAACGACTTCGTGAAACCGGCAAAAACCTTCCGCCTGCCCACCGATCAGGAGCGCGCGGCGCTGCAGGATCTGGCGGATGCGCTGAAATCGCCGGAAGCCGCGCTGGCCGCGATTGCCAAGAAGAACGAGATCGCAGGCAGCACCGACCCGCTGCCCGAGGCCAATTTCGCGGATGAGGAATTCCTGCAGTCCGTGGTCTTCGCCATCGGCAAGATCCACGGATTCGAGCCGCTGCGCGCCTGGTTCTCGGCAATCTACGAGGTGCTGCTGGGCGCCTCCCAAGGCCCCCGCTTCGGCGGTTTCATCGCACTTTACGGGGTCGAGGACACCATCGCCCTGATCGAAAAGGCGCTGGCGGGCGAGCTGGCCTGAGCCTGCAATAAATAACAATCAGTTAGGGCGCGGTTTTCCGCGCCCTTTATTGTTTTCAGCCCCGCCGCGCACAGCGGCCTGCGGCCTTTCTTTGCGCAATAAAATTATCAGATCGCAAAAAACGTTTTGACGCAGCGTCACCTTGTCCTAACATTAAGAAACGGTCCGGGTCTGGCAGATGCGCAGTGTTCTGTTTGCGGGGGTAAGTGTTTTTCTTCTGACCTTCCCGGTCTTAGCCCAGAGAGAGCCGGTCGCAGCCGTGACCGGCTCTCAGTTTGAGATCCTCCTGATCAATGATGCTGAGACGGCGCTCACTTACGCCTGCCCGAACATCCGGCGGATTTCCGGCCCCCCGGAACGGGTCGCCCGGATGGTGCGCCGGGGCGCTCCAATGGTCTGCCGCCCGGCCGGGGCACGCTATCCTGCCCAGCGCGCGGCGGCGGGCTGCCTGTGGCGGCGGCCGATGGTCCCCGGCCGAAACGGCGCCGTGCACCCCCTTTATTACCAAATGGTTAATCTGAAAATCTCTCGGTAAATCAACGCGCTACACCTTCTTTAAGGACAGGATGAACGCGCCTGGCGGCAGGGCAGCGTACGCACCGCTTGGCAGGTTTTAACGCCGCTCCTGTACTTCCTTTTCCCCGAACGCGAGATGCGCAGCAGGAAAGGGTACTTCCATGAACAAGGCAATCACCGACGGTCTGCAGCTGATGCCCCCCGCCTTTGCGGAGGGTCTCAATGTCTGGTCCAGCGGCAACGGCACCCCCGGCTCGGACACCTATGACGGCGCCGCCAACGCGGTCTTTGTGGCGGCGGATGCGGACTTCGGCGGCTGTCTGGAGATCCAGAAGACCGAGAACATCCAGAAGCTGCGCTTCATGGGCCAGACGCCGCTGGAGCCGGGCTGCTACCTGCAGATCAAGGTGCGAATCAAGGCCGTCAGCGGCGCGCTGCCCGCGGTCCGCGTGGCCGGCTGGGCCGCGGCGGCGGGCGGCAGCCACATCGGCGGCGTGTCCGAATCCGGGATGCAGTATGCGCTCAGCCAATACGGCAGGGTGCTCGAAGTCACCGGCATCGTCGGCAGCGGCGACCGCCCCGGCGTGGATATGCCTTGGGGCCGCACCGCCGCCTATGGCCATTTCGGGCTCGACCTCACTGGCGCCAACGGCGGTGTCGTGCGGATCGACGATATCGAGATCACCGACATCACCAGCGCCTTCCTGCGTAAAATGCTGAGCGTGGTGGACGTGACCGACTATGGCGCGGTGGGCGATGGCAGCACCGACTGCACCGCAGCGTTCGAGGCCGCCGATGCCGCCGCCGCCGGGCGCCGCATCCTGGTCCCCGCGGGGGACTTCCACCTCGCCAGCACCGTGTCGCTGAGCCACGAAGCGGTGTTTGAAGGCACCGTGTCGATGCCCGCCAGCCAGATGCTGCTGCTGACGAAGAACTTCGATTTCCCCTCTTACGCGGCGGCCTTCGGCGACGAGGAACTGGGCTTCAAGAAGGCGTTTCAGGCGCTGCTCAACAACGTGGACCATGAATCGCTGGACCTGAAGGGCCGCAAAATCACCGTGACCGCGCCGCTGGACATGCAGGCGGCGGTGCCGAACAAGACCTCCTATGCCACCCGCCGGATCATCCGCAACGGCCAGCTGGAGGCCGCCAGCAGCGCCGCCTGGGACACCGGCACCGTCACCTCCCAGGCGACCTACAGCCCCTCGCGGTCCACCAGGCTGACCAATGTCGCCAATATCGCCAACATCAAGGTCGGCTCCCTGGTGGAGGGCGCCGGGGTCGGCCGCGAGATCTATGTAAAGTCCAAGAACACCGGCGCCGGCGAGCTGACGCTGACCGCACCGCTGTTTGATGCGGCGGGCACCCAGACCTTCACCTTCCGCGACTTCAAGTATCTGGTGGATTTCAGCGGCTTCAGCGCGCTCAGCAAATTCGGCATGGAAGGCATCGAGTTCCAGTGCAATGCCCGCTGCAGCGCCCTGCGGCTGGCGCCCTCGGGCTCGGTGTTCTCGCTGGACGGCTGCTTTTTCTCGCGGCCCAAGGACCGCGGCATCACCTCGACCGGGACCGGCTGCCAGGGGATTCTGGTCGACAACTGCCAGTTCCTGTCGGCAGAAGATCCGCTGGATGTGGAAGACCGCGTCAGCATCGGCCTGAACGTGAACGCCAATGATGCCAAGCTGCGCAGCAACCGGGCCACCAAGTTCCGCCATTTCGCCCTGCTGGCAGGCGCCAACAACACGGTAACGGGCAATCATTTCTTTCAGGGCGACAACGTGGCGAACGGGGTCCGCTCTGCCGGGCTGGTGCTGGCTGCCAACAACTGCACCACCACCGTGTCGGACAATTACATCGACAACTGCTTTATCGAATGGACCAACGAGCGCGACCCGGCGCCGGACTTCACCACCGGCTTCTCCTTCAGCGCGCTGTCGGTGACCGCGAATGTGTTCCTGTCCGGCGACGTGGCGCCCTGGTTCAGCTATATCGTGATCAAACCCTACGGCAGCGGCCATTACCTGAACGGGCTGTCGGTGACCGGCAACAAGTTCCGCTCGCTCAACGGCAGTATCGACCGGGCGGAACGGGTTGATACCAGTTTTTCGGACCTGAATTTCTCCCGCGCCAATGATGTGGTGTTCGAGGGCAACATGTACCACAACGTCACCACCCATACAGCCAACCCCCTGCGGGTACGGCACAATCAGTCCTCGGCGTCGTCGTCCTGGGCGGTCAGGGCCAATGGGCAGCTGCCGTTTCAGGGCTACGCGCGCTATGTCGACAGCGTGGTGCCGCAGGGGCCGGTGCGCACCGGCGGCAACAGCACCCGCTACAGCATGCCCTACTGCGATACCCAGCAGGGCGCCAATAACGACGAAATCCGCCTGCGCTGGCAGGAGGCGCTGAAGGGCGAGGTTCAGGTGCTGCTGAGGATGGACGCCTAGGGCCGGGGCGGCGGCTGCAGATCGGCGGCGTCAAGATGGAAGGCTTTGCCGAAACCGCCATTCAGATAGGCCGCCGTCACCCGGAACCGGACAAAGCTGAAATCGGCCAGCTGCAGATACAGCTTGGCCTTGGGCTGGCGGCGCAGGTAATGCGCGGCCAGCGGGCCGTACTCCGGGCTTTGGCGGCCGAGGAAGTCCGCCCGGCAGATCAGGCTGAGGCGGGGATGGCTGAGCGCATCGCCCTTGCCGCCCGGCTCCCCCACCAGCAGCGAGCAGGCCGGGGTCTGGCGCAGCGCGCGGGTGTGCTGGGCCAGGTCCGAGATCAGGCTGACCGGCCCGCCCTGCGGATCCAGGCCGAACGCCACCCTTGTGACCAGCGGGGTGCCCTCCTCCAGCAGCACCCCAAGCGCGGCAAAGCGGGCCTCTGCCATCAGGCTTTGCGCCAGCTGGCGGGCATCGTCATCGGCGGGGCGGACGGGCGCGGGCATGGGCACCTCCTGAGTTTGGCGCAGGGTTCAGAACTTCTGCCACAAGCCCAGTTTCAGGCCAAGGCTGCGCTGGCCTGCCTGGCGGTATTCCAAGCCCACAATCAGCTCCCGCTTCTGCTTCAGCGGGTAGCGCAGCGAGGAGGTCAGCGCATAGGTAAGCTGCCCGCCCTCCGGCTTGGACAGCTCGGCCTGCAGCATCGGCGCGGCCTTGCCGGGACGGTTCAGCCCGATGGTGGCGTCCAGCTTCCAGATCGCGTCCAACCCGCTGTTGCGCAGCTCATACGCGGCATCAATGGCCAGCCAGCCGGATCCGCGGCCGGTCTCGATACCGCGCCCGTAGGACAGGGTGGTTCTTTGCATCAGCTGCCACAGGCCCCGGTCATGATTGCCGCCCGCCGCGGTCTCCACCGCCAGCCGGGAACGCTCGCCGGTGTGCAAGGGCAGCCGGGCAAAGAGCAGCGCATGGCCCGACACATCCGCGTTCCGGTTCAGATCAACCCCCAGGGTCAGCTTGGGCGTGACCCCAAAGGCGCCGTAATAGCCCAGCTCATACGCGGCGGCGCGGCCGCTGTGCCGCCAGGCGGCGCTGGCGGCTGCGAAACCGTGGCCCGGCTGTTCCAGCCACGCCCCGCCAGCCGCCGGCTGGGCCAGCGCCAGGGCAAGAGCGGCAGCAAAGGCAGGTTTCATCCCGGAGCCTCAGGGTTGGCGTGCGCCAACGGTTCCGCGTTATGGTTAAGGTTGTGTTAACTGCCCCCAAAGACCTCTATGCGCGCACGCCCGAAAAAACCCGTGCGCTTTCGCCGCGAACAGGCGTAGGCTGGAGGCAGTCAACGGAGGAGCCAATGCCGAAAATCGCAAAAACCGCTGATATCCAGACCGTTATCACCACCTTCGAGATGACGCCCGGGACCTGCCAGGACCTGCTGGAGGCGCTGGAGGATGCCTATCGCGAGTTCATCTCCAAGCAGCCCGGCTTCATTTCGGCCGGTCTGCACGTGAATGACGCCCAGACCCGCATCGCCAACTATTCGCAGTGGCGCCGCCGGGAGGATTTCATGGCGATGCTGCGCAGCGCGGAAATGCGCGAGCGCAACCGCAAGATCAATGAGCTGTGCCGCAGCTTTGAGCCGGTGATGTACGATGTGGCGGAGGTCTTTGGCTCGTAACCCTCTGCCCCGCCCCGCGGGCCGGCGGCTGCCTTGACGCGGGTCAAGGCAGGGCGCTGCGGGCCCCGCTACTCTGACTCAGGTTTCAAGCAATGGAGGCGACCTATGTATCATAACGTTCTGGTGCCGATTTCCTTTGATCCGGAGCGCGATATCACCGGGCCGCTAAAAGTGGCACGGCTGCTTTCGGCGCCTGGGGCCAAGGTGACGCTGCTGCATGTGATCGAACAGGTCCCGGCCTATGCGATCTCCTATGTGCCGGCGGATTTCATGGAAGACACCCGCCAGGCGCTGCAGGCGGAGCTGGACGGGCTGGCGCAGACCCTGCCCAACGCCGAGGGCGTGCTGGTGGAGGGCCATTCCGGCCGCACCATCCTGGACTGGGCCGAGCAGAACAAGCCGGACCTGATCATCCTCGCCTCGCACCGCCCGTCGATGCAGGACTTTCTCTGGGGGTCGACGTCGGGCCATGTGGTGCGCCACGCGGCCTGCGCGGTGCATGTGGTGCGCTGACGCGGCGTCGGCGGCGCAGGATCAGGCCGGCACCGCCTTTTTCAGGAGGTGCCAGGCCAGCCGCACCGCGGCGCCCGGCAGCATCGCGGAGCGCAGCAGCACCTTGTTGGAATTCACCGCCTCGGCGATGCGGGCATAGTGAACCTGTTTGTCCGCGGGCGAGCGCAGCAGGACCGTTTCAGCCTGCTGCATCGCCCGCTCCGCCTGCCGTTTGACCTGCGGCACCGCGGCCGGCTTGACCGCGCGGTAGTAATTCAGCCCCTTGCGCACCGGCGCTTGCGCCGGGTCGAGGTTCTGTTTCACGGCCTGCGTCAGGGTGTCTTCGACCTGCACCAGCGCCTTTGCCGCCTCGGCATAGGACTGGTTGCTGTCCAGTTTCTGCGCCGCCAGCTTGTAGGTGTGGCGGTAACAGTCGAATTTGTAGACTTGCGGCAGCTCGCCGCAGCGGTCGAAGCCGCGGGTCAAGGTGGTGACAACCGCCCGCGTGGTTTGCGCACTGAGCCCGCTGCTTTGGCCGCCGCCGCCTTCTCCGCCGCCGCCGCCACCGCCTTCGCCGCCCCTGGCATGGGCCGGGGCCGCCGCGAGGATCAGGGTCAGCACCCCTGCCTGGATGGTCTTTCTGCTCATCTTCCGCCTCCGTGATTTTCCGGCCAGCTTATCATGGGTGAGTTGCGCAAAAATGGGCGGAAAGCCGCAAATTCTCCTTTTTTGCGCTGCCTTTGTCTTGCGCAGCACAGCCGCACTGCCCACGTGAAGGGCAGGAGTTGAGGAAGGAGACGCAGATGCAGTGCCCGATTGACGGAACCACATTGGTCATGGCCGACCGTGCCGGGGTGGAGATCGACTATTGCCCGCAGTGCCGCGGAGTGTGGCTGGACCGGGGCGAGCTGGACAAGATCATCGAACGCTCTGCCCAGCCCGCGCAGGCCGCGCCGAAGCCGCCGCGCCATGAGGAGCGGGGCGGGCATCACGATCCGCGCTACAACAAGCCCTACAAGAAGAAGAGCAAGAAGAACTTCCTGGAAGATCTGTTCGATTTCTGACGCACCGGCAGGCGCCGCCCCGGCGATCGGGGCAGCTGGCCGGCGGGGCAGATCAGCGGGCCGCTGGCGCGCGTGTCAGTGGTCAGTGGACCGTGCAGAAAGAGCCGTGCTTGGCGTCCTTCATCAGGGTGTCGAAATCGTCCCCCTTCATTTCGATCAGCGTCTTGTGGTCGCCGGCCTCGAACCAGACCTTGTCCAGGCCGGTCAGGCTGTCGTCGATGACGGTGGGCACGTGGTAGGCCGCGCCGACGCAGGGCGCCGCGCCCGGGTCGCAATCGTCAAAGACCTGGTTCAGCTCATGTTCCGGCGCCAGCCCCAGGCGGCGGTCCATGATCGTTTGCAGCGCGTGCAGGTCAACCGTCTGGTTGGACGGCACGACGGCCAGGACCGGGCCTTCCTCCATATGGATCAGCACGGATTTGGCCAGGTGATCCCCTGGCACATGCGCCGATTCCGCGCATTCTGCCGCAGTGGCGGTATAGGGATGGCGGACGGTGCCGAACGGCAGGCCCTGTGCCTCGAGATGATGTTTCAGGCGTGAGGCGATCATCGTGGGGTCCTCCTGTGCTGTGAAGGCCCCCGGGCCGCTCTGGCTCAGGTCTGGGCTGCCTACGGGCCGGGTCGGTCCGTATTCCGGCGGCGTCGTCAGGTCTGGGCGCGGCAAACGGCAATCCGGGGCGCCCTCGTGTTTCTGGTGCCCCCCACTTTGCGCCCGATGGGGTGAGTCGGGCAAGGGCGGCTTGCCGGCGCCCTGTCTGCCCTTCGCACCCAGGCCGCCGCAGAGCCCGCATCCCTCATTGCCCCCCGTCCCCCCTTCGGCTATCACACCAGCCAGCAAATTCCCCCCTTAACGGAGCAATCAGATGGCCTCCTACCAGTACGTCTACCACATGCAGGGTGTCTCCAAGACCTACCCGGGTGGCAAGAAATGCTTTGAAAATATCCACCTCTCCTTCCTGCCCGGCGTGAAGATCGGTGTGGTCGGCGTCAACGGCGCCGGTAAGTCCACGCTGATGAAGATCATGGCGGGCCTCGACAAGGATTACACCGGCGAGGCCTGGGCCGCCGAGGGCGCCAAGGTCGGCTACCTGCCGCAGGAGCCGAAGCTGGACGAGAGCCTGACCGTGCGCGAGAACGTCATGCTGGGCGTCAAGGCCAAGAAGGACATCCTCGACCGCTACAACGAGCTGGCGATGAACTACTCGGACGAGACCGCCGAGGAGATGGCCAAGCTGCAGGACGAGATCGACGCCCAGAACCTGTGGGACCTGGACAGCCAGGTGGACGTCTCCATGGAGGCGCTGCGCTGCCCGCCGGACGATGCGATGCCCGCCAACCTTTCGGGCGGTGAGCGCCGCCGGGTGGCGCTGTGCAAGCTGCTGCTCGAAGCCCCCGACATGCTGCTGCTTGACGAACCGACCAACCACCTGGACGCCGAGACCATCGCCTGGCTGCAGCAGCACCTGATCGACTACAAGGGCACCATCCTGTGTGTCACCCACGACCGCTACTTCCTGGATGATATTACGGGCTGGATCCTGGAGCTCGACCGCGGCCGCGGCATTCCCTACGAGGGCAACTATTCCAGCTGGCTGGAGCAGAAGGCGAAACGCCTGAGCCAGGAAGCCCGCGAGGACAAAGCCAAGCAGAAGACGCTGGAACGCGAGCTGGAGTGGATGCGCCAGGGCCAGAAAGCCCGCCAGGCGAAATCCAAGGCCCGTATCCAGGCCTATAACGAGATGGCCAGCCAGTCCGAGCGCGAGAAGGTCGGCCGCGCCCAGATCGTCATTCCGAACGGCCCGCGCCTGGGGTCGAAGGTGATCGAGGTGAACGGCCTCGCCAAGCACTATGGCGACAAGCAGCTGATCGAAGGCCTTGAGTTCTCGCTGCCGCCGGGCGGCATTGTCGGCGTGATCGGCCCCAACGGCGCCGGTAAATCGACCCTGTTCCGGATGCTGACCGGCCAGGAGCAGCCCGACGAGGGCTCCGTCGAGTACGGCGATACCGTGAAGCTCAGCTATGTCGACCAGTCGCGCGACGATCTGAACGACAACGACACCGTGTGGGAAGCGATCTCCGGCGGCGCCGAGATCATCGAGCTGGGCGACGCGCAGGTCAATTCCCGCGCCTATTGCTCGTCCTTCAACTTCAAGGGCGGCGACCAGCAGAAGAAACTGTCGCTGCTGTCGGGCGGTGAGCGCAACCGGGTTCACATGGCGCGGCTGCTGAAAGAGGGCGGCAACGTGCTGCTGCTTGACGAACCGACCAACGACCTGGACGTGGAAACCCTGCGGGCGCTGGAAGACGCGCTGGTGGATTTCGCCGGCTGCGCCGTGGTGATCTCGCACGACCGTTTCTTCCTCGACCGGATCTGTACCCACATCCTGGCCTTCGAGGGCGACGCCCATGTGGAGTGGTTCGAGGGCAACTTCGAGGACTACGAGGAGGACAAGAAGCGCCGCCTGGGTCCCGACGCGCTGGAGCCCAAGCGGTTGAAGCACAAGAAGTTTGTGCGGTGAACTGACATCAGTCAAATATGTGCCAGGGGAAACTCTGGCACATTTTTTTTGCGTTTTCCCAGGTCGTTCCGGGGCAGCGCAGACGCGCGGAAAATCTAACGGCGGCCGTGCGCCCGCCGGGCAGAACGTAAGCGTTATTTTCGCCTTCAGGACTCAAATGCCCTCGGGTCCGAATGCAGGGGTGTCAGCGAGGCGGGACTGGCATGCCTGACCGGCGGCGCTAAACTAAGGAGGATTACGAAGCACGCAAGGGCGAGCAGCGGTGCCAGTTTGAGGTTAGTGTATGTTCCTATCCGACGAGTTTGTTTACGTTGACTTGAACAAGACGGGTAGTGTGTCTGTTTTGAATTGGCTGCACGCGCTCGAATTTCCGCCGCGACAGGTGACACACCACTTGAAGCCTGATGAGGCTATCGTCTCAAGCGGCATTCTGAAATTTGCGACGATCCGAAACCCTTGGGATTATTACCTTTCTCTCTGGTCTTACGGCGTAAAGCAAAAAAGGAAATCGGGGCCCTACCTGGCTCTGACACAGTTCCGGCCATTGAAGAGCCGTGGTTACACACAGAACCCGTTCCGCGCGGTCTGCGGGTTTGTCCCGGCCCTTCTTGCTGCAGCACGCCAGGACTGGACAGCAAATCTGCACCTCTATGCCGATCCGAACAATCCCGACGCTTTTCGGACATGGCTTCGCAAAGTAATGGATCCCAAGCTGGCGCCCTTGCTGTCTGGCGCATATTATTCCTCGCGCCTTCACAGCCACAGCGGCCTTTACAGCTACCGGTTTTGCAACCTCTACTGCGCCGGCAGCAAAACCCTGCACTCGGGACATCTGCGAGATCCCCAGTCTCTTGCGGATTGGGCCGAAGAAAACTGTTATATTGACCGTTTTCTGCATACCGAGAGCCTTGCGGCCGATTTCCGGTCGGTCATGCTCGACCACAGGCTGGCAAGGGCCGAAACGCTGGATTGCGTGATTGGCGCGGGCAAGCCCATGAACGCATCGCGCTCGGCAGCCGCGAAAAGATCGGATTTTTACGATATGGAAACCCGGCAGCTCGTCGCGGACCGCGAGAGCCTGATCATCAACCGGTTTGGCTATGAGTTCATGGAAGAGTGAGCCCCGCCAGGGGCGTTGCGCGACAAAGCCGCTCTGACCGCGAAACAGCGCCCGCCCGCCAATTATTTACGCTGGTTTCTATACACTTCCGGAATCTTAACGCTTTGATAACCTTCTTGGCCGGATGATGGCCGCAGAAGCAGACGGGCAATGGGGCCGTGCTGCGCGGATCGGGGAGGCATCATGGCTTGGGCAGGCATTTTCCTTGGAGTGATCGCGGGGCTGTTCGCTGCGGTTTACGGATATGCGGCATTTGGGCTGCCGGTCTGGCTCTGCCTGCTGATGTACCCGGCGGCGGGCACGGCGGTGACCCTTGCGGCGACCGCGCTGCTGGCCTGGCGCAGCTTTCCCCCCGGCCCTGCGGGCGGAGCAGGCGTCTGCCAGAGAGAGGCAGCCGCCGCCTGACACGGCCAGCGCAGCGCGGCGGCGGGATACGGCAGAGGCCGGAATTACCACCAAAGGCATAGCTGAAAGCTGATATTTCCACTTATGAGGCGGAAAGCCTCCTCTTTTGCACAGTTGTTTCGCGGTACTCCTGTTCTACCTTTCTGTAAGCGATCAAGGCGCATTGGAGACCAAGCATGGCCTGGGTGAGTTCTGTCATAGGGGCGGTTGGCGCCTTGGGCCTGTTGCTTGCCGCTGTGTTCCTTGGCGGCTGGCCCGTTTGGCTCGCCCTCCTGCTTTATCCTTTTGAGGCCGCGCTTCTGGCATTTGCCGTGATCGCTTCGCTGGCCTGGCGCAGCAGCCGCAGCAGCGCAAAAGCCAGCCAGAGGCCGGACAAACCGCAGGGGCTGGGTCAGCGGCCGTTCTGAGCGCGCGCGGGGCCGGCCGGAAGCCTGCCTCAGCCGCGCAGCCAGCTGACGATCTGACCCTGCCGCATGGCGCCGGCCTGGCGCTTTTTCTCCTTGCCGCGCTCAAAGGCGATGAGGGCGGGAATGCCGCGGATCCGGTAGCGGGCGGCTGCGGACGGGTGATCCTGGGTGTTGAGCTTGACCAGCCGGGCCTGCACGCCCAGCGTCTTGGCCGCCTTGGCAAATTCCGGCGCCATGGACCGGCAGGGCCCGCACCAGGGTGCCCAGAAATCCGCCACCAGCGGCAGGTCATCGTTCTGCACGGCTTTCTGCAGGATCGCCGGATCCACGTCTGCCGGCGTGCCCGGCAGCAGCGCCGCACCGCAGGTTGCGCATTTCGGGCCGCGGCCCAGCTTGTCCTCCGGCACCCGGTTCAGCTGGGCGCAGGACAGGCAGGTCAGGGTCTTGGCTCCCATGGGTTCGCCTCCTCAAGCAGTCGCATGGCCTTGGTATAGCCGCCCGGCGCGGCGGCGCAAGGCTGCAGGCAGCCGCCCGCTGCCGGGGGCGCGGCGGCGGGGTCTGCCGCCTTGGGCGGCGCTGCATGCAACACTTGCCCGCGCGGGTGCGGAAAGCCGTTGACCGGCCGCCGTTCCAACCGGAAGATGAGGGGACCTGCAACAGACTACGGGGATATGGCCATGATTTCACGCCGGAAGATTCTGAGTTCGGGCACCGCAGCCGCCGCAGCCACTTTGCTGCCGCTGCCTGCCCTGGCCCGCACAAAAGACCCAGTGGTGTTTGACCCGGCCCCGCAGGAAGTGCGGATCAGGAAGGATTTCGCCCCGGGCCAGATCCTGGTGCTGCCGCGCTCCTATTACCTGTATTTCGTGACCGATAAGCGCAAGGCGATCCGCTATGGCGTGGGCGTCGGCAAGGCCGGGCTGGAATTCACCGGCCAGGCGGTGATCCAGCGCAAGAAGGTATGGCCCACCTGGCGCCCCACCGACGAGATGATCGAACGCGACCCCAGAGCCTATGCCAAATTTGTCGACAATGAATACATCCAGCCCGGCGGGCCGGACAACCCGCTGGGCGCGCGGGCGCTCTATCTGTTCCAGAACGGAGTCGACACCTACTTCCGCATCCACGGCACCAACCAGCCGCAGACCATCGGCCACTCGGTGTCGAACGGCTGCATCCGGATGATGAACGAGCATGTGGTGGACCTGTACGAGCGGGTGCCGCTGGGCACGGTTGTAACGGTGCTTTAGGCTCTGACCTGCGGAAATTTGCCGCGAACCCCTGTTTTACACCGCATTTTTCTTGCACCAGAGGGGATTCGCACCCAATTCTGTCACGGCAATGTTACGCGAATGCTATCACTGTGCCTCACCCGGCGCGGTCATGAGCATCTGCTAACCTTGCCGGACTGCCGCATAAGCGGGCAGGGAACTGAAGACGACTTAGGAGAAATCGACGATGGCCACCGGCACCGTCAAATGGTTCAACACCACCAAAGGCTATGGCTTTATTGCACCCGAAGACGGCGGCAAGGACATTTTTGTCCATATTTCCGCTGTTGAGCGTTCCGGGCTGACCGGCCTCGCGGACAATCAGAAAGTGACCTATGAGCTGCGCGCAGGCCGCGACGGCCGTGAATCCGCAGTGGATATCGCGCTGGTCTCCTGATCCGGATCTTCCGATCTGCTTTGAAAATTCCAAAACAGCCCTGACGGCCGGGGCTGTTTTCAGCTGCCGATCGCGGCGATCAGCTGCAGGGCCGCCGGCCCGATGGCAGCGGCATTCAGCGCCACCCCCCGAGCGTTGGGGTGGATGCCGTCGTCCTGCATGAGGGCCTGCGCCGCCGCCGGGTCCCCGCCCGCTTCTGCTGCCATGCCCGCAAAGGCATCCGGGTGCAGCACCGCGCCGAACTCTGCCGCCAGCTCCGGGTAGATCGCGTCAAACGCCTGCTTGTACTCCGGCCCGTAGTTGCGCGGGGCTTTCATGCCGATCAGCAGGACCTCAACCCCCTTGTCCTGCGCCGTCTGCAGGATGCGGGTCAGGTTGGCGCGCGCCTCCTGCGGCTCAAGCCCGCGCAGCATGTCATTGCCGCCCAGGAGCACGATCAGCCCGTCGGGGTTGTCTGACAGGGTCCACTCGGCGCGCTCTGCCCCGCCGGCGGTGGTGTCGCCGGAAACGCCCGCATTCTGCAACACGGCCTCGGCGCCGTTTTCGTTCAGCCAGCGTTCCAGCTGCGGCACCAGCCCCTGCCCCTGCGGCAGCCCGTAGCCCTGCACCAGGCTGTCGCCCAGGGCGGTGATCCGCAGCGGATCCGCCCAGGCGGGGGCGGTGAAAAGCAGCAAACTCAGCAGTGCCAATGTCTTGCGCATGGCGGCAAACACTCCATATCCGTTAGGTGCACCCAACAGGCAGGCCCGATGACCGATCAAAAAAGCCCCGTTCTTCATCTCTTAGATGCGAGTTTGACCCTGAATAGCAATACCGGCCCGGTGGAGATCTTGCACGAAATCTCGCTGGACGTGCGGCAGGGGGAAACCTTGGGGCTGGTGGGGCCGTCCGGATCGGGCAAGTCGTCGCTGCTGATGCTGATGGGCGGGCTGGAGCAGGCCACCGGCGGCCGGGTGACGGCCCTGGGGGCGGATCTGACCGCGATGGATGAGGACGCGCTGGCCCGGTTCCGCCGCAACAACATGGGCGTGGTGTTCCAGAGCTTTCACCTGATCCCGACCATGACCGCGCTGGAAAACGTGGCAACGCCGCTGGAGCTGGCGGGCGTCAAGGATGCCTTCCCCCGCGCCCAGGCAGAGCTGGAGGCGGTGGGGCTGGGCCACCGGGCGGGCCATTTCCCGGCGCAGATGTCGGGCGGCGAGCAGCAGCGGGTGGCGCTGGCGCGCGCCCTGGCGCCGCGGCCTGCGATCCTGCTGGCGGATGAGCCGACCGGCAACCTGGACGAGGCCAACGGCCACGCGGTGATGGACCTGCTGTTTGGCTTGCGCGACCGCTATGGCGCGACGCTGGTGATGGTCACTCACGCGCCGGAGCTGGCGGCGCGCTGCGACCGGGTGGTGCGGCTGCGCGACGGGCGCATCGATGGGGACGCCGCGCGCGAAGCGGCCGAATGAGCGGCTCCGCCCTCCGCCTGGCCTGGCGCTTTGCCCTGCGGGAGCTGCGCGGCGGGCTGAAGGGCTTTCGCATCTTCCTCGCCTGCCTGGCGCTGGGGGTCGGGGTGATCGCCGCCATCGGCTCCATCCGCGCGTCGATCGAGACCGGGCTGGAGCGCGAAGGCGCCACGATCCTGGGCGGCGATGCGGAGCTGAACTTCACCTACCGGTTTGCCAACGAGGATGAGCTGGCTTGGCTGCAACGGACCGCGCTGCGCTATTCCGGGATTGCCGAGTTCCGTTCCATGGCCACGGTGGGCGAGGAGCGCGGGCTGACCCAGGTGAAGGCGGTGGATGGGCTATACCCCTTGAAGGGGGAGATGAAGCTGGCGCCGGAGATGCCGCTCGATGCCGCGCTGGCCGGTGCGGACGGCCTGCCCGGCGCGGTGATGGACCGGGTGCTGGCCGACCGTCTGGGCTTGCAGCCCGGCGACAGCTTCCGGTTGGGCACGCAGGATTTCGCCCTGATGGCGATGATCGCGCTGGAACCGGATGCCGCCGCCTCCGGCTTTGAGCTGGGGCCGCGCACCATGGTGCGGCCGGAGGATCTGGGGGAGTCCGGCCTGCTGGAGCCGGGCACGCTGTTTGACACCAAATACCGGATGGAGCTGCCGCCGGGCAGCGATCTGGCCGCCTTGCAGGCCGAGGCCGAAGGGCTGTTTGAGAGCACCGGCATGCGCTGGCGCGATGCCAGGAACGGCGCGCCGGGGATCACCGCCTTTGTCGAGCGGCTGGGCGGGTTCCTGGTGCTGGTGGGCCTCTCGGGCCTGGCGGTGGGCGGGGTCGGCGTCTCTGCCGCTGTGCGCGCCTATCTGGCGACCAAGACTGCAACCATTGCCACCCTGCGCACGCTGGGGGCGGAGCGGCAGACGATTTTCCTCACCTACTTCCTGCAGATCGGCGCGCTGACGCTGGTCGGCGTGGGCATCGGGCTGGTGCTGGGCGGGCTGGGACCGCTGCTGCTGGGGCCGCTGATTGCGGCGCAGCTGCCGTTTCCGGCGGTGTTCTCGTTCTACCCCTCGGCGCTGGCGGAGGCCGCGGTCTATGGCGTGCTGACCGCCTTCATCTTTGCGCTCTGGCCCTTGGCGCGGGCCGAACGCATCCGCGCGGCCTCGCTGTTCCGGGATGCCTTTGCCAGCCGCACCCGGCTGCCCGCGCCGCGCTACCTGCTGGCGACCGCGCTGGCACTGGCGGCGCTGGTGGGGCTGGCGGCGTGGTTCAGCGGCTCGGCTCAGCTGACGCTGTGGACCGCGGGCGGGCTGATGGGGGCGCTGCTGGTGCTGCTGGTTGCCGCGCTCGGCATCGGCTTTGCGGCGCGGCGCGGCGCCGGGGCTGCGCGCGGGCGCCCTGCCCTGCGGTGGGCGCTGTCCTCCATCGGCAGCGCGCGCGACGGGGCGGTGCCTGCGGTGCTGGCGCTGGGGCTGGGCCTGACGGTGCTGGCGGCCATCGGCCAGATCGACGGCAACATGCGCCGTGCGATTGCCGGCAACCTGCCGGATGTGGCGCCCTCGTATTTCTTCGTCGACATCCAGCGCAGCCAGATGCCTGCCTTCCTGGAGCGGGTGGAGAACGATCCCTCCGTCACCCGGGTGGAAAACGCGCCGATGCTGCGCGGGGTGCTGACCCGGATCAACGGCCAGCCCGCGGCAGAGGTTGCGGGTGATCACTGGGTGGTGCGCGGCGACCGCGGCATCACCTATGCCGCGGCCCGGCCCGACAGCACCGAGGTCACCGCCGGCAAGTGGTGGCCCGCGGACTATTCAGGTGATCCGCAGATCAGCTTTGCCGCCGAGGAGGCCGAGGAACTGGGGCTTAGCCTGGGCGACACGCTGACGCTGAACATTCTGGGGCGTGATATCACCGGCACCATCACCAGCTTCCGCAACGTGGATTTCTCCACCGCGGGGATGGGGTTTGTGATGGTGCTGAACGAGGCTGCGCTGGCCGGTGCGCCGCACAGTTTCATCGCCACCGTCTATGCCGAGGAGCAGGCGGAGGCGGCGATCCTGCGCGATCTGGCCCGCGAGATGCCGAATATCACCGCCATCCGGATGCGGGATGCCATCGACCGGGTGTCCGACATCCTGCGCCAGCTGGCCGCCGCCACTGCCTATGGCGCCGCAGCGACGCTGCTGACCGGGTTTCTGGTGCTGCTGGGCACCGCGGCCGCCGGAGAGCCCGCCCGCCGCTATGAGGCGGCACTGCTGAAAACACTGGGCGCGCCGCGCAGGCAGATCCTGGCCAGTTTCGCGCTGCGCTCGGCGCTTTTGGGGGCGGCCGCCGGGCTGGTGGCGCTGGCGGCAGGCATTGCCGGGGCCTGGGCCATCAACGCCTATGTGTTTGAGACAGGATACACGGTGATCTGGCCGAACGCGGTGATGGTCATTTCCGGCGGGGTGCTGACCACGCTGCTGGCCGGGCTGGCCTTTGCGCTGCGGCCGCTGGCAGCCAAACCGGCCCGCATCCTGCGGGCCCGCGAATGATCAGCGCTGCGGCGGCGGCCTCAGCGGGCGCCGCAGGACACCGGCTGCAGGATGCGCAGCAGATCGTGGTTGTCGCAGACCAGCGATTCCAGGGAAATGTCGTCCAGCGAGGCATAGAAGGCCTGCGCGGCGTCGGCCAGCGCCACCTTCAGGCGGCAGGCCCCCGCCAGCGGGCAGGTGTTGTCCGCATCGGCAAAGCATTCCACCATCGGCAGGTTGCCCTCGACATCCCGGAACACGTCGCCGATCCGGATCTCCGCCGCGGGCCTGCCAAGGTTCATGCCGCCGTTGCGGCCGCGCTGGGTCGCCAGGTAGCCCAGCTGGCTCAGCTGGTTGATCACCTGCGCCAGGTGGTTTTCCGAGATGTTGCAGCATTCGGCAATCTCGGCCTTGGTCACCAGGCGGTCTTCATGGGCGGCGCAATACATCAGCAGCCGCACCGCAATGTTGGTCCTTTTGGTAATCCGCATGGGTCGCTCCCGCAGCTATGGTGCATCGCTTATTGCACATGGCGCGAAAAAGCGGTTTGACATACATCAATAACCGGAATTGCGGCGGAAAGGCGCGCGGATGACGGCTCCTTACTTCTTTGGATACGGCAGCCTGGTGAACACGGCGACGCATGGCTATGGCGGCGCGCAGCCCGCCCGGCTGCGCGGCTGGCGGCGGGCCTGGGTGCATACGGACCTGCGCGAGGTGGCGTTTCTGTCGGCGGTGCCCTGCGCCGCCAGCACCATCGGCGGGCTGATCGCCGAGGTGCCGGGCGCCGACTGGGCGGCGCTGGACGCCCGCGAATTCGCCTATGAGCGGCTGCCCGCATCGGACAAGGTGCAGCACGCGCTGGCGGGATCGCCGGAGATTTCCGTCTATGCGGTGGCGGCGGACAAGCAGAATGGCGCCACCGAGCAGCACCCGATTCTGCTGAGCTATCTGGATGTGGTGCTGCAGGGCTATCTGCAGGTGTTCGGCGAGGCGGGCGTGCAGGAATTCATCGCCACCACCGACGGCTGGAACGCCCCCCTCCTGGATGACCGGGCGGCGCCCCGCTATCCGCGCCACCAGCACCTGAGCCGGGCGGAGCGCGCGCTGTTCGACGATCTGATCGACAGCACCGGCGCGCGCAGGATAAGCTCCGCTCATGATTGAGCAGTTCCTTTTGTACCTCAGGCGGATTGCCCGCAAGCTCTGGTTCCGGGTGGTTCTGATTTCCGTGCTGTCGCTGCTGGCGCTGCTGCTGGCGCCGCTGGCCAAGCCGCTGCTGCCCGACAGCCTGAGCGAGGACTTCGGGCGCGAGGCGGTGCTGCCGGTGCTGACGATCCTGGCGTCGGGCATGCTGGCCGTCACCACGTTTTCGCTGAACGTGATGGTCAGCGCCTACCGCACCGCGGCCTCGATGGCGACGCCGCGGGTGTACCGGCTGCTGCTGGAAGATACCGTGACCCACCGGGTGCTGGCGACCTTTGTGGGCGGGTTCATCTTTTCGCTCAGCGGGGTGATCCTGTTCCGGGCGCGCTATTACACGCCCGAAGGCGCCCTGGTGGTGTTCGGCATCACCATCGTGGTCGTTGTCCTGATCGTCGGTGCCATCCTGCGCTGGATAGATCACCTGTCCGGGCTGGGCAGCATGGACCATACGCTGCGGCTGATCGAATCCCGGACCCGCGACAGCATGCGCGCGCGCCTTGACATGCCCTGCCTGGGCGGCCAGCGCTCTGACAGCAGCGATGTTCCCGCCGATGCGGTGGCCATCCCGGCCTCCCGCAGCGGCTTTGTGCGCTTTGCCGGGATGGCCCAGCTGAATGAACTGGCAGAGGAAGCCGGCACCGAAATCACCCTGGCAAAGGCGCCCGGCGAATACATCCTGCGCGGCCAGCCGGTGGCCTGGGCCGCTGCCGGAGACAACGACTTCTGCAAGGCGGCCTCGAAGGCGATCGACATCGGCGACGTGCGCAGTTTCGATCAGGACCCGTCCTTTGGCCTCACCCTGCTGGCGGAGACGGCGCAGCGGGCGCTGTCGCCCGGCATCAACGATCCGGGCACCGCGGTCGAGGTGATGGGACGGCTGGGGCGGCTGCTGTGGGAGACCATGCCTGCCGATGAGATCAGCAGCACCCGGAAGCCGGAGTTTCCCAACGTGAAGGTGCCGCCGGTGACGGCGCGCCACCTGCTGCGCTGCGCCTTCCCGCCGATAGCCCGCAGCGGCAGCGATTCGCCCTCGGTGATGGGCTGGATGCAGAAGACCCTGCAGGAGCTGGAAAGCCACTCCAACCCGGAAATGGCCAAGGCGGCGGCGGAGATGCGCAAGGAGCTTGGCGAGGGCGGCAGCGGCTGATCCGCGGGCCGCGGCCCACCGGGCGGTCCGCTGTTTTGCTGCGGTCCTGCGGCGCGCTCCCGCCTGTTCAGGCGCAGGCAGGCTGCCCCTCTCTCAGTTGGGCATGGCACCGCGCCAAGGCGCGGTGCCGCGCCGCGCGTCCGCGCGGCGCCCGGCCCAACCGCAGGGGATGCATCTGCGATGCAGCTCCGGCGGACGGGAGCGCCGCCGTGCCGCCCCTTGACGGAACCGCACGAAAAAAGGGCGGCCCCTGCGGCGCCGCCCCGGATCTGTGTCTGACCGGCTTTTTCCGCCGCGAACCGCCTCAGCCGCGGGCGCGGACGGTGTCCATCAGCGCCAGCAGCGCGGACATGTCGGGGCCGCGCTCCATGCCGGTCACGGCCTTCCTGAGCGGCATGAACAGCCCCTTGCCCTTGCGGCCCGTCGCTTCCTTGACGGCGGCGGTCCACTTGCCCCAGCTGTCGCTGTCATAGGGGCCTTCAGGCAGCAGCGCCATCGCCTCGGCGATGAAGTCCTTGTCCTCATCGGCCACCAGCGGCTCGGCACCGTCGCGGCACAGCTCCCACCAGCCCGCGAGATCCTTGAGTGTAGTGATGTTTTCCTTGGCCATGTCCCAGAACGCCGACTGTTTCTCCGCCGGGACGCCCAGCGCGTCCACATGGGCTTGCACCGCCGCCAGCGGCAGCGACTGCAGGTAGCGGGCGGTCAGCGGATAGAGATCCTCGACATCGAACTTGGTCGGCGCGGCGCCGAAGCGGCTGATGTCGAAACCGTCGATCAGCTCCGCCAGCTCCGACCGCAGCTCCACCGGGTCGGAGGAGCCCAGGCGCGCCATCAGACTGAGGAGCGCCATCGGCTGCACACCGGCTTCGCGCAGGTCGCGCAGCGCCAGCGTGCCAAGACGCTTGGACAGTGCTTCGCCCTGCGGGCCGGTCAGCAGCGAGTGGTGCGCGAAAGACGGCACGGTGCCGCCCAGCGCCTCGATGATCTGGATCTGGGTGGCGGTGTTGGTCACGTGGTCAGAGCCGCGCACCACATGGGTCACGCCCATTTCGGTGTCGTCCACAACCGAGGCCAAGGTGTAGAGGAACTGGCCGTCGCCGCGGATCAGCACCGGGTCGGAGACCGAAGCCGCGTCGATGGAGATATCGCCCAGGATGCCGTCGGTCCACTCGATCCGTTCCTGATCCAGCTTGAAGCGCCAGACGCCGTCGCCGCGCTCGGCGCGCAGCTTGGCCTTCTCCTCCTCCGGCAGCGCAAGTGCTGCGCGGTCATAGACCGGCGGCTTGCCCATGTTCAGCTGCTTCTTGCGCTTCAGGTCCAGTTCGGTCGGAGTCTCGAACGCCTCGTAGAAGCGGCCGATCTCGCGCAGCTTGTCCGCCGCAGCGACATAGCGGTCGAGCCGCTCGGACTGGCGCTCCACCTTGTCCCAGGTCAGGCCCAGCCATTCCAGGTCCTGCTTGATGGCATCGACATATTCTTCCTTGGACCGCTCCGGGTCGGTGTCGTCGATGCGCAGGATGAAGGTGCCGCCGGCCTTGCGGGCGATCAGATAGTTCATCAGCGCGGTGCGCAGGTTGCCGACGTGGATATAGCCGGTCGGCGACGGGGCAAAACGGGTGGTGGTCATCACGAGTCTCCTGTTGCCTTGCCCCTTGTCACATGGGCCGCGGTTTGTCCAGTTTCGGCAGCGGGCGCGCGCTTGGCGCGCGGGCCTCCGGCGGGAGTATTTCCGGAAAGATGAAAGCCGCGGCCCGTCAGTCCGGCTGCACCGGCCAGATTGCATTCAGGTCCTTCAGCCCGGTGCGGATCAGTTCGGCGAGCACCTCCAGGTCGATGTCGGCGAGCTTGTTCACATAGAGGCAGCTTTTGCCAAGCTTGTGCTTGCCGAGGCGGGAGAGGATGGCGCCGTAGTCCTGATAGCCCGGCATGATGTAGATCGAGTGGCGTGCTTTTCGCGGCGAGAAGCCGGTGGCGAGGAAGTCCCCCTCGCGCCCCGAGGCATAGCGGAAATGGTAGCGGCCGTAGCCGACGAGTGACGGCCCCCACATTTGCGGCCTGTAGCCGGTCACCCGGCGGAACAGCGCATCCAGCTGCTGCGCTTCCGCCGCTTTGCGGTCCGGTTCAACACCTGCGATAAACGCCTCGACGCTTACCCCGGTCGGAACGGTCTTGTTCTGGCTCATCACGCTGCCTCCTGACCGCATCCTAACCCGCCTCACGGGATTGTTTACAGCCCTCTGCCGCCGGAGCGCTAGGGTAAGGCCAGTCCAACTCCACCGGAGGTTATGCCATGACTGTTTCCCTCTCCCGCCGCGCTGCCCTGGCCGGGGCCGCCGCCCTGCCCCTGGCCGGTGCCGCAACGCCGCTGCTGGCCGGCGCCCATGGCGGCCGCGCCGAAGCGCCGGTTGCCCATTCGTTCAAACTGGCGGAGATGCCGGTCACCACTCTGCTGGATGCTTCGGCGCAGCGGGAGGAGCCGAAAGCCATCTTTGGCGGCAATGCAAGCGATGAGGAGTTTGCGCAGGTGTCGCAGGAGAATTTCATCTCTGCCGGCACCGTTCAGTTCTATTTCACCCCAACGCTCGTCGATACCGGCGGGGAGCTGGTGCTGTTTGACACCGGGCTGGGCAATGGCGGCATTGCCAGGGCGCTGGCCGCCGCTGGGGTGACGCCGGACCAGATCAACGTGGTGGTGATCACCCATATGCATCCCGATCACATCGGCGGCCTGATGACCGATGGCGCGCCAACCTTCCCGAACGCCCGCTATGTGACAGGGGCGGAGGAATACAATTTCTGGTCCAAACGGGATCCGGGCGACCGGGTGGGCGATCTGGTGGCCCAGAACATGACGCCGCTGGCGGAGAAAACCACCTTTGTCGACGATGGCGCCAGCGTGGCGCCGGGGATCACCGCAATGGCCAGCTTTGGCCATACCCCGGGGCATATGTGCTATATGCTGGAGAGCGGCAACCGCCAGCTGGTGCTGACGGCGGATCTGGCCAACCACTATGTCTGGAGCTTTGCCCGGCCCGACTGGGAAGTGAAATTCGACATGGACAAGGCGGCGGCAACGGAGTCGCGCCGCCGGGTGCTGGGGATGCTGGCGGCGGACAAGCTGCCGATGATCGGCTATCACATGCCGTTCCCGGCGGCGGGCTTTGTCGAACCCCGCGGCGAGGGGTTCCGCTATGTGCCGGTGAGCTATCAGCTGATGGGGTAAGGGAAGCGGTCAGTAGCCGCTTTGCGGCCCGTATCTGCTGCCGTCGGTAAAGCGCGACAGGCGGAAGTCATGCGGATCCACCACGGGGGTGTCGCCGGTCACCAGATCGGCGGCCAGTTTGCCCGCGGCCGGGCCGATGCCAAAGCCGTGGCCGGAAAACCCGGTGGCGATGAACAGGCCCGGCAGCTCGTCGGCCTGCGAGATCACTGGGATCGCGTCCGGGGTCACGTCGATCAGCCCGCCCCAGCTTTGCACCACATCGGCGCCCTGCAGCACCGGAAAGGCCTTTTGCGCCGCCGCCCAGCCGCTTTTCAGCGCCTTCTGCGACGGCGCCGGGTCCAGCACCCGGCACAGCTCGAACGGGGTTGTCTGCAGCGGCTGCCAGCGGCGGGCCTGCGCCGCCTCCTCGCGCCAGCGGCTGGTGACGCGGAATTGCAGCGCGCGCCATTCGTGGCGGAGGCTGGGCAGAAACGTCCAGCCCAGGCGGAAGCTGTCGGGCACGATATCGACCATGTTCTCCAGCGCGTCCGAGACCGTGTAGCCGCAATCGGCCCGCTTGCGCAGGCCCAGGTTTCCGGTGCGCACCGCGATGTCCGGCCCGCCCTGCACCGGCGAGGTGCGCAGGACCGAGTTCAGGACCTTCAATTGCGGCAGGCTGATGCCCGCATTGCCGAGAAACAGCCGCGACCAGGCGCCGCCCGCCACCACCACCGCCGAACAGGCGACGCGGCCGCGTTCCGTCATCACGCCGCTGATGCGCCCGGCCGATGTTTCGACGCTGCGCACCGCGCATTCGGTCATGATCTTGGCGCCCGCGGCCTGGGCGGCAGTGGCAATTGCGTGGGTGGCCATCTGCGGCTCGGCCCGCCCGTCCATCGGCGTCAGCAGGGCGCTGCGGGTTTTGGTCTGATGGCCCGGCATCAGCTGCGCCAGCTGCGGCCCGCGCACCATCCGGGCCGCCTGCCCCCAGCCGTCGAGGTTGCGCAGCCAGCGCTCCAGCTGCGCCTCGCGCTTGGCTGTGTCCGCGGTGTAGAGAATGCCGGAGCGGGTGAACCCGGTGTCCTGCCCGGTGCGCGCCGCCAGCCCTTCCCAAAGCCGCAGCGATTCCGCCATCAGCGGGATTTCCCGCGGATCGCGGCAGGAGATCCGCACCCACCCCCAGTTGCGCGAGCTTTGCTCGCCCGCGATCTGCCCCTTTTCGCACAACAGCACAGAGTGGCCGCGCTCAGCCAGTTCCAGCGCGGTGGCCGCGCCAATGATGCCGCCGCCGATCACCACGGCGTCGACAGCCTTGGGCAAGGCCAGATTGGATTGGAAATGAGGCAGTCTCGGTCCAGGCATGAGGCCTCTATGCCCGCTGCGGATTCGGCGGTCCAGCGTCCACGCGGCCGCCTCTGCCGCGCATTGCGGTATTGTGTTTTTTTCGCCGCATATCAGGACTTTACCGTTACGGAAGCTGCCCGGAGAAAGGGCCGAAAGCGCGGAAAAGACCCGCGCCTTCAAGGGGTTAACGCGCGCCTCAGGTAGGGTCGCGCCAGCGGTTCACAATCGGGTACCGGCGGTCCAGCCAGAACGCCCGCGGCGTCAGCCGGGCGCCGGGCGCGGACTGGAAGCGTTTGTATTCGCTGATATAAAGCAGATGCTCGACCCGTTTGGCCACATCCCGGGAAAAGCCCGCCGCGACACAATCCGCGATTGAACCCTCCAAATCGACCAGAATTTCCAGAATGGCGTCCAGTTCCGGGTAGTCCGGCAGGCTGTCGCTGTCCTTCTGATCTTCGCGCAGTTCCGCCGAGGGCGGCTTGTCGATCACATTGGGGCGGATCACCTCGCCCGCCGGACCCTTCATCCAGGGGCGGTGGTTGGCGTTGCGCCAGCGGCAGGTCTCGAACACGCGGGTTTTGTAGAGGTCCTTGATCGGATTGTACCCGCCGTTCATGTCGCCATAGATGGTGGCATAGCCCACGGCGACTTCGGACTTGTTGCCGGTGGTCAGAAGCATCTCGCCGAACTTGTTGGACATTGCCATCAGCAGCAGGCCGCGCAGGCGGGACTGGATGTTTTCCTCGGTGATATCCGCATCGAGGCCGGCAAACAGCGGCGCCAGGGTATTTGTGATGGCTTCGCGCCCTTCGCTGATCGGAACAAAGTCGTAGCGGACGCCCAGCGCCTTGGCGACGGCTTCGGCATCGTCGAGCGATTCCCGGCTGGTGTATTCCGACGGCAGCATCACGCAGCGGACATTCTCAGCCCCCAGCGCATCCACCGCGATGGCCGCGACAATCGCCGAGTCGACGCCGCCGGACAGACCCAAAAGCACCTTCTTGAAGCCGGTCTTGCCCATGTAGTCGCGCAGGGATTCCACCATCACCCGGTAGTCCTGCTCCCATTCGTCCGGCAGATGCGCCTTTTCGCCTTCCTCCACGCGCCAGCCGTCCCCGGTGCGGATGAGGTCGAGCTGGGTGATGCACTCGTCGAACAGCGGCATCTGCACCGCCAGCGCGCCGCCCGGGTTCAAGGCGAAGGAACCGCCGTCGAACACCTGGTCGTCCTGGCCGCCCACCATGTTCAGGTAGATCACCGGCAGATGGGTTTCGACCGCCCGCGCCACCATCATGTTGAAGCGCACTTCCATCTTGTTGCGGAAATAAGGCGAGCCGTTGGGGATCAGCAGGAACTCGGCGCCGGTCTCGGCCAGGGTTTCCGCCACATCCTCATGCCAGCCGTCCTCGCAGATGGGGGAGCCGATGCGGGTGTTGCTGACGGAATAGGGGCCGCCCAGCGGCCCGGCCTCGAACAGGCGGACCTCGTCAAACACGGTCTCGTTCGGCAGGTGATGCTTGAGGCTGCGCGAGGCGATCTTGCCGTCCTTCAGGATCAGATAGGCATTGTAGAGCCGGCCGCCCTCGACCCACGGCCCGCCAATCGCCAGCGCCGGGCCGCCGGTGCAGTCCGCCGCCAGCTTTTCAACCTCGGCGATGGCGGCCTGGTGGAACACCGGCTTCATCACCAGATCCTGGGTATTGTAGCCGGTGATGAACATTTCCGGCAGCGCCACCAGATCGGCGCCGGCCTCGCGGCCTGCCTCCCAGGCGGCGCGGGCCTTGGCGGCGTTGCCTGCCAGATCGCCCACCGTGGGGTTCAGCTGCGCCAGTGTCACGCGGAAACGGTCTGCCATGCTGCATCGGCCCTTTGCAAAAATCCTTCTTCAGCCATTTACCAGATTGACGGCCAAGGAAAAGAGCAAGGGCCTGGTGCCGGGGAAAAGACATTGCGGCCCCGCCTGCGGTAGCTTAGTTTCCGGGCGAGCAACCCAATATGGCAGCAGCACCGTAATTCCTGGGCAGGCAGAGGTTTTGAATGACCCGTTTCGGCACCGCAATCGCGCTTTCCACGATCCTGGCACTGGCCGCGCCGGCCTTTGCCCAGGAGGGGGAGATCATCACCACGCAGGATGAGATCGGCGGCGTCTACGAGGGCACCTTCAAAGGCGGGCTGCAGCATGGCACAGGCACTTACAAGCTGCCGAACGGCTATGAATACACCGGCGAGTGGGTCGAGGGCGAGGTCCGCGGCCAGGGGGTGGCACGGTTCCCGGACGGCTCAATCTATGAAGGCGAGTTCGCCCAGGGCAAGCCGCACGGTCTGGGCAAGCTGACCCGCGCTGACGGCAGCACCTATGAGGGCGAATGGCAGGACGGCCAGATCCACGGCGACGGGGTATCGGTCTATGCCAGCGGCGTGCGCTATCAGGGCAGCTTTGCCAATGGCAAGCGGCACGGCAAGGGCGTGATGCAATCGCCGGACGGCTATACCTATGACGGCGACTGGGCCGAAGGGCGCCAGCAGGGCCAGGCCAAGATCACCTATGCCGAGGGCACCGTCTATGCAGGCAGCGTGGCGGATGGCCAGCTGCAGGGGCAAGGCCGGCTGGAGACCTCGGACGGGCTGGTCTACGAAGGCGAATGGATGACCAGCCAGATGCATGGCACCGGCCGCCTGGTGCAGCCCAATGGCGACATCTATGAAGGCGCGCTGCAAGAAGGCCGCCGCCACGGCACCGGCACGCAGACCTACGCCAATGGCGATGTCTACACGGGCGACTTCCTGGACGATCAGCGCCACGGCACCGGCACCTTCACCGAGAAGGACGGCTACAGCTACACCGGCGCCTGGGTGAAGGGGCAGATCGAAGGCAAGGGCAAGGCTGTTTATCCTGACGGATCGGTCTATGAGGGCGATTTCCGCGATGATCTGGCCGAAGGCCAGGGCAAGATCACCTATCCCGACGGCTCCACCTACGAAGGCGAATGGGTGGCCGGGGTGATCGAGGGCAAAGGCACCGCCACCTACCCCAGCGGGATCAGCTATACCGGCGGCTTCAAGAACGCCAAGAACCACGGCCAGGGGGTGATGACCTATGCCGACGGCTACCGCTACGACGGCGGCTGGCAGAACGGGCAGCGCCACGGCGAAGCGGTGGTCACCTATGCCGACGGCTCGGTCTACACTGGCGCATTTGCCGACAGCCAGCGCCACGGGCAGGGCAAGATCGTGATGCCCGACGGCTTCACCTATGAAGGCGAATGGCAGGAAGGCAAGATCTATGGCCAGGGCGTGGCGACCTATGCCAATGGCGACGTCTACGAGGGCAGTTTTGTCAACGGCAAGCGCCAGGGGCCCGGCACGATGAAATATGCCAGCGGCCAGAAGGCGGACGGCACCTGGGAGAACGGCGCGCTGGTCAGCACCGGGGCAGAGGGCGCCAGCCAGACAGAATAGGCCCCGATGAATAAAGGGCGCGCCAGGGCGGCGCGCCTTTTTCGTTTTCAGCCGATGCGGATGCGGCTCAGGTGATCCGGCATCGCGACGCCCTCCAGATTGGCAGGATCCGGCTGCGGCGGCTTCAGCTCCATCGCCATCGGCACCACGCCCGCCCAGATCGGCAGGGCGTAATCCTCCTCGTCGTCCTTGGGCGCTCCGGAGCGGATCTTGGCCGCCCCCTCCTCGATCGGCATCCGCATCAGGGCGGTGGCCTTCAGCTCCTTCCGGGTCATCGGCCGCAAGGCGTCCCAGCGGCCGGGGAAGATGTGGTCGACCATCGCCTTGAGGCTGGCCGCCTTGGCCTCCTCATCCGTGACTTTCTCCGCCATCCCGAACAGCATCGCGGAGCGGAAGTTGACCGAGTGATGGAAGGCGGAGCGGGCCAGAACGTAGCCGTCCATGCAGGTGACCGTCAGGCAGACCTCCGCCCCCTCCATCGCGCGGATCGCCCGGCTGGCGGCGGAGCCGTGCCAATAGACATGATCGCCCTCGCGCCATTGCAGCGTCGGCAGCACCGATGGGGCGCCATTGATCTGATAGCCGATATGGGCCAGCGGCATGGCGTCGAGCACCTGATACACCGTCTCGCGGTCATAGAGCCCGCGTTCATGGGCGCGGCGCAGGCGGCTGCGCTCGGTTTTCAGGGCGGTTTCGGTATCGGGCTGGCGCATTTGCGGACCTCGTGAATTCTTGTTGTGTCAGGGGGAGTGCTATGCGCAAACTGGACTGTAATTAACTTCCAGTTTCAGACAAAAAGAGCAGTCCAGTATGATTGACCTGTCCGGACTGCTGTCCAAGGCCAGCGCCGAGCCCATCTATCTGCAAATCGTCAGCGCGCTGCGCCGCCAGATCAGCAGCGGCAGCCTGGCCATCGGCACCCGGCTGCCGTCCTCCCGGGCGCTGGCGCAGGATCTGGGGGTGGCGCGCTCCACCGTGGTGACGGCCTATGAGCAGCTGGTGGCCGAAGGCTTTGCCGAGGCGCGGCGCGGTGCGGGGATCTTTGTCTGCGACGTGGCGCCGATCCAGCCGCCCGAAGCACCGCCGCGGCCGCAGCCTGCGGCGGTCCCGCCCGCGCCGGGGATGCTGCAGCCCGGCGCGCCGGACCCGGCGGTGTTTCCGGCCCGGTCCTGGGCACGCTGTGTTTCACGTGTGGCACGGATGGATCCGCTCAGCCTGAGCCACCAGGAAGATTCCTTTGGCGATCCGGAACTGCGGCGCGAGATTGCCGCCTATGCCGCGCGCTGGCGCGGGATAGACTGCAGCGCGGATCAGGTGCTGGTCACCAGCGGCGCGCGCGAGGCGCTGGAGCTGGCGATGGATTTCCTGGTGGAGGGCGAGGATATTGCGCTGGAAGCCCCCGGGTTCACTCCGACGCAGCGCTTTGCCGGGGCGCGCGGCTGGCCGGTGCGCTGGCTGCGGGCCGGGGAGCGCGGTGCGGAGGTGCCGCGGCAGATGGCCAAGGTCACGCTGCTGACGCCGTCGCACCAGTTTCCACTGGGCGGCACCCTGCCGGTGCCGCAGCGGCAGGCCTTCCTGCAGGCGGCCAGGGAGCGCGGCGGCTGGATCATCGAGGATGATTTCGACAGCGAGTTCCGTTATGCCGGCCAGCCGGTGCCCGCGATGGCCGCGCTCGACCGGGAGGGGCGCTGCATCTATGTGGGCACCTTCTCCAAGACGTTCTCGCATGCGCTGCGGCTGGGCTACGCGATCCTGCCGCCGGCGCTGGTGCCGCGGTTCCGGGCCCGGTTTTTTCAGCCCAGCGCCGGCGCCGCGATCACCGCGCAGCGGCCGCTGGCGGAATTCATGGCCTCCGGCCAGTACGACCGGCACATCCGCCGCGCCCGCAGGCTTTATTCCGAACGCTATGCGGCGGCGGCAGATGCGCTGGCGCAGTGGCCCGAAGCCCTGGGGTCCTTCAGGCGGCACAACGCCGGGATGCAGATTGCCTTTCACTTGGCGGGCGGGCTGGCGGACGTCCGGATCTGCCGCCGCGCCGCAAGTGCGGGCTACGGGGTCCAGCCGCTGTCGCCGCACGACCCCGAAGGCCGGTCCCGGGGGCTGCTGACCGGCTTCTGCCAGTCAAGCGCCGCGGATCTGCCCGGCCAGATTGCCGGGCTGCGCCGGATCGTGGAACAGGGCGGCTGAAGCCGCCCCTGCCCTCTCATCAAAAAAGCCTCCCCGGCGAACCGGAGAGGCTTGGGTCTGAAAGCCGTCTGATTACCAGGCTAGAGCCGGTCAGACGTACTTCTTGATCTCGCCTGCTTTCAGCCGCGACATGTAGCTGTTCAGCTCGCGCTTGACGATCGGCATCAGGAAGTAGAGCGCGATGATGTTGACCACCGCCATGGCAAAGATCGCCGCGTCGGAGAAGTCGATCACCGGGCCGAGGTTGGCGGCGGCACCAATCACCACGAAGATGCAGAAGATCACCTTGAACACCAGTTCCTTGGTTTCGCCTTCGCCGAACAGGAAGGTCCAGGCCTTGAGGCCGTAGTAGGACCAGCTGATCATGGTGGAGAAGGCAAACAGGATCACCGCCAGCGCCAGCACGTACTGGAACCAGCCGAAGGCCGAGGAGAAGGCCGCCGAAGTCAGCGCCACGCCCTTGTTGCCGTCGACGGTCTGGATCGTGGCTGCGCCCTCGTCCAGCAGGTAGAGGCCGGTGTTCGGGTCCTGCACCAGCTGGCCGGTAATGATGATCACCAGCGCGGTCATGGTGCAGATCACCACGGTGTCGATGAACGGCTCCAGCAGCGACACGAAGCCTTCGGTGATCGGCTCCTTGGTGCGCACGGCGGAGTGGGCAATGGCTGCCGAGCCGACGCCGGCCTCGTTCGAGAAGGCCGCCCGCTTGAAGCCCTGGATCAGCGCGCCGACCATGCCGCCGGCAACGCCGAGACCGGTGAAGGCGCCGTCAAAGATCTGGCCGAAGGCCCAGCCGATCTGGTCGGCATTCATCGCCAGGATGACCAGCGCGGTTGCGACATACATGACCCCCATGAACGGAACGACCTTTTCGGTCACCCGCGCAATGGATTTCAGGCCGCCCACGATCACGGCGAACACAACCCCTGCAAACACCACGCCGGTGATCCAGCCGGGGTATTCGCCGACAACACCGGAAATCTGCGCATGCGCCTGGTTGGCCTGGAACATGTTGCCGCCGCCCAGCGCGCCGAGGATGCAGAAGATCGAGAACAGTACCGCCAGGAATTTGCCCATCGGCAGGCCGCGTTCTGCAAAGCCCTTGGTCATATAGTACATCGGGCCGCCCGACACGTGGCCGTCCGGGAACTCGTTGCGGTATTTGACGCCCAGCGTGCATTCGGTGAATTTCGAGGCCATGCCCATCAGGCCTGCCAGGATCATCCAGAAGGTCGCGCCGGGGCCGCCGATGCCGACGGCAACGGCAACGCCTGCGATGTTGCCCAGGCCGACGGTGCCCGACAGCGCGGTTGCCAGCGCCTGGAAGTGGCTGACTTCGCCCGCGTCATTGGGGTCGGAATAATCGCCCCTGACCAGCGAGATCGAGTGCGGGAAGGCGCGGAACTGGATCAAGCCGAAGTAGACGGTGAACACGGTGGCCGCGACCACCAGCCAGGCAACGATCCAGGGAAAGCTGGTGCCCGGGAACGGGCTGAAGATCAGGTTGACGAACCAGCCGGTCGAATTGGCGAAAATCTCATTGACGCGCTCGTCGACGGTTTGTGCCATCGCCGGGGCGGTTGCCGCCAGCAGCAGCGGCGCAGACAGGGCTGCCGCCTTAATTGAATTACTCATGACTGTCCTCTGAGTTTATCTTTACGGAACAATGGTGACCGGAACCGGCGCGGCCTGCGCCAGAGTGCCCGCGACCGAGCCGAACAGCCGCGATGACAGCCCGGAATGGCCGGTGCGGCCGATGATCAGGTGGCTGGCGCCATGCTTTTTGATCACATCAATCAGGGTTTCCGCGATATGGCCGTATTTCAGCTCTGCCACAACGGTGACACCGTCATCTTCCAGGCTTTTGCACACGGGCTTCAGCAAGGCATCTTCTGCGCGCTTCAATTCCTCCTCGCGGCGCTTATGGCGCTGCTCGATCTCCTCCGGGGTGAGGAAGGAATAGGGCGACCACTCCAGCACATGCGCGATCACCAGCTCTGCCCCTTGTGCTTTGGCAAGGCTGACGGCAAAAGCAAGCGCCGATTTGGCAGCCTCGCTGTCGTCATATCCAAGGACAATTTTTTTCGACACTGTTTCCTCCTATCGATGGCGTCTCTTCTAATCAGGACGCCGGATCCCGGCTGCAGGAGCCAGGAATTCTCCCAACGCGAAGCTGTCTGCCGTATCTGACCTTAGGGCTGATACAGCGCAGACAAACTGTCGCATTGAAACTGGCTACGGCCCTTAATTATATTATACACTTTTTTCAACATTGTCTTGAAATTACCGGGCAAGGTTTTACGGAGGTTTGCTGCTGCCGGCACACCGCCATGCCGCAAGGTCAAAATCCCCCTTCCCATTCGGCTGCACCTCTGTATAAATCCGTGCCATGAGCATTTGCGCAGATATTCCCTTTGCCGCCGCCGCATTCCGCGGTGCAGCCCTGCGCGCCCTACTGATCCTAGCCCGCCTCTGAGCGTGCCCTTCCGGCGCGCCCGCTCAGAGGATTGCCGCACGCGCGCCATCGAAGGCTAATGATGCCCTGGAAGGGCCTAGGACAGAGACAAGAGATACCGATATGACCAACGCATCCCCGATTTCCGGCGACAAATCCCGTGTATTGATTTTTGACACCACCCTGCGCGACGGCGAGCAGAGCCCCGGCGCCACGATGACCCATAACGAGAAGCTGGAGATTGCGGAGCTTCTGGACGAGATGGGTGTGGACATTATTGAGGCCGGCTTCCCGATTGCCTCCGAAGGCGACTTTGCCGCCGTGTCGGAGATTGCCGAGCGCTCGAAGAACGCGGTGATCTGCGGGCTGGCGCGCGCCAACTTCAAGGATATCGACCGCTGCGCCGAAGCGGTGCGCAAGGCCGCGCAGCCGCGCATCCACACCTTTATCGGCACCTCGCCGCTGCACCGCGCCATCCCGAACCTCACGATGGACGAAATGGCCGACAAGATCCACGAGACCGTGACCCACGCCCGCAACCTGGTGGACAACGTGCAGTGGTCGCCGATGGATGCGACCCGGACCGAGTGGGATTACCTGTGCCGGGTGATCGAGATCGCCATCAAGGCCGGCGCCACCACCATCAACATCCCCGACACCGTGGGCTACACCGCGCCCGCGGAAAGCGCCGACCTGATCAAACGCCTGATCGAGACCGTGCCGGGCGCCGATGAGGTGGTCTTTGCCACCCACTGCCACAACGACCTCGGGATGGCGACCGCCAACGCGCTGGCTGCCGTCGCAGGCGGTGCGCGCCAGATCGAATGCACCATCAACGGCCTTGGTGAGCGCGCAGGCAACACCGCGCTTGAAGAAGTGGTGATGGCGCTGAAGACGCGCAATGACATCATGCCCTGGTCCACCGGCATCGACACCACCAAGATCATGCATATCTCGCGCCGGGTCTCGACCGTTTCCGGTTTCGTGGTGCAGCCGAACAAGGCGATTGTCGGCAAGAACGCCTTTGCCCATGAAAGCGGCATCCACCAGGACGGGATGCTGAAGAACCGCGAGAACTTCGAGATCATGCGGCCCGAGGACATCGGCCTTTCCGGCACTTCGCTGCCCTTGGGCAAACACTCCGGCCGCGCCGCCCTGCGCGACAAGCTGGAGCACTTGGGCTACGAGGTGGGCGACAACCAGCTGAAGGACGTCTTTGTCCGCTTCAAGGAGCTGGCCGACCGCAAGAAGGAAGTGTTCGACGACGACCTCATCGCGCTGATGCGCACCGGCACGGACGCGGAGAACGATCACCTCAAGATCGTCTCGATGAAGGTGGTCTGCGGCACCGGCGGCCCGGCGGAAGCCACCGTGGAGATGGAGATCGACGGCAAGGATGTGACCGAGACCGCCGAGGGCGACGGGCCTGTGGACGCGACCTTCAAGGCGATCCGCAAGATCTATCCGAACACCGCCCGGCTGCAGCTTTACCAAGTGCATGCGGTGACCGAGGGCACCGACGCGCAGGCGACCGTCTCCGTGCGGCTGGAAGAGGACGGCAATATCGCCACCGGCGAAAGCGCCAACACCGATACGGTGGTGGCCTCGGCCAAGGCCTATGTGAACGCGCTGAACCGCCTGATCGTGCGCCGCGGCCGGGTGGGTGAAGGCGCCGACACCAAGGAGATTTCCTATAAGGATCTGGCCTGAGCCAGGCTTCCTTCAGGACCAAAGGGCGCCCGCTGCGGCGCCCTTTTTCGGTGCTGCCTAGGCCAGCCCCGCCTTGCGCAGACCATCGGTGAAATGCGCGGCGTCTTCCTTGCGCCCGTAGTGCAGCCCGGCCAGCAAGCCCTCTGCCGTGGCCTCCGGCTGCATCGCGCGGATCTGCGCCACGCAGTCCTGCGCCTGCTGCGTGTTGCCCAGCCAGCTGTGGCAGGCCGCCGCCAGCGCGGTCTGCACGGCGTCCATTGACGGCAGGCGTTTGAAATCGGTCAGCGCCTCTTCGTACAGGCGGGCGGTGAAATGCGCCTTCCCCAAGTGGCTCCAGAAGCGGACCGGAAAATGCGGGTTGAGGCGCATCGCCTTCCGGATCCATTCCGCGCCTTCCTCGGGCCTGCCCTGCCAGGTCAGAAGCTCGCCCATCTGCACCACAACCAGATCGTAGTTCGGGTTCAGGGACAGAGCGCGCTCCTGATGGTACTGCGCCTGATCGAGGTTTTCCTGCAGGATGGACACCGCCGCCATCAGCCGGTGCACGTCCGCATCATTGTCATCCATCGACGCGGCTTTCTGGATCGACTCCAGCGCCAGTTGCAGCATCGCCTCGGGATCGTCACACCAGCCATAGCCCCAGGCCTGCCCGCGGATACAGCCGCGCCAGGCGTGGGCGTGGGCAAACTCCGGATCCAGCTCCACCGCGCGGTCGATGAGGTCCATCGCCTTGGCATTGTCCTCCGCCGTGCTGCGGTGATGCAGGACCTTGGCCGCCAGCACGCATTCATAGGCCGCGAGGCTCGCGGGTTTCTTGCGCGAGACCTCATCCTGCTGGGCCGCTTCGATCCGCCCCGGCAGGGTGGCGACAATCGCCGATGTCACCTCATCCTGGATCTCGAAGATATCGTCGAGGGTGCGGTCGTACCTCTCCGCCCAGATATGGGAATCGTTGCAGCTGTCGATCAGCTGCACAGTGATCCGCAGCCGACTGCCGCCTTTTCGCACGCTGCCCTCGACGATGTAGCGGGCGCCAAGCTTCTCTGCCACTTCGCGGATGTTCACCGCCTGCCCCTTGTAGACGAAGGTCGAGTTGCGGGAGATCACGAACAGCTCATGGCGGCGGCTGAGTTCGGTCAGGATGTCCTCAGTCAGCCCATCGGCAAAGAACTCCTGCTCGGGATCGCCACTCATGTTGGCGAATGGCAGCACGGCGAGGGTGGGCTTCATCACCGGCGCCGGCCCGCTGGCGTCTTCTGCCGCCACGGGCGCGCCCTCATCCAGCAACAGGCGGTAGACGCGCACCGGTTCTGAGATATTTTTCAGGGACTGCTCTCCCTGATCCTCGAACAGAAACCCGCAGGAGCCGCGCACCTGGCCGTAGACCGCCCCGGACACGCAGATCTCCCCCACCCCCGCCGCCTGCTCCAGCCGGGCCGCCACGTTGACGCCGCTGCCGTAGATGTCGCCGTCTTCATAGATGATGTCGCCAAGGTTGATCCCGACCCTGAACTGGATGCGCTGGTCCGGCGGCACATCGCTGTTTCGCCGCCGCATCCGGCCCTGAATCTCCGCGGCGCAGGCCACGGCATCAGACACGCTGGCAAATTCCACCAGCATGCCGTCGCCCGTGGTCTTGATGATGGAGCCCCGGTTCTTGGCAATCGAGGGGTCGATCAGTTCAATCCTGTGGGTGCGCAGCCGGGCAAGCGTGCCTTGCTCATCCGCTTCCATCAGGCGGCTGTAGCCCACCATATCCGCCGCCAGCACGGCGGCCAGCCTGCGTTCCATCCGGCAGTCCTCCCCGGCGGAAAGCGTAGCGGGAAAGTCCCGCCTTTCAAAGGTCTTTACATAATACCACCCGTGCAGCCGCCCGCCCGGTCCCGCGGGAGGCACGCGGCGTTGTGGCCATTGCCAAGGGTATGATCCATTCAGCCGCCCTGAACGGCGAAGCAGGCGGCGCGGCGCTGGCCCTGCGGGTGGAGCGCGCGATCCGGGGCTACTTGCGGGAAACCGCCTTGAACAGCGCCGAAATCCGGGCCGCTTCCTCTGCCGCGCCATAGGGCGCGTTGACCACGAACATGCCGCTGCCGACCATCCGGTGGCCTTCGCGCACCGGCGGAAAGGTCACCTCGTGGCGCAGGACATCCGGCAGCCCCTGTGCCTCCAGCGCCTTCAGCATCGGCTTGTGGGTGCCGTCCTTGAGGATCGGGTACCACAGGGCAATGACGCCGACGTTCCATTTCTTGTGCAGCTGGCCGATGATGCCGGGGATGCGGGCATAATCGGATTTGATCTCGTAGCTCGGGTCGATCAGCAGCAGCCCGCGGCGCGGGTCTGGCGGTGCCAGCGACATGGCGAGTTCGAACCCGTCCTGCTGGTGCACCTTGGCCTTCCAGGGTTTCAGAGCGGCGCGCAGGGCCGCGTTTTCCTGCGGGTGCAGCTCCGCGAAATGCAGCGAGTCGCCCGGCCGCAGCAGCGATGCCGCAATCAGCGGCGAACCGGAATAGGCGGCCGCGCCATGCGCCTTGCGGGTTTCCGACAGCGCGCGGTGCAGCGGGTGGTCTGCCGCCAGCCCCTGCTCTGCCAGAACCTTGGTGATGCCCTGCGCCGCCTCGCCGGTCTTCACGGCCTCGGGCGCGTCCAGCTGGTAGAGGCCGCGGCCCGCGTGGGTCTCGATATAGCTGAGCGGTTTGTCCTTGCGGGTGAGGTAGGCCAGCATCCAGGCCAGCAGCGCGTGCTTCTGGACATCGGCCAGATTCCCGGCGTGGTATATGTGCTGATACGAGAGCATGCGCCCCCTCTACCGGCAATCGCCAAGCGGCGGAAGGGGCAGCGTGCGGCGGATAAACGGAATCTCAACACCGCTGCGGCAGACTGCACCCCGACAAGACACCGCAGAATGCAGGTTCCCATGCCCCTTAGAATGAGCGCCCTTGCCCTGATCCTGACCTTTCTGGCCCTGCTGCTGTGGACCGCAGCGGCTGTCAGCGCGCAAGGGTATTCTCTGGTGGGCAACAATTTCTTCCTGCAAAAGGCCTCTGCCCCGATGCCCGGATCTGCGCCCTCCGCAGCCCCGGCGCCGCAGGCCGTTGCCAGCTTGCTGCCCGACACCCTGCCCGGCCCAGGCCGCGGGGCGGTGTCGCTCAATCCCGGCGCGGCCAGCCTGTTCCGCGGCCGCAGCGGCGGCGGGATGTTTGCCCCGGTCCTGAAGGCACCGCCCAGCGTCAAACGCCTGCTGGACCTGATCGCCAGCGCCGAGGCCGGCAAGGCGCAGTATGATGCGGTGCAATATGGCGCCACACGCAAGCCGCCGAAGAAGCCGACGCAGATGACGATCGCTGAGATCAACGCCTGGATCGACGCCACCCCGGGCCAGCCCCACGCCATCGGCCGCTATCAGATGATCCCGGCAACGCTGCGCCGCCTGGTGCGGCATCAGGGGGTCAAGCCGCAGGCCCGTTTCACACCCGAGCTGCAGGACCAGCTGGCGCACCAGCTGATCGAGGAGGCAGGCTACAGCGCCTTCCTGGCGTCGGAAATGCCTCGAAAGACCTTCATGCTGAACCTGGCAAAGATCTGGGCCGGGCTGCCGGTGTCCAGCGGCAAATCCTATTACGAGGGTTATGCCGGCAACAGCGCCAGCCTGACCTGGGCGCATTTCAACTCGGAGATGCAGCGGATTTTTCCAAGCTGATCCGCAGGATGCCGGATCCGGGGCCGCCGCCGCGGCCCGCCGCCCCCGGGCGCCCGCGGCAAGGCCGGCGCGGCCCGGCTGGCCGCCCGGCCGCCGCTGCCTGCGCCCTTTTGCCCGGTGCGCCGGTCCGGCGACTTGGCGGAAACGCGCTGTTTCACCATAATACGCCCTTTCGCGGCTCACCCGCGCGGCATATAAGGTGGGGACAGGCGGCTCCCCGGGAGTCGCCCAAGGTATAATGGCAGCACTCACAGGATCCCTTCTACATGGCGCTTTTCGGAAACTTGGGCGGTCTGTTCTCCTCGGACATGGCCATTGACCTCGGCACGGCGAACACCCTGGTTTACGTGAAGGGCCGCGGCGTGATCCTGTCCGAGCCCTCGGTGGTGGCTTACCACGTCAAGGACGGCGTCAAGAAAGTGCTGGCCGTGGGCGAGGACGCCAAGCTGATGCTGGGCCGCACCCCCGGCTCGATCGAGGCGATCCGGCCGATGCGCGAAGGCGTGATTGCCGACTTCGACACCGCGGAGGAGATGATCAAGCACTTCATCCGCAAGGTTCACAAGCGCTCGACCTTCTCCAAGCCCAAGATCATCGTCTGCGTGCCGCATGGCGCCACCCCTGTTGAAAAGCGCGCGATCCGCCAGTCGGTTCTGTCTGCAGGCGCCCGCCGCGCCGGGCTGATCGCCGAGCCGATTGCTGCCGCCATCGGGGCTGGCATGCCGATCACCGATCCAACCGGCAACATGGTTGTCGACATCGGCGGCGGCACCACCGAGGTGGCGGTCCTGTCGCTGGGCGACATCGTCTATGCCCGCTCTGTCCGCGTCGGCGGCGACCGCATGGATGAGGCGATCATCAGCTACCTGCGCCGCCAGCAGAACCTCCTGGTGGGCGAATCCACCGCCGAGCGCATCAAGACCTCCATCGGCACCGCCCGGATGCCCGACGACGGCCGCGGCCAGTCGATGCAAATCCGCGGCCGCGACCTCTTGAACGGCGTCCCGAAGGAAATCGAGATTTCCCAGGCCCAGGTGGCCGAGGCGCTGGCCGAACCGGTGCAGCAGATCTGCGAAGCTGTGATGACCGCGCTGGAAACCACCCCGCCGGATCTGGCCGCCGACATTGTCGACCGCGGCGTGATGCTGACCGGCGGCGGCGCGCTGCTGGGCGATCTGGACCTCGCCCTGCGCGAACAAACCGGCCTGGCGGTCTCCATCGCGGACGAAAGCCTCAACTGCGTGGCCCTGGGCACCGGCAAGGCGCTCGAATACGAAAAACAGCTGGCCCACGCCATCGACTACGACAGCTAACAGACCCTGACCGCCGGAACGGCGCCGGCCGGTGAGCGGCTGGAGGGGCGGCTGGAAGGAGAGACGTGGCGAAGGACAAGTCACAGCGCGACGATTACGCAACCCCGCTGCGGCGTCTGCTGACAGCGGTTTTGTGCCTGTGCCTGGCCGCGGTCTTTGTCGTCTGGCGGATCGACAGCCCGCGGGTGGAACGCTTCCGCGCCCAGGTGGCGGACAGGGTGGTGCCCAGCATGGACTGGGCGATGGTGCCGGTGACTGCCACCATCAACCTGATCCGCGATTTCCAAAGCTATCAGCGGCTGTCTGAGCAGAACCGCGAGCTGCGCAGCGAGCTGCGGCAGATGCGGGCCTGGAAAGAGGCGGCGCTGCAGCTGGAGCAGGAGAACGCCCGCCTTCTGGATCTCAACAACGTGCGGCTGGACCCGCAGCTGACCTATATCACCGGGGTGGTGATGGCCGACAGCGGCTCCCCCTTCCGGCAGTCGGTGCTGCTGAACGTGGGCAGCCGCGACGGGGTGCATGACGGCTGGGCGGCGATGGACGGGATCGGGCTGGTGGGCCGGATCTCCGGCACCGGGCGCAACACCGCGCGGGTGATCCTGCTGACCGATGCCGCCAGCGCGGTGCCGGCGACCATCCAGCCCTCCGGCCAGACCGCACTGGTCACTGGCGACAACAGCGCCGCGCCGGTGCTGAGCTTTCTGGAAAACCCCGACCAGGTGCGCCCCGGCGACCGGGTGATTTCCTCCGGCGACGGCTCCGTCTTTCCGGCGGGCCTGCTGATCGGCCAGGTGGCCAAGGACCGGTCCGGGCGGATGCGGGTGCGCCTGTCCGCGGATTACGGGCGGCTGGAGTTCCTGCGGGTGCTGCGCCACCACGGCACCGAAGTGATCCAGGACCCGGGCGGGCTGGTCGGGGCGCCGCCAGGCGATCCGGTGCCGCAGCCGCGGCCCGAGGGTTTGGGGGCAGAGAGCGCAGACGGCACGGCTGAGGCGGGCAATGGCTAACACCTCGCCCGCCCGGATCTGGACCATGCGCGCGGCGTTTGCGGCGCTGGCACTGCTGATCATGTTCTTCCACCTGCTGCCGCTGGAGACCGAGCCGCGGTTCTGGGCGCCGCCGGACCTGCTCCTGGCGCTGGCGATGGCCTGGAGCCTGCGCCGCCCGGATTATGTGCCTGCCCTCTCCATCGGGCTGGTGATGCTGCTGGCGGATCTGCTGTTCCACCGCCCGCCGGGTCTGCTGGCGCTGCTGACGGTGCTAGGCTGCGGTTTCCTCAAGGGCCGCGCAGCGCCCCATCGCGAGAGCACCTTTGCCAGCGAATGGCTGTCGGTTGCGCTGGTGCTTACCGGGATTGCCACCCTGAACCGGCTGATCCTGACCCTGTTCGGGGTTGCGCAGGCGCAGCTGAGCCTGACCGTGATCCAGGTGGTGATGACCATCGCCGCCTATCCGCTGGCAGTTTGGGCCAGCCAGTCTATTCTGGGGGTGCGCAAACTGTCCCCGTCCGAAGCCGAAGCCCTGGTGAGCCGCTGATGAAACGCAATCCCAAGGATCTGGATGCCGCACACGGCAAGATGACCCGGCGGGCGCTGTTCCTGGGCGGGCTGCAGCTGGCCTTTGCCGGCGGCCTGGCGGCCCGGATGCGCTACCTGCAGGTGGATCAGGCCGATGAGTTCCGCCTGCTGGCGGAGGAAAACCGCATCAACATCCGCCTGCTGCCGCCCGCGCGCGGCCAGATATTCGACCGCAACGGGCTGATCGTCGCGCAGAACTCGCCGTCTTACCGGATCACCGTGGTGCCGGAGGATGCGGGCGACGTTGAGGCGGTGATTGCCAAGCTCTCCAGCCTGGTGCCGCTGGACCCGGAGGACCTGGAGCGCGCCCGCACCGAGATGCGCCGCTCGCCACCGTTCCTGCCGATCACCCTCGCCGACCAGATCGGATGGGAGGATATCTCCAAAGTCGCCGTGAACGCCCCCGCCCTGCCCGGCGTCACGCCCGAGGTGGGCCTGACGCGGGTCTATCCGCAGCTGGACGATTTCGCCCATGTGGTGGGCTATGTCGGCCCCGTGTCCGACTATGACCTGAGCAAGATGGAAGACCCCGAGCCGGTGCTGATGATCCCGCGCTTCCAGATCGGCAAGGTGGGCTTTGAGGCCCGGCGCGAGGATGTGCTGCGCGGCAAGGCCGGGGCCAAGCGGGTCGAGGTGAACGCCACCGGCCGGGTGATGCGCGAGCTGGACCGGCGCGAGGGGATCTCCGGCGCCGACATGCAGCTGACCATTGACGCGGAACTGCAGAATTATGTGCAGGCGCGGCTGGGCCGGGAAAGCGCTGCCGCGGTGGTGATCGACTGCGAGGACGGGGACATCCGCGCGATCTGCTCCTCGCCCAGTTTCGACCCCAACCTGTTCGTGCGCGGCATCTCGGTTGCCGACTACCGGATGCTGACAGAGGACAAGTACCGCCCGCTGTCCAACAAGACCGTGCAGGGCACCTATCCGCCCGGCTCCACCTTCAAGATGATCACCGCGCTGGCGGCGCTGGAAAACGGCGTGATCGGGCCGGAGGAAACCGTCTGGTGCCCCGGCTACCTCAAGGTTGCCGGCCGCCGCTTCCACTGCTGGAAACGCGCAGGCCATGGGCATGTGGATCTGAACACCTCGCTGAAACGGTCCTGCGACGTCTATTATTACGACGTGGCGATCAAGACCGGGATCGACAAGATCTCCGAGATGGCCAACATGTTCGGCCTGGGCATCAAGCACGAGCTGCCGATGTCGGCGGTGGCCCAGGGGATCACCCCGACCAAGGAGTGGAAGGCCAGCTCCTATGGCAAGGACTGGCTGATCGGCGATACCGCGAACTCCTCCATCGGCCAGGGCTACATGCTTGCGTCGCCCTTGCAGCTGGCGGTCATGACCGCACGGATTGCCACCGGGCGCAGCGTGACGCCGCGGCTGTTGAAGTCGCTGGACGGCGTGGAACAGCCGAGCGGCGCAGGCGAGCCCCTGGCGGTCAGCGGGAACAGCCTGCGCATGGTGCGGCGCGGCATGCATTCGGTCAGCAATGACCGCCGCGGCACCGCCTACCGCTCCCGCATCATCGGCGATGGCATGCAGATGGCCGGCAAGACCGGCACCAGCCAGGTCCGCAACATCACCGCCGCCGAACGCGCGGCCGGTGTGATCCGCAACGAGGACCTGCCGTGGGAACGGCGCGACCATGCGCTGTTTGTCTGCTTTGCGCCCTATGACAAGCCCAAATACGCGGTTGCGGTGGTGGTCGAACACGGCGGCGGCGGCTCCAAGGCGGCGGCTCCGGTGGCACGCGACGTGCTGCTGCAGGCGCTTTACAACGGCACCCCGCCGCTGGAGGCCTACCCCAACGCCGACCGCAGCCGCATCAAGGCGCAGCAGGAGCGGCTGGAGCGCGAGCGCGTCAAGCGGCCGCTGGGCAGCAGGAGCAGCCGGGCATGAGCTATCTTGAGTACCACGCCAAATCGACCCCCACGGGGCTGCGCAAGATCCTGCACCTCAACTGGGGGCTGACGCTGCTGCTGATCACGGTCGCCAGTGTCGGCTTCCTGATGCTCTATTCGGTGGCGGGCGGCTCCTTCAGCCCGTGGGTGGAGCCGCAGGTCAAGCGGTTTGCCCTCGGCCTTGCGGCCATGTTCGTGGTGGCGATGATCCCGATCTGGTTCTGGCGCAACATCTCGGTGGTGGCCTATCTGGGGTCGCTGGCGCTGCTGGTCGCGGTGGAGCTGTTCGGCACCGTCGGGATGGGCGCGCAGCGCTGGATCGACATCGGCTTCATGCGGCTGCAGCCGTCGGAAGTCACCAAGATCGCGCTGGTGATGCTGCTGGCCGCCTATTACGACTGGCTGCCGCCCGAAAAGACCTCCCGCCCCTTGTGGGTGCTGCTGCCGGTGGCGCTGATCTTGCTGCCCACCGCACTGGTGCTGAAACAGCCGGACCTTGGCACCTCGATCCTGCTGATGGCGGCAGGCGGCGGGGTGATGTTCCTGGCGGGCGTGCACTGGGCCTATTTCGTGGCGGTGATTGCCGCCGGCGTGGGGCTGGTCAGCACCGTGTTCCAAAGCCGCGGCACCGACTGGCAGCTGCTGAAGGATTATCAGTTCCGCCGCATCGACACCTTTCTGGACCCCTCGCAGGACCCCTTGGGCGCGGGCTATCACATCACCCAGTCCAAGATCGCGCTCGGCTCCGGCGGCTGGTCGGGGCGCGGGTTCATGCAAGGCACCCAGTCGCGGCTGAACTTCCTGCCGGAAAAGCACACCGACTTCATCTTCACCACCCTGGCAGAGGAGTTCGGCTTTATCGGCGGTGTGACCCTCTTGGTCATCTACATGCTGATCATCCTGTTCTGCATCGCCTCGGCGATTGCTGCCAAGGACCGGTTCTCGTCGCTGGTGATCATGGGCATTGCCATCACCTTCTTCCTATTCTTTGCGGTGAACATGTCGATGGTGATGGGGCTGGCGCCGGTGGTTGGCGTGCCGCTGCCGATGGTGTCTTATGGCGGCTCGGCGATGCTGGTGCTCCTGGGCGCCTTCGGCATCGTGCAAAGCGCCCATATCCACCGCCCGCGGCAATCGCCGCGCTAGAACGTCAGGGAGACCTCATGACCGCCAATGTCCTGTTTGCAGGCCGCGCCGATGGCTGGCCAACCTATGAGCCGCTGCTGAAAGCGGAGCTTGCCCGGCGGGGCGTGGAGGCAGATCTGCGCACCGGCTTCGCGCCAGAAGACGTGGATTACATCGTCTACGCCCCCAGCGGGCCGGTCAGCGATTTCACCCCCTTTACCCGGCTGAAGGCGGTGCTGAGCATGTGGGCCGGCGTTGAGAAAATCGTGCCTGTTGTGCCCGCTTCCGTGCCGCTCACCCGGATGGTGGACAGCGGGCTGGAACAGGGGATGACCGAATGGGTGGCTGGCCACACGCTACGCTATCACCTGGGCATGGACCTCCATATCCGCGGGCTGAACGGGCGCTGGCACCGGCATGTCCCGCCGCTGGCCAAGGACCGGCACGTCACGGTTCTGGGCCTCGGCGCCCTGGGCACCGCCGCGGCCAAGGCGCTGGCGGCGCTGGGGTTCCAGGTCTCCGGCTGGAGCCGCACCCAAAAGGAGATCGAAGGCATCACCTGCCACGCGGGCCCGGAGGGGCTGAAGGTTGCGCTGCGACAGGCTGAGATCGTGATCCTGCTGCTGCCCGACACCCCCGCCACCGAAAACACGCTGAATGCCGAGACACTGGCCCTGCTGCCCAAGGGCGCAAAAGTCATCAACCCGGGCCGCGGGCCGCTGATTGACGACGCGGCGCTGCTGGCGGCACTGGACAGCGGCCAGGTCGGCCACGCGACGCTGGATGTGTTCCGCGTTGAGCCGCTGCCGCCGGAGCACCCCTATTGGGCGCATCCCAATGTCACGGTCACGCCGCATATCGCCTCGGAAACCCGTGAAAGCACCGCGGCCGAAGTCATTGCGGAAAACATCCGCCGCGCGGAGGCCGGCGAGCCGCTCTTGCACCTCGTCGACCGCAGCCTCGGCTACTGAACGGACAAGAGCGGACTGGCGCCCGCTCTTTCATCTTTCCTGAAATACTCAAGTCCCGCTGCCCGGCAGGCGGCTTTGCCGTCGGAAGGGGAGGCAGCGCCCGCAAGGGCGCTTTCCTTACTCCGCAGCCAGCCCGCGGCCTTTCAGCAGTGCCTCCACGCCCGGAAGCCGCCCGCGGAAGGCAACATACAGCTCCGCCGGATCCGCAGAGCCGCCGGTGGAGAGAATATGTTCCTCCAGCGCCCTGGCGCGTTCGGCATCAAAGGCTCCGCCTGCCTCCTTGAAGGCGGCAAAGGCATCAGCGTCCATCACCTCCGACCACATGTAGCTGTAATAACCCGCGGAATAGCCGTCGCCCGAGAACACATGCGCGAAATGCGGCGTCGCGTGGCGCATGGTGATCGCGTGCGGCATGCCGAGTGCCGCAAGCACTTCGTTTTGCTTTTCCATCGGGTCGGACGGCGCCGGACCGTCATGGAAGGCAAGGTCCACCAGCGCAGAGGCGGTATATTCCACCGTCTGAAAGCCCATGTCGAAATTGGACGCCCCCAGCACTTTCTCCAGCATCTCCTGCGGCATCGGCGCGCCGGTTTCCGCGTGGGTGGCAAACTCCTGCAGCACCTCCGGCACCTCCAGCCAATGCTCATACAGCTGGCTGGGCAGTTCGACAAAATCGCGCGCCACCGAGGTGCCCGAAATGCTCTCATAGGTCACATCGGACAGCATCTGATGCAGCGCATGGCCGAACTCATGGAACAGGGTGCGGGCATCGTCCCAGGACAGCAGCGCCGGGTCGCCCTTGGCGAAGTTGCAGACGTTGATCACCACCGGGGCCTGCACATCCGGGAACTTGGCCTGCTGCCGCATGGCTGAACACCAGGCGCCGGAACGCTTGGAGCTGCGGGCAAAGTAGTCGCCGATGAAAACCGCCACATGCCGGCCGTCCCGCGTCACCTCCCAGGCGCGGCAGTCCGGATGGTAGAGCGGCACGTCCAGCGGTGTGAACTCCAGCCCGAACAGCCGGTTTGCGCAGGCAAAGGAGGCCTCGATCATCCGGTCGAGCTGCAGATAGGGTTTCAGCTCCGCCTCATCCAGATCATGCTCCGCCTTGCGGCGCTTCCCGGCGTAGTAGCGCCAGTCCCAGGGCTCGAGATCGCCGTTGATTCCATCGGCCTGCATCATCCCGGTCAGCACCGCGGCGTCTTTCTCGGCCCGGGCCTTGGCCGCCTCCCAGACTTCCATCAGCAGCCCGCGCACCGCCTCAGGCGTTTTGGCCATTTCGGTTTCCAGCTTGTAGGCGGCGAAATTTTCATACCCCAACAGCTGCGCCCGCTCCTCGCGCAATTGCAGGATCTCGGCGGCAATGGCGCGGTTGTCGGTTGCGCCGCCGTTGGCCCCGCGGGCGGCCCAGGCGTTGAACGCTTTCTCGCGCAGGTCGCGGCGCGGCGAGAACTGCAGGAAGGGCGTGATCAGCGAGCGCGACAGGGTGACAACCGGGCCGCCCGCGCCCTTCTCCTCGCCAGCCGTGCGCGCGGCCTTGACCACAAACTCCGGCAGGCCTTCCAGATCGTCCTCGGACAGCTCCATGAACCAGTCGCGCTCATCCGCCAGCAGGTTCTGGGTGAACTGGGTGCCCAAGGTCGCCAGCCGCCCCTTGATCTCCTGCATCCGGGTGTCGGCCGCGCCCTCCAGTGCCGCGCCGCCGCGGACAAAGCCGCGGTGGGTCAGCATCAGGACGCGCTGCTGCTCCTCGGTTAGATCCAGCTCCTCCCGCTGGTCCCAAACCGCCTTCACCCGGGCATACAGCGCCTTATTGGCGGTGATTGCCGAGAAATGCGCCGCGAGTTTCGGGGAGAACTCCCGCTGCAGCTCCTGCCGCTTGGGGTTGCTGTCGGCACCGGCCACGGTGAAGAAGACGCCCAGCACCTGCTCCAGTGCGCGGCAGGGCGTTTCCAGCGCCTCGATCACATTGGCAAAGCCGGGCGGCTCGGCGCTATTGGCGATGGCGCCGATCTGTTCCTTATGCGCCGCCAGCGCCTGCTCCAGCGCGGGGGCGAAATCATCATCGGAAATGCTGTTGAACGGGGCAATTTCAAACGGCGTGTCCCAGCGGGACAAAAGCGGGTTGGACATATGCGGGTCTCCTTTGCAGGCGACGCTAGCGGTAAAGACGGGGGGCCGCAATCACGCTCAGGCGGGGTGCGCGGGCCGGGCCGGCGTATCCGGGTCCGGCTGCCCGGATCAGCCGCCGGCCCCGAGGCTGTGCGCCAATTCAGCCGGGATAATCCGGATCGGAACGCCCGCGATATTGGCCGCGCGGGCGATGCGCCACTCAAAGCGGCCCAAGGTGCCGTCGGTATCAATCAGCGCAACCACCGCTTCCTTGCCGGTGATTTCCGCCGCGAACAGCGCCTGCTGAATGCTGTCCAGGCTACTGCGCTTGTCGAGACCGAATTCAATGACGCGGTTGCGGTTTTCGCAATCGGTCCGGATGGATGCCGCCCCGCCGGGATAGGTGAACTGATGCACCGTCTCCGGCTGGCCGCCGAACAGGGCGCCGCACAGCAGCGCGATGTAGTAGGCTTCATTCATGGAAGGTTCCGGGCGGCCAGGTCAGCTCTGTCCGGGACCGCTGCAGACCGGGCAGCCCTCGCGCCGCGACAGGCGGATCTTGCGCGTCTCGCCATAGAGCCCGTCGTAGATCAGCATTTCCCCCCGCAGCACCTGGCCCGCGCCGGTGATCTGCTTGACCGCCTCGACCGCCATCATCGCCCCGACAACCCCCGGCAGCGGGCCGGCCACCCCGGCCTCGGAGCAGCTGGGTGCCAGACCGGCCGCAGGCGCCTCCGGGAAAATGCACTGGTAGCACGGACCGTCCTGGGCCGGGTGAAACACGCTCAGCTGCCCCTCCCACTGCGACAGCGCGCCTGAGATCAGCGGCTTGCCCAGCGTCACGGCGGTGCGGTTGGCCAGATAACGGGTCTCAAAATTGTCGGTGCCGTCGAGGATCAGATCATATTCGGCAAACAGCTCCGCCGCGATGTCATCGCTCAGGCGGCGGTTGTAGGGGCGCACCTCCGCATAGGGGTTCTGCGCCTCCATCGCGGCCTGGGCAGAGAACACCTTGGGCGTGCCGATGTCCTTGTCCCGGTGAATCACCTGGCGCTGTAAATTGGCGTTGTCGACCACGTCATCATCAATCACCCCGATGGTGCCAACACCGGCGGCGGCCAGATACTGCAGCGCAGGCGCGCCCAGACCGCCTGCGCCGATCACCAGCACCTTGGCCTGTTTCAGCCGTTTCTGCCCCGGCCCGCCCAGCTCGCGCAGGACGATATGGCGGGCATAGCGGTCAAGCTCGCTTTCGGTGAAGGTTCCTGCGGGCTGGGTCATCTGCGTGTCCTGGGGCTGGGCGCGGGTCTTCAAAGCCGCCACGATACGCGCATAGAAACCGGCCACAAGGGCAAAGCCGCCCAGCATCAGCCAAGGCGCGGCTGAACCGCCGGTGCCTTCGCGCAAGGGATGCCCGTCCGGCAGGGTCAGCTGCACTGCTAGCACGGCGGTGAACAGCACCGCCAGCAGCCCAAGGCGCAGGTTGCGCGGCAGGCCCAGGAACCGCCCGCCCCACCAGATCAGCGCCGCCAGGATCAGGATCCGCAGCATCAGGCCTGCCCGGTCGAGCCAAAGCCGCCCGCCCCGCGGGGCGTTGCGGACAGCGCCTCCGCCCGTTCAAACCGCGCCTGCAGGACCGGCGCCACCACCATTTGCGCAATGCGGTCGCCATGCGCGATCTGAAACGGCTCCTGCCCCGCGTTCAGCAAAATCACCCCCAAGGGCCCGCGATAATCGCTGTCGATGGTGCCCGGCGTGTTGGGCAGCGTGATCCCGTGTTTCAGCGCCAGCCCGGAACGCGGCCGGATCTGCACCTCATAGCCTGCCGGGATCTCCACACGCAGCCCGGTGGGCACCAGCGTGCGCTCCCCCGGCTGCAGCACCAGAAAGCCGCGGTCCGGCAGGTTGGCCCGCACATCAGCCCCCGCCGCACCGGCAGTCTCATAGGAAGGCAGCGGCACATCCCGGTCCGCAGCTTCCTCATGGATCACACGGATCGTGACCATCCCCGCTCCCCCTTCATCTTTCCAAAAATACTCAAAATCACCCGGCCAGCGCCGCGGCAATCCGCTCTGCCAGTTTGCGGGCGACCTCATCCTTGGCCATGCGCGGCCATTCCTCGGCGCCGCCGTCAGAGATCAGGATCACCGCGTTTTCGCTGCCCCCCATGATGCCGGTCGCGGGCGAGACGTCATTGGCGACGATCCAGTCGCAGCCCTTGCGCTTGCGCTTGGCGGAGGCGTTTTCGACCACATCGTTGGTTTCCGCGGCGAAGCCGACCACCAGTCCGGGACGGCCTTCGCTCATCTGCGAGACGGTCTTCAGGATGTCGGGGTTTTCCGCGAACTCCAGAACCGGCAGCCCGTCCTTGGATTTCTTCAGCTTGCGGTCCGAGGCGCTGGCCACCCGCCAGTCCGCCACCGCAGCGGCAAAGACCCCGGCGTCTGCGGGCAGCGCCGCCTGCACTGCGGCCGCCATCTCACGGGCGCTTTCCACTGGCACCACCTGTACCCCCTCAGGGGGCCGGACCGCTGCCGGGCCCGTGATGAACACCACCTCCGCGCCCAGATCGCGCAGAGCACGGGCCACCGCCGCCCCCTGCGCCCCGGAGGAGTGGTTGGCGATGTAGCGCACCGGGTCGATCGGCTCATGCGTGGGGCCGGAAGTGACCAGAATGCGCTTGCCCTTCAACGGCCCATCCGAGAGCTTGGCCGCAATGGCGGACAGGATCTCCTCCGGTTCCGCCATCCGTCCTGGGCCGAATTCGCCACAGGCCATGCTGCCCTCGTTGGGGCCCACAAGGGACACACCGTCGCCTTTCAGGATCTCAAGATTGCGCCGGGTGGCCGGGTGCTCCCACATCCGCACGTTCATCGCGGGCGCCAGCAGCACCGGCGTGTCGGTGGCCAGCAGCAGGGTAGAGGCAAGGTCGTTTGCATGGCCTTGCGCCATCTTGGCCATCAGATCCGCGGTGGCCGGCGCCACCACCAGCAGATCGGCGCTGCGCGACAGCTGGATATGGCCCATCTCGGCCTCTGCGGTCAGGTCGAACAGCTCCTGATGCACAGGCGTTCCGGCCAGGGCCGACACCGACAGGGGCGTCACGAATTCGGCACCGGATTTGGTCAGCACCGGCGTCACCCGGGCGCCTTGATCCTGCAGGCGGCGGATCAGTTCCAGCGATTTATAGGCCGCGATGCCGCCGCCGATGATCAGAAGAATATGTTTGCCAGCCAGCATTTGCGCGTCCTCGCCCGGTTTGCCGCGACTGTACTGCGCCGAAAGGGAAGTGTGAAACGGTTTTCCCGGCCCGGCGCGCCGTCCCAAGGGCAGAGGCAATGGCTCCCGCCCCCGCGCGGCACGGGCCTGCGGCCCCTGCCGCTGGCGGCGTTGGGCCGGGCGCCGCGCTGCGCACGGCGCGGTCCGGGGCAAACGCACCGCCGGCCGCTTGCGCAGGACGACTCAGTTGCTGTTCTGAAACGCCAGACAGGGATCGGGACGCTCTGCCGCCGGTGCATCCAGCACCAGATCGAAACTGCCGCTGATCTGCCCGTCCTCCGACTGGCCCAGGCTGCGGATCCGGGCCTCGGGGCGGGCCTTGGCAAGGTACACCGCCATTCCGCGGTCCGCGCGGGCGTGGCCATTGCCGGTGATGACTGCCACCGGGCCGCCGGTCTCTGCCAGCGCCCGGTCCGCGGCAGCGGCCAGACTGGCGTCGCGCAGGCGCTGGATGTCCACCAGAACCGGCAGCATCTCGGCCGGCATCGCGTTGCAGTGACTGGCCAGCTGATCCCCCTCGCGCGCCGCCTGTTCGGCAGCGGGCAGCGGCTGATCCAGGCCAAAGCGCGCGGCGGCCTCTGCACCGAAATAGGCGGCGGCACCCTGCTCCAGCGCCCGGGCAGCCTCTGCCCGCGGCACCAGCGCCCCGTACTGGCGGGCGCCCTGGGCGGCCGCAAAGACCGGCGCATAAAGGGAAAACTCCGGCCAGCCGGACTGCGCCCAGTCCAAGGCTTGCGCAACCTGCTCCGCATCCGCCAGCGTTGCCGGGTTCAGGCTCTCTGCCTGCTCTGCCGTGATCATCTCCCAGACCACGGCCTTGGGCTGCAGCTCTGCCAGCAGCGCAGCCTGCCGCTGGTGATGCACCGCGTTGTCATGCACCTCGCCGAGGATCGCCACATCTGCGCCGCGCAGCAGTCCGGCCGCCGCCGCCAGATCGCCGGCGCGGGCGCCAGACAGGCCAAGCGCCGCCAGAACGGCGGCGCTTGCCAAAGTTTTCAGGACAGTCAGCCGCTTTCTCATGAAAGCAGTTTCTGCACCTCCCGCGATTGGCTTTCAAGGCTCTTGCGCATCTTCTGGAACGCACCGGCCTCCAGCTGCCGCACCCGCTCCTTGGAGAGGCCCAGCTCCGTGCCGAGGCTTTCCAGCGTGCGCGGACGGTCGCGCAGCTTGCGCTCGGTGATGATAAAGCGCTCGCGGTCGTTCAGCGCCTGCAGCGCCGTGACCAGCCACTTGCGCAGCTGGCGGCGGTCGTGCCGCTCCTGCACCAGATCTTCGGCTTGCGAGGCATCATCCTCCAGCGCGTCGATCCATTCGCGGCCCTCCTCGTCGGTGGACTGCACCGCGTTCAAAGAGAAGTCAGCCCCCGACAGGCGCCCCTCCATCATCTCCACATCGCGCAGCGGCACACCGATCTCGGTGGCGATCTTCTGATGCAGCTGGTGCTGATCCAGCGGCACGCCCGAAGACCGCGCCTCACGCTCCAGCTGCGCCTGCACCCGGCGCATGTTGAAAAACAGCGACTTCTGCGACGAGGTCGAGCCGGTGCGCACCATCGACCAGTTGCGCATCACGTAATCCTGGATCGACGCCTTGATCCACCACACCGCATAGGTGGAGAACCGCACGCCGCGGTCCGGATCGAACTTGTCTGCCGCTTTCATCAGGCCCAGGCCTGCCTCCTGGATCAGGTCGTTCATCGGCGCCCCGTAGCGCTTGAACTTGGCGGCCATGGAAATGGCCAGGCGCATATAGGCGTTGATAAGCCTATGCAGCGATGCAACATCGCGGTCATCGCGCCAGGCATAGGCCAGACGGCGCTCGGTTTCGGCATCCAAAAGCTCTGCCTTCATTGCCTGCCTCGGCAATGGGTTTTCGAGTGTTTGATCAAGTGCCATGTGATTTCCCCCCGGAAACTAATTAACAAACTGCCGTCTTGAGGACGCGCACGGAACAATGGGGGCCCGGTTTATAAAGACCGGCAGCAACAGCACAGCGGATGCGACTCGCGGCTCATCCAAAGGCCAAAATGGGAACGTTAAATTTTATTTTGGCCCCTGCGCAGGCTTACCCGGCCTTAATAAGTGGAACCCCGGGATGCTGCGGTCTCTTGTGTTCACCGGGCCCTGCGGATACCCACAGGAACGGCTTCGGACTTACAGGTTAGCAAGAAATGCCTGCAAATGTAACTTTTATTCTTGGGGGGGCCGCCTCAGGGAAATCGGCCTATGCCGAGCAGCTGTGCTTAAACTCCGGGAAAAGCAGGGTTTACTGGGCGACTGCGCAAATTTTCGACAGTGAGATGCGCGCTAAAGTGTCCCGCCACCTCGAACAAAGGGGTTCAGGCTGGGCCACTGTTGAAGAACCGGAAACAGCGGCCAGGGTTCTGGGCGTTCTGGAGCCGGGCCAGATCTGCCTGATGGATTGCGCCACCATGTGGCTGACCAATCATTTGCTGGCAGATCACGACCTGCAAGCCGCCCAGGACGGGCTGCTGGCGGCGGTGGACCAGTGCCGGGCGGACCTGGTGATCGTGTCCAACGAAACCGGCCTTGGCATCGTGCCAGAGAACGCGCTGGCCCGCCGGTTCCGCGAGGCGCAGGGGCGGCTCAACATCGCGCTGGCGGCGCGAGCGGACACCGTGGTGCAAGTGACCGCGGGGCTGCCGCTGGTGCTGAAAGGGGCGTTATGATCACCCGGCTGTTCCTGATCCGGCATGGCCCGACTCATGCCAAATCCATGGTCGGCTGGTCGGATCTGCCCGCCGACCTGTCCGATTCGGCGGCGCTGGCGCGCCTGTCGGCCTATTTGCCTGCAGACGCGCTTGTGGTGTCCTCGGACTTGTCCCGCGCGGCAGAGACCGCCACCGCCATCCAGGGGCAGCGCCAGCGCCTGCCGCATGTGCGGGCGCTGCGCGAGATCCACTTTGGCGCCTGGGAGCTGCGGACCTGGGCAGAGGTCGACGCCGAGGACCCGGAGCGCATCCGCGCCTATTGGGAGACCCCCGGCGATGTGACACCGCCCGGCGGCGAGAGCTGGCACCAGGTCTGCAACCGGGTGAATGCGGCTGTTGACGGGCTGATCGGCGCGCACCGGGGCCGCGACCTGATTGTTGTCGGCCACTTCGGCCAGATCCTGACCCAGATCCAGCGGGCGGAGCTGCTGACCGCGGAAGAGGCCTTTGCCCACCGCATCGACAACCTGTCGGTCAGCGAAATCTCCCATGGCCCGGACGGCTGGCGGACGGGTGTGATCAATCACCTCCCGTGACGGGTGCCATCACAAACATTCCATTTCAACATGTTACGCCCGGCGCTAGCCTGCTGGCATGGCTTATGAACTTTATATCGGCGACCGCATGTTCTCCAGCTGGTCCTTGCGCGGCTGGCTCATGCTCGAAAAATTCTCCCTGCCCCATACGGTGCATATGGTGGGGCTGTATTCCGGCACCATGGCGGATGACATGGCGCATCTGGCCCCGGCCCGGCTGGTGCCTGCCCTGCGCACGCCCGAGGGCACGGTGATCGGCGAAAGCCTTGCCATTGCCGAGACGTTGGCGGAACGGCACCCGGAGGCCGGCCTTTGGCCGTCGGATCCGGCGCAGCGGGCCACGGCGCGCTGGCTGGCGGCGGAGATGGCCGCAGGCTTTGGCGCGCTGCGCGGCGGCTGCCCGATGCAGCTGGCGCATGTGTACGAGGGGTTCGAGGTGCCGCCCGCGGTGCAGGCGGACCTGGAGCGGATCGAAACCCTGTTCGCCCATGCCCGCAAGGTCTCGGGCCACAGCAGCGGCTATCTGTTTGGGGCGTATTCGCTGGCAGATGTGTTCTACACCCCGGTGGCCGCGCGGATCACGGGCTACGGCCTGCCGGTGTCCGCTGAAACCCGCGCTTATTGCAAGCTGCTGCTGTCCGACCCGGCCTTCCTGCAATGGCAGAGGCAGGCGCATGAGGTCAGCTATGACCCGGAACCCTACGCGATGGATCTGCCGCGGCGGCCCTGGACGCTGGACTGAGCCTGCCGCGAGCGCGAATTCTGCGTGAATTCGCCGTCCGCCGCGCTCGGCGTTAACGACTCGGAAACCACGATTGCCAAGCATTTCTCCCTGCACCAGGAGGGTTGGGAGAGATGACCGCACGGTCCTACACAGTTGCCTTTCAAGGGGTTGACGCCCGGCTGGTCGAGGTGCAATGCGCCGTCGCCCCGGGCCTGCCCGCCTTCTCTGTCGTCGGTTTGCCGGACAAGGCGGTCCAGGAAGCGCGCGAACGGGTGCGCGCGGCTTTTGCGGCGATGTCCATCGCCCTGCCCTCGCGCCGGATCACGGTGAACTTGTCGCCCGCGGACCTGCCCAAGGAGGGCAGCCATTTCGACCTGCCGATTGCGCTCGCCCTGCTGGCCGCCATCGGCATCATCCCGGCGGAAAAAACCGAGGAGACCATCGCCCTGGGAGAGCTGTCGCTGGACGGCCAGCTGATGCCGGTGACCGGCGCCCTGCCCGCCGCCGTCACCGCGGCGGAGGAAGACCGGCTGCTGCTCTGCCCGAAACCTTCGGGGCCGGAGGCGGCCTGGGTCGATGCGGCGCAGGTGATCGGCGCCGCCACGCTGACGGAGGTGGTGCAGCATTTCACCGGCCAGCGGCGCATTGAACCCGCCGCCCCCGGCGAGGCGGTCAGCGGCCTGGGCGGCAAGGACCTGCGCGATGTGAAGGGCCAGGAGACCGCCAAGCGCGCGCTGGAAATCGCGGCTGCCGGACGCCATCACATGCTGATGATCGGCCCGCCCGGCTCCGGCAAGTCGATGCTGGCGGCGCGGCTGCCCTCGATCCTGCCGCCGCTGTCGCCCGCGGAGGCGCTGGAAACCTCGATGATCCATTCCCTGTGCGGGCTGATCGACGACGGCGGCATCAGCCGCGCCCGCCCGTTCCGCGAACCGCATCACACCGCCTCGATGGCGGCGATTGCAGGCGGCGGGCGGCGCGCCCAGCCCGGCGAGATCAGCCTGGCCCACAACGGCGTCTTGTTCTTGGATGAGCTGCCGGAATTCGCGCGCCCGGTGCTGGAAACCCTGCGCCAGCCGCTGGAAACCGGCGAGGTGATGGTGGCGCGTGCCAATGCCCATGTGAAATACCCCAGCCGGTTCATGCTGGTGGCCGCCGCCAACCCCTGCAAATGCGGTTACCTGGCCGATGCCAACCGCGCCTGTTCCCGTGCGCCGCTTTGCGGCGCCGACTACCTGGGCCGGATCTCGGGCCCGCTGCTGGACCGCTTCGACCTGCATCTGGACGTGCCGCCGGTGGCTGTCGCCGACCTGGAACTGCCGCCCGGCGCCGAGGGCTCTGCCGGCGTTGCCCGGCGGGTGGCAATCGCGCGGGAGATGCAGACCGCCCGGTTCCGTGACCATCCCGGCCTGCGCCAGAACGCCGATGCCGAGGGCAGCCTGCTGGAGGAGATCGCCGCGCCCGACGCCGAAAGCCGCAGCCTGCTGGTCCGCGCCGCGGAACGCTTCGGCCTTAGCGCGCGCGGCTATCACCGGGTGCTGCGGGTTGCCCGCACCATTGCCGACCTGGCCTGTGAAGAGCGGGTGCAGCGCCAGCACTTTGCCGAGGCGCTGAGCTTCCGGCTGCCCTCAACCCGCTGAGCCGCCGTCCAGCACCGCGACCGCAAAGACGGCCGCCTCCTCCAGCGCCGCCTGCCCTTCCGGCAGGTGCCCGGCCATGAACTGCCAGACATGCGGCACATCGCGCCACAGGGTCAGGCGCACGCTGCCGCCCGCGGCCTGCAGCCGCTCTGCCATCCGCTCGGCATCCGACAGCAGCACTTCGACGTCGCCTGCCTGAATCAGCACCGGCGGCGGGCCGGGAAACTCCGCAAACAGGGGGGAGGCGCGGGGATCAGCGGGGTCCGCGCCCGCCAGATACTGCTCGATAACCTCTTTCATCCGCCCAGCGGGGATGATCACATCCTTGTCCCGGTTGGCCTGGATGCTGGCCCCGCTCAGCGTCAGATCGCACCAGGGGGAAAAGGCAATCACGCCCGCCGGGCGCTCGCCCCTGGCCAGAAGCCCGCCCAGAAGCGCCAGCGCCAGCCCGCCGCCTGCGCTGTCGCCCGCCAGCAGGATGTCCCCCGGCCCGTAGCCCATCCGGCGCAGCGACTGCCAGGCCGTCATCGCGTCATCATAGGCGGCCGGAAACGGTGCCTCCTGCAGCAGCCGGTAATCGGGCACGGCGATCTCGGTGCCTGAGGCATAGGAAAGGCGGGACAGCATCCCCTGATAGGCGCGGGCGCTGCCGGCCAGATAGGCGCCGCCGTGCAGGAACAGGATGATCCGCCTGCTGCGGGTCTGCCCGGCAGAGACCAGATACAGCGGCACCGGCGCGGGCCGCCGCAGCACCCGGGTATAGGGCAGCGCCGGGCAGAACAGCGGTGCGGTCAGGTCAAAGACCTTGCGCACGAACTCCGGGCTGCCGGTCAGCCGCAGCGCCGGCTTCAGGCCATAGCGCATCCAGGCATTTATGGCCCGGCGCTGCCAGCTCATCAGCGGATCTTGGCTTCGATCGCCTGCCAGACCTTTTCAGCGATATTCACCCCGTCAAACCGCTCCAGCTCCTGAATGCCGGTGGGCGAGGTCACGTTGATCTCTGTCAGGTAGTCGCCGATCACGTCGATGCCGACAAAGACCTGCCCCTTTTCGCGCAAGAGGGGCCCGATGGCGGCGCAGATTTCCAGGTCGCGCTCGCTCAGGCCGGTCTTCTCGGGGCGGCCGCCCACATGCATGTTGGAGCGGGTCTCGCCCGCTGCCGGCACCCGGTTGATGGCGCCCACCGCCTCGCCGTCGACCAGGATCACCCGCTTGTCGCCGTTGCTGACGTCAGGCAGGAATTTCTGCACGATCAGCGGCTCGCGGCTGAAGCCGGTGAACAGCTCATGCAGCGAGGTCAGGTTGCGGTCGTTTGCGTCCAGCCGGAACACGCCCGCCCCGCCATTGCCGTACAGCGGCTTCAGGATCACATCGCCATGGACCTCCTTGAACGCCCTGATGGTCTGCAGGTCGCGGGCGATGGTGGTCGGCGGCGTCAGATCCGGGAATTTCAGAACCAGCAGCTTTTCCGGGTAGTTGCGCACCCAGAACGGGTCGTTCACCACCAGCGCCTGCCCCTTCAGCATGTCCAGAAGATGGGTCGAGGTGATGTAGTGCATGTCAAACGGCGGGTCCTGGCGCAGCCAGACCACGTCGAACTCCGCCAGATCCACCTCGCGCTCCGGGCCCAGAACCGCCGGCGCATCCGCCACCCGCTGCACGGTCATGTCATGGCCGCGGGCGGTGATGCGGCCCTCCTGATAGGCCAGATGGTCGGGGCCGTAGAAGAACAGCTCATGACCGCGCGCCTGCGCCTCCTCGGCCAGGCGGAAGCTGCTGTCCGCGTTGATGTCCACGCCCATGACCGGGTCCATCTGGAAGGCGATTTTCATGGCAGTATCCCTTGTAAACTGGCCAAATACATGGCCCACCCTGCCCTGGGGTTCAATGGGTCAGGCGCGGTTCAATCCATGCCGAAAGCGTTTTCGATGATTTCCACGGCGCCGGTTGCGTTGACCAGCGCCGCGTCAAACCGCACTGGTGTGAGCTGGCCCTGCGGCGTGCTCTCCAGGTACTGCCCGGCGCTGGCATAGATGCGTTCCGCCTGCCGCGGGGTGATCCGCTGCGCCGCACCGGCGCTGGTGGCGCTGTGCTTCACCTCCACGAACACCAGCCCGTCCGGGGCGCGCAGGATCAGGTCGATCTCGCCGCCCGCCCCGCGCCAGCGGCGCTCCGCCACGGTGTAGCCGCGGTTTTCATAATGGCGGGCAACGATCTCCTCCGCCGCCTCGCCCGCCAGATGGGCGCGGGCACCGCGGTGCTGGCGGGCGCGGGCCAAGGCTCAGCTGTCCTTCGCCAGCTGCAGCGCCAGCTGATAGACCTTGCGCCGCGGCAGCCCGTGCATTTCGGCGACAATCCCGGCGGCATCCTTGACCGAGTTGCCCTGCAACGCGGCCTGCAGATCGCTTTCCAGATCGCCCTCGCTCACCTCCGATTCCTGCGCGCGGTCGACCAGCAGCACGATCTCGCCCTTGACCGGCCTGTCTTCCAGACCGGCAGCCAGCTCCGCCAGCGGCGCGCGGCGCACTTCCTCGAACTTCTTGGTCAGCTCGCGGCACAGCGCCGCCGGGCGGTTGCCCAGAACCGCGGCCATATCCGAGACCGAGGCGGCAACCCGCTTGGGCGATTCATAGAAGATCAGCGTGCCGGGGATTTCCCGCAGCTCCTCCAGCCGCTTGCGCCGGGCGCCGGCGGCGTTGGGCAGGAAGCCTGCAAAGAAGAAGGCGTCGGTGGGCAGCCCCGCCAGTGTCAGCGCCGTGGCCGCCGCCGAGGCGCCGGGGGCGCAGGTCACCATGTGGCCCGCCTCCGCCGCGGCCCGGCTGAGGCCGAAGCCCGGATCGGCAATCAGCGGCATCCCGGCCTCGGAGGCGTAGGCCACCGATTTCCCCTCCGCCAGCGCCTCCAGCAGCTTGGCGCGCGCGCCGCTGCCGCTGTGATCGTGGTAGGCGATGATCCGCCGCCCGCCCAGCGGCACCCCGTGAATCTCCATCAGCTTGCGCAGCGAGCGTGTATCCTCAGCCGCAAGCACATCGGCTGAGGCCAGCACATCCAGCGCCCGCAAGGTAATGTCGCGGGCCGTGCCGATCGGCGTGGCGACAAAGTACAGCCCGGGGGACAAAATGACATTCTGGTGATTCAACGCTGGACCCGCCTTTTTGGTCGTTTATGATCCGTCCTTAAACCCACACGGCGCAACCGCGCCGGGAGAACGGAGTTTCAAGCCATTATGTTTGCTGTTTTCAAACGGGCCCGCAAGGCGGCACTGACAGCTGCCGCGGCACTTTCTGCCATTGCCCTGACTGCCTGTGATCCGGTTGCCATCAGCACCGGCCCGACGATCAACACCTCCAAACCGGTGCCGGTGGCGCTGCTGGTGCCGCGCGGCTCCGCCCAGCAGGGCGACCGGGTGCTGGCCCAAAGCCTGGAAAACGCCGCCCGCCTGGCCATCGGCGACCTGCAGGGGGCGCAGATCGACCTGCGCGTCTATGACACCGCGGGCAACCCGGCAACCGCCTCCACCGCGGCGCAGCAGGCGCTGGACGACGGCGCCCGGGTGATCCTGGGCCCGGTCTATGCCGAGGCCGCCAACGCGGCCGGCATCGCCGCCCGCCAGCGCGGCGTGAACGTGCTGGCGTTCTCCAACAACCCGGCGATTGCCGGCGGCAACGTGTTTATTCTGGGGCCGACCTTCGACAACACCGCCCGCAGGCTGACCAGCCTTGCGGCCCGCAACGGCAAGCGCAACATCCTGATTGTCGGCGGCAATGATGCGGCCGGCGCCGCAGGCCGCGCAGCCATCCAGCGCGCCGCCAGCGAGACCGGCGTCAGCATCAAGGGCAGCGTCGGCTACGACCTGTCGCAGCAGGGCGTGATCAATGCCATCCCCGCCATCCGCAGCGAAGCGGCCGGCGCGGATGCGGTGTTCCTGACCTCGACCACCGCAGGCGCGCTGCCGCTGCTGGCGCAGCTGATGCCCGAAGCCGGCGTCGATCCGGCTGTGACGCAGTATATCGGCCTGACCCGCTGGGACATCCCGCCGCAAACCCTGACCCTGCCCGGCGTGCAGGGCGGCTGGTTCGCCCTGCCGGACCAGAGCAAGGTGCAGCAGTTCAGCGCCCGCTACCAGGCCAGCTACGGCGCCGCACCGCATCCGATCGGCAGCCTCGCCTATGACGGCATCGCCGCCATCGGCGCGCTGGTTGCAGCGGGCAAATCCGACGCCCTGACCGGCGGCGCGCTGACCCAGGGGGCAGGCTTCCAGGGGGCGGGCGGCATCTTCCGCCTGCGGCCCGACGGCACCAATGAGCGCGGCCTGGCGGTTGCCACCATCCAAGAACAGAAGGTCGTGATCATTGACCCAGCCCCAAGAAGCTTCGCCGGCGCAGGCTTCTGAGGCCTCTGTCCGGCCCCCGCGGCGCGCTGCCAACGGGTTTCCCGAACCGCTGGGGCCGCTGATCTGCGGCCCTGCGGACATCTTCGATGCCGCCGCCGTCCGGGCGCAGATTGACGCATCGGCGGCGGGTTGCACCCCGGCAGAGCTGCGCGGCGAGACGGTGAAAATCCTGCGCGCGGCCAACAAGGCCGGGCGCGCAGTCATCGCCGAAGCCTTTGCTGCCAAACCTTTCGCGGCGCGCGAGCTGACCCGCTCTTACACCTTCCTGACCGACGGTCTGGTCACCACCGCGCTGCATGTCGCCAGCGGCCTGCTGCACCCGCTGGCCAACCCGACCCGGGGCGAGCGCATCGCGGTGATGGCGGTCGGCGGCTACGGGCGGGGCGAGATGGCGCCGGCCTCGGACGTCGATCTGCTGTTTCTGACCCCCTACAAGATCACCGCCTGGGCGGAGAGCGTGATCGAATCCATGCTCTATATCCTGTGGGACCTGCGGCTGAAGGTCGGCCACGCCAGCCGCACCATCAAGGATTGCATCCGGCTGGGCGCCGAAGACTACACCATCCGCACCGCGATGCTGGAGCACCGGTTCCTGGCCGGGCACGCGCCGCTGGCCAAGGAGCTGGACAAACGGCTGCGGGCAGAGCTGTTCTCCAAGGATGCCGAACAGTTCATTGAGGCAAAGCTGGCCGAGCGCGACGCGCGCCACCTGAAACAGGGCCAGCGCTACGTGGTTGAACCCAACGTGAAAGAGGGCAAGGGCGGCTTGCGCGACCTGCAGTCGCTGTTCTGGATCGCCAAGTACCTTTACCAGGTCAAGGATACCGAAGACCTGGTGCCGCTGGGCCTGTTCCGCGCCGAAGAGATGGAGTTGTTTGCCAATGCGGCAGCCTTCCTGTGGGCGGTGCGCTCGCATCTGCATCTGGCCACCGGCCGCGCCACTGAACAGCTGACCTTTGACATGCAGGTCGATGTCGCCGCGCGCATGGGCTATGAAGACAAGGCCGGCCGCCGCGGTGTCGAGCTGTTCATGCAGGATTACTTCCGCCACGCCACCCGCGTCGGCGACCTGACCCGGATTTTCCTGACCAAGCTGGAAGCCAGCCACCAGAAAGGCGCGCCGCTCCTGGAGCGGATCTTCCGCCGCCGCCCGCGGACCAAGGCCGGCTACCGGGTGGTGCATAACAGGCTGGACGTGACTGACCCGCAGGCGTTTTTGCAGGACAAGCTGAACCTGCTGCGGCTGTTCGAGGAGGCGCTGCGCACCGGCATGCTGATCCACCCGGACGCGATGCGGCTGGTGACCGCCAACCTGAACCTGATCGACGAGAATATGCGCAACAACAAGGAGGCGCAGCGGCTCTTCCTTGATCTGCTCTTGAAGCACGGCAACCCGGAGCGCGCCCTGCGGCGGATGAACGAGCTGGGCGTGCTGTCTGCCTTCCTGCCGGAGTTTGAGCCGATCGTGGCGATGATGCAGTTCAACATGTACCATTCCTACACGGTGGACGAGCACACCATCCAGGTGATCGCCAATTTCGCCGCCATCGAGCGCGGCGAGCTGGAGGATGAGCTGCCGCTGTCCTCGGAGGTGCTGCGCAAGGGGCTGAACCGCAAGGTGCTGATGGTGGCGATGCTGCTGCATGACATCGGCAAGGGACGTGCGCAGGACCATTCGATCCTGGGCGCCCAGATCGCCCGCAAGGTGGCGCCCCGGCTGGGGCTGAAGCCTTCGGAATGCGAGACCGTGGAATGGCTGGTCCGCTATCACCTGCTGATGTCGGACATGGCCCAGAAACGCGACATCGCCGACCCGCGCACGGTGCGCGATTTCGCCAAGGCGGTGCAGACCGTCAAACGGCTGGACCTGCTCTTGCTGCTGACCGTCTGCGACATCCGCGGCGTTGGCCCGGACACCTGGAACAACTGGAAAGCCGCGCTTTTGCGGGCGCTTTACGGCCAGACCCGCGCCGCGCTTGAGGGCGGCATGGAAGCGCTCAACCGCGAGCACCGCGGCGCGTCGGCCAAGAAAGCCCTGCGCCAGGCGCTGCCGGACTGGTCCAAGGCCGACCTCAAGACCGAAACCGCCCGCCACTACCCGCCCTACTGGCACGGGCTGCATGTCACCGCGCATGTGGACTTTGCCGAAATGCTGCGCGAATTCACCGCCAAGGGCGACCCGGGCGAGGTGATGATCCGGCTCTATCCTGACGTCGACCGCGACGCCACCCGCGCCTGTTTCGTGATGGAGGATCACCCCGGCATCTTTGCCCGCATCGTCGGCGCGCTGGCGCTGGTCGGGGCGAATGTGGTGGACGCGCGCTCCTACACCACCAAGGACGGCTATGTGACGGACGCGTTCTGGATCCAGGACAGCGAGGGCCATCCCTTCGACCCGATGCGCCTGCACCGGCTCAAGCAGATGATCGAGAAGACGCTCAAGGGCGAGGTGATCGCCCGCGATGCGCTGAAATCCCGCGACAAGATCAAGAAGCGCGAGCGCGCCTTCAAGGTGCCCACCCATATCACCTTCGACAACGAAGGCTCGGAGATCTACACCATCATCGAGGTCGACACCCGCGACCGCCCGGGCCTGCTCTATGATCTGGCGCGCACCCTGGCCGCCGCCAATGTCTATATTGCCAATGCGGTGATTGCGACCTATGGCGAACAGGTGGTGGATGCCTTCTATGTCAAAGACATGTTCGGCTTGAAATACTATTCGGCGTCCAAGCAGCGGACGCTGGACAAGAAGCTGCGCGAGGCGATTGCCGAGGGCGCAAAGCGGGCGGATATATGAAGCCAATCAGATTGCTTTCGGGGTTCCTGACCGTCGGGTTCTGGACGCTGGCCAGCCGCGTGCTCGGCTTTGCGCGCGAGATCCTGATCGCCGCCTTCATCGGGCCGGGGCCGGTGCTGGACGCCTTTATCGTGGCCTTCCGCCTGCCCAATATGTTCCGCCGGTTTTTTGCCGAGGGCGCCTTTAACGCGGCCTTTGTCCCGGCATTCTCCAAACGCTACGAAGCTGGCGAAGACGCCACCGCCTATGCGCAGCAGGCCTTCAACCTGCTGGCTGCCGCGGTGCTGGCGCTGGTGGGCCTGGGCATGGTGTTCATGCCGGGGCTGGTCTGGCTGACGGCCGGCGGTTTTGTCGGCGATGCGCGGTTCGATATGGCGGTGGGTTTCGGCCATATCGTCTTTCCCTACATCCTGTTCATGTCGCTGGCGGCGCTGTTTTCCGGGGTACTGAACGCCACCGGGCGCTTTGCCGCCGCCGCCGCCGCGCCGGTACTGCTCAACATCTTCACCTGCGCGGCCATGACCGCAGGCGCGCTCTTGGGCGGCGAGGTGGTCACCTGGCTGGTCTGGACCATTCCGGCGGCCGGCGTTGCCCAGCTGGCGCTGGTCTGGGCCGCTGCTGACAGGGCCGGGATCCGCCTGCGCCCCGGCCTGCCCCGCTGGAACAGCGAAATGCGCAATCTGGTCCGGGTTGCCGTGCCTGCCGCGCTGGCGATGGGAGTCACCCAGATCAACCTTGTGGTTGGGCAGTATGTGGCCTCCGACATCGAAAAGGCCGCCAGCTGGCTGTTCATCGCGGACCGCCTGTATCAGCTGCCGCTCGGGGTGGTGGGCATTGCCGTCGGCATCGTGCTGCTGCCCGCCCTGTCGCGCCGCCTGCGGGCCGGCGACGGCGCAGGCTCGCAGGACGCCCTCTCGCGCGCCGGGGAGTTCTCGCTGCTGCTGGCGGTGCCCTCCGCCGTTGCCTTCATCACGGTGCCGCTGCCGCTGGTTTCGGTCCTCTATGAGCGCGGCGCCACCGGTCCCGAAGACGTCGCCGCCATCGCCATCGCCGTTGCCATCTATGGCGCGGGCCTGCCCGCCTTCATGCTGCAAAAGGTGCTGCAGCCGCTTTACTTCGCGCGCGAGGACACCCGGACCCCGTTCCACTATGCGATGGTGGCGATGGCGGTGAACGCCGCGCTTGCCTTCGGCCTCAAGCCGGTGCTGGGCTGGATCGCCCCCGCCATTGCCGCCTCTGCCGCAGGCTGGGCGATGGTGGCGCTCTTGGCGCTCGGCGCCCGCAGCATGGGGGAGGAAGCCCGGTTCGATGCCCGCTTCCGCCGCCGCGCCTGGCGCATCCTGGCGGCCTCTGCCGTGATGGGCGCGGTGCTGTTCACGGTGGCGCAGACCGCGGGCTGGCTGTTTACGCTGGAGTACTGGCGCTACCTGTCCCTGCTGGGGCTGGTGGTGCTGGGCGGCGTGGTCTACTTCGCTGCGGGCCAGGCCCTCGGCGCCTTCCGGCTGTCGGAGTTCCGCAGCGCCCTCAGCCGCCGGAGACAGGCATGAGCCGCCTGTCCTGCGCCGCCGGCACCGTGCTGTTCCGCCCGGGGCAGGACTGCCCCGGCTTTGTCCGCCTCACCGCCGGCCGCATCAAGGTCACCCTGACCGCCGCCAACGGGCGCGAGGTCGTGCTGTACCGCGTCGGACCGGGCGATGTCTGCCTGCAGACCTTTGCCTGCCTCACCGACGGCCGCCCCTACGCGGCGGAGGGCGTCGCGGAAACCGCGCTGGAGGGCGAAATCATCCCGCACGCCGCCTTCCGAGAGGCGATGTCGCGGGACGGGGACTTCCGCAGCGAAGTCCTGACCGCCGTCGCCCGCCGTTTCGCCGATTACGAGCAGCTGGTCGAGGATGTCGCCCTCACCGGTTTTGACGCCCGCCTTGCCCGCGTGCTTCTGCGGCTGGCACAGGACAGCGGCGATCTCGCCATCACCCATGACGCGCTGGCTGCCGAAACCGCCTCAGGCCGCGCTTTCGTCACCCGCCGGCTGCGCGAATTCGCCCGCCTTGGCCTGGTGGAAACACAGCGCGGGCACCTTCGGATCCTGGACCGCGCCGGGCTGGAGCGGGTGGCTCAGGATGAAACCTGAGCTTTGGTGACACTGTCACCGACAGCCCCCCCTGCCGCGGTTTAAAATGGGCTCAGAAATTTCAACCTGAGTTCGAAAGGACCACGCAATGCCCCGTAACGAAGGCACCCTCGACCGTGCCCTGCGCATCCTTCTTGGCCTGATCCTGCTGTCGCTGGTGTTCATCGGCCCGCAAACCCTGTGGGGCCTCATCGGCCTGGTGCCGCTGGCGACCGGCATTATGGGCTACTGCCCGGTCTACCGGATCCTCGGCCTGAACACCTGCCCGCTGAAGAAACAGGGCTGACCCGTCCGGCCAGTCACACAATCACACCAGCGCCGTCAGGGGCAGTCCTGCCCCTGCAGCGCGCTGCCCGGCCCAACGGCTGGCGGTGCCCCGCCAGGGGCGCGGGCAGCGGGCGGGAGCGCGCCGCTTCAATCGTGGCGGATCCGGTTGCGGATCCGCGCCCAGCCGCCCGGCGCCAGGAAGAACGACAGGCCGAACCCGGTGGCAAAGCCTGCCAGATCCGCCACCCAGTCCTTCTGGCCGCCAAACAGCAGTCCGAACAGCAGCTGCGCGCCCATCAGGAAGGCAATCAGCGTGAACGCCCGGCTCTGCTGCGCCCCGACCGAGGCCAGCGAACGCCACAGCAAAAAGGTGAACGCCCCGATCAGCCCGTAAACCGCCGGAAACCCGCCGATCAGGGGCTGGCCGCCGCTGACCAGCAACGCATAGCCCAGCGCGCCGCCGGCGCCGGACAGGATGAAGATGACCACCATCGCCAGATCGCCCATCACCTCGCCCACCATCTTGCCCATCGCCAGCACAAAGACGCAGACAAACAGCGCGTGGGTAAAAGCGCCATGCACGAAAGTGTAGGTCGCAAACCGCTTCAGATGCTCCGGCAGCCAGCGGCCGCTGTCCTGCATCCACCAGAAGATCTCGCTGGAGAACGCATAGGACTGGATCGCCTCCAGCCGCCAGCCGATCGCCTCCGGCCCGCCCAGGATGCCGCGCGCGCCCAGCGAAAACACGGCCTCGATCCCGATGATGATCAGGACCAGCGCCACCACCGCGGCGGGCAGAGGGTTGAGGGGGGCGTTGTGGGGCTGGCTGCTCATCCGGACTCCTTGCGGCACGGAATCCCCCGCGCCTGTTGACCTATCCTGGCCCCATGGGTAAGCGACGATGGTGCATAATTCCAGACGGGAGTTTCCGGCCATGAGCGAAACCAGCTTCACCCCGCGCGTCTTTTCGGGGATCCAGCCTTCGGGCAACCTGCATCTGGGGAATTACCTCGGTGCGCTGAAGCGCTTCGTCGACTGGCAGGCCAAGGATATTGAGACCATCTACTGCATGGTCGACCTGCATGCGATCACTGTCTGGCAGGATCCCGCGGACCTGAAGAAATCCACCCGCGAGCTTTGCGCGGGCTTCATCGCCGCCGGCATCGACCCGGAAGAATCAATCCTGATCAACCAGTCCCAGGTGCCGGAACATGCGCAGCTGGCGTGGATCTTCAACTGCGTCGCCCGTATGGGCTGGATGCAGCGGATGACCCAGTGGAAGGACAAGGCCGGCAAGAACCAGCAGAACGCCTCGCTGGGCCTGTTTGCCTACCCGGCGCTGATGGCGGCGGACATTCTGGTCTACCACGCCACCCATGTGCCGGTGGGCGAGGACCAAAAGCAGCACCTGGAGCTGACCCGCGATATCGCGATCAAGTTCAACCACGACTTCGGCGTCGATTTCTTCCCGGAGACCGAGCCGGTGATCGAAGGCGCGGCCACCCGCGTCATGTCCCTGCGCGACGGCTCCAAGAAGATGTCGAAATCGGACCCCTCCGACGCCTCCCGCATCAACCTGACCGATGACGCCGACGCCATCGCCAAAAAGATCCGCAAGGCCAAGACCGACCCTGATGCCCTGCCCTCCGAGGTTGAGGGGCTTGAGGGGCGGCCCGAGGCGCGCAATCTGGTCAATATCTACGCCGCGCTGAACGAGCAAACCGTGGAACAGGTGCTGGCGGATGCCGGCGGCAGGCAGTTCTCGGAATTCAAGCCGATGCTGGCGGATCTGGCCGTCTCCAAACTGGCGCCGATCTCGACCGAGATGGCGCGGCTGATGCAGAACCAGGACGAAATCGACAAGATCCTGTCCCGCGGCTCGCAGCGCGCGCGCGAGATCACCGCGCCGATCCTGCGCAAGACCTATGACATTGTCGGCATGGTTCCGCCCGTCAGCCTCTGACGCGCCGCGCAGCTGGCGGAAAACGGCCAAAGTCCAGCCGCCCCTCCCGGGGCGGCTTCTTTTTTGCCGGAACGGCGGGAAACTTTTCCTGCCCTCAGCGGTTACCCCCCTACGGCCCTGTGCCGGAACAAGGAAGGAACCGCAATGAAACCGGGAATTTTCAAATCGACCACGGCGCTGGCAGTGATGGTCTCGCTGGCAGCCCCGCTGCCCGCCCTGTCGCAGGACAAGGGCAACAAGCGCTTCGACCTCACCCAGATGACCAGCGCCGAAATCGGCGACCTGGTCGACCGCTGCAGGAAACGCGCCGAGCGGCACCAGAAGAAGCTGGCCGCCGGCGGGGAAGTTCAGGAAAAATCCGGCCGGATCGCCAAGTTCTGCCAGGCCTACGGCACTGGCGCCTTTGACGCGGAGCTGCCGGGCGAGCTGCAATCCGCCACCGTGCTGGCCAGCGTCGCGGACATGACTGCCGAAGCCGAGGCCGCGGCGGCTGTTGAAGCTGAGGCCGGCGCGGACGCGCAGGTTGAAAGCGGTGCAGACCCCCAGCAGCAGGCGGACGGCACCGAACCGGCCCAGGCCGAAACCGCAGCGGAGGCCGCTGCTGACGCGAACGCCGAAGCAGAGGCTGCCGCAGAGGCAGAGGCCGCCGCGGAGGCACAGGCTGCCGCGGAGGCTCAGGCCGCCGCAGAGGCACAGGCTGCCGCCGAAGCTGAGGCTGCTGCCGAATCCGCAGCCGCTCAGGAAGCCGCAGAAGCCGCAGCCCTGGCAGAGGCTCTGGAGCAGGAGGCCGAAGCTCAGGCCGCCGCTCAGGAAGCGCAGGCCGAAGCACAGGACGAGCAGGCCGAGGCCCAGGCTGAGCAGCAGACCGAAGCTGAAGCCGGTCAGCAGGACGCCGCCCAGGCTGAGCAGGAGACCGAAGCGCAAGAGGATCAGCCGGCAGAGAATACAACCGCTGAAGACACCGCAACCAGCGCCGAAGCCATTGCCGCCGATCTGGCCCGGTCGCAGGGCGATGCAGGCGAGACCCCCGACAATCCGGAACTGGTAGAGATGGACAGCCAGGCCCAGGCTGACGCCCAGGCCGAAGCCGAGACGGAAACCGCAGCCGCCGCAGCCGCCGCCGCAGAAGGCAGCGAAGGCGACGCTCAAGTGACCGAAGAAACGGTCACCGAGGAAACCGTGCGCAGCTCGGACGAGGAATTCGAAACCGAAGTCGGCGCGGACACCCAGGCCGCGGCAGAAGCTGCTGCCCCGCAGGCCAATGCCGCCCCGCAAGACGATGACAGCGGCCTGTCCAACTCGCAGCGCAACGCCCTGCTTGGCCTTGGCGCCCTGGCCATCGGGACACTGCTCAACAACGGCGGCAAGGTCGTGTCCAACTCCGGCGACCGCGCCGTCGTGGAACAGGACGGCCAGTACCGCATCCTGAAAGACGACGATGTGCTGCTGCGCCAGCCGGGCTCGAACGTGACCACCTACCGGTTCCAGGACGGCTCCACCCGCACCGTGGTGACCCGCGAGAACGGGGTTGAGGTGGAAACCATCCGCTCCGCCGAGGGCCGGGTGCTGCGCCGCACGCGCATCCTGCCGGACGGCCGCAGCGTGGTGCTGTTCGACGACACCCAAAAGGCCGAAAAGGTCGTTGTGAACGAGCTGCCGCAGGTTCAGGACAACCGCCGCGCCTTCTCCAGCACCGGTGCCGTGTCGGCACAGGACCTGGCCGCAGCGCTGGCCGCGCAGGACGCTCCGCAAATCGACCGCCGCTTCTCGCTGGTGCAGGTCCGCAACATCGACGCGGTGCGCCGCCTGGTGCCTGTGATCAACGTGGACTCGGTCAATTTCGACACCGGCTCAGCAGTGATCCGCCCGCAGGAGGCCGAAGAGCTGGCCGCCCTGGGCAACGCGCTGCGCGACCTGATCGAGCGCAACCCGGGCGAGGTGTTCCTGATCGAAGGCCACACCGATGCGGTGGGCGCAGCGACCTATAACCTGGCGCTGTCCGACCGCCGTGCGGAAACCGTGGCGCTGGCGCTGACTGAGTACTTCGATGTGCCGCCGGAAAACATGGTGGTGCAGGGCTATGGCGAAAGCGACCTGGCCGTCAGCACGCTGGACGCCGAGCGCGCCAACCGCCGCGTCGCCGTGCGCCGCATCACCCCGCTTCTGGGCAGCGAAAGCTGATCCGCAAGCCTGAACAGCTGCACCCGGCGGGCCTGCCCCGCCGGGTGCTTTTCACATCTATTCCGCCGGTGTTCGGGGCCGGGACAGCAGCCCGTATTTCAGCGCAAACGCCCTGAACGAGAACCGGCGCCTGCCGGTTTTTGCGTGAGTCTTCCCGCCCAGGGTGCGGTCGAACTCATACATGCCGATGGCGCGCTCGGCGCAGCCGCAGGCCTCGCCCAGACCGACCTTCTTGTAATAGAAACTCTCGAAGCTCTCAGGTTTCTGCATCACATCCTCCCTTGGCGGAGAAAGCTAGTGCGAAACAGCAGAACCGCAAAAGCGCCGCTACAGCCCCTTGACGCCATGCAGGGTCAGATCCGCAACCAGCCGGGCGTAATCCTCCCGCGCCTTGGAGCCGGCGCCGGTATTCCACATGTAATACCAGTTCAGCATCCCGAAGACCGACATGGTGGCGCCGCGCAGCTTGGCGCTGTCGCCGTCAAAGATCTCGGGCGCCACCGCCAGCAGCGCATCACTCATGAACTGGACCATCTCGCGCTGATAGCCGCGCAGATGCTTCTGCTGGTCCTCGGGCAACGACCCCATTGCGCCCAGCTGCACCTGATGCTCATGGTCCGCGCCTTGGTAAGCCAGCAGAATTTCCGAGACGATGCGGCGCAGCCGCTCCTGCGGGCCATAGCCGTCCAGCTCTACCTCGCAGACCCGGTCGCGCAGGTCGCTGAGGTAGGTGTCAAGGAGGCCGAAGAGAACGGCATCCTTGCTGTCATAGTAATGGTAGATGTTCGCCTTGGAGATCCCGCACTCCCGCGCCAGCTGGGTCATCGACGCGCGGTCATAGCCTGCTTCCGCAAACACTTTGGCTGCGGACTTCAGGATCTGCGCGCGTTTCTGATCATGGTCTTTTGCGATCGTGCGGGCCAAGGCTCACTCTCCCGGGTCAGGACTTGCTGCGGTTGTCGACAACGCGCTTGGCCTTGCCCTGGCTGCGCTCGACGGATCCGGGGTCGCCTACAATGATCTCGGTGGAAACGCCAACCATATCCTTGATCCGCTTGGTCAGCATCCGCGCCGCCGCGGTCTTGCTCAGCTCATCCGTGGCATCCGGGTTGGCCTCCACATAGACCCGCATCGCGTCCATGCGGCCGGATTTATAGAGCTCGATCTGGTAATGCGGCGCCAGCCCGCCGGTCGCCATCAGCTGCTCCTCCACCTGGCTGGGGAAGACGTTGACGCCGCGCAGGATGATCATGTCGTCGCTGCGGCCGGTGATCTTCTCCATCCGCCGCATCGTGCGCGCGGTGCCCGGCAGCAGCCGGGTCAGGTCGCGGGTGCGGTAGCGGATCATCGGCAGGCCTTCCTTGGTCAGCGTGGTGAACACCAGCTCACCCATCTCGCCATCCGGCAGCACCTCGCCGGTCGCCGGGTCGATGATTTCCGGCAGGAAGTGGTCCTCCCAGATGACCGGGCCGTCCTTGGTCTCGACGCATTCATTGGCGACACCCGGCCCCATGATTTCGCTGAGGCCGTAGATATCGACCGCGTGCATATCAAACGCTTCCTCAACCTCCCTGCGCATCGCATCGGTCCAGGGTTCGGCTCCGAACACACCCACCTTGAGCGAGCACTCGCGCGGGTCCATGCCGACCTTGTGATACTGCTCCAGAATGTTGAGCATGTAAGAGGGCGTCACCATGATGCCGTCGGGTTTGAAGTCGGTGATCAGCCCGACCTGCTTTTCGGTCTGGCCGCCCGACATCGGAACGACAGTGGCGCCCAGCCGTTCGATCCCGTAATGCGCGCCCAGGCCGCCGGTGAACAGGCCGTAGCCATAGGCGTTATGCACCATGTCGCCCTTGCGCAGGCCGGAGGCACGCAAGCTGCGCGCCACCAGATCCGCCCAGTTGCTGATATCATTGGCGGTATAGCCGACCACGGTCGGCTTGCCTGTGGTGCCGGAGGACGCATGCAGGCGCATGATCTCACTGCGCGGCACCGCAAACAGGCCGAACGGGTAATTGTCGCGCAGGTCGTTCTTGTAGGTGAAGGGGAACTTGGCCAGGTCCTTCAGCTCCTGCAGGTCGTCCGGATGCACGCCCGCCTCGTCGAAGCGCTGCTTGTACATCGCCACGTTGTCATAGGCATGGCGCACCGACCATTTCAGCCGCTCCAGCTGCAGGTTTCGGATTTCGTCGATCGAGGCGATCTCGATCGGGTCAAGATCGCTCTTGTTCGGGGTCAGGTCTTCCATGGCGTCCTCCACACCTATTCGTCAAACAACTGGCCTTTGACCGCCCGGGAAAAGCCCCGGAACTCGGCGATCTGCTGGCCGTCCTGGTTGGTCACTGTCACGTCATAGATGCCGCTGCGCCCGGTCAGGGAAATCTCGCGCGCCGTGGCGATCAGCGTGTCGCCCAGCCGTCCCGGCGCGGTGAAGCTGATCACGTTGTGCTGCGCCACCGTCGACTGGTTGCGGCTGTTACAGGCAAAGGCGAAGGCGCTGTCAGCCAGCATAAAGGTCACACCGCCGTGGCAGATGCCGTGGCCGTTGCAATGGTGCCGGGCGATGGTCAGCTCCAGCGTCGCCTCGCCCTCGTCCACATGGGTGATCTCCATCCCCGCCCATTTGGACGCATGGTCTTCGGCCCACATGGCGGCGGCGGATTTCTCGGCGCGTTCTTTCGGGGTCATGGTCATTTGCCCTTGAACACGGGCGCGCGCTTTTCCAGGAAGCTGGCGACGCCTTCCGCATAATCGGCGCTTTCGCCGCAGGTCTTCATCGCGTCCGCCTCGATCTCCAGCTGATCGGACAGCGTGTTGACCGCCGCCGCCTGAATGCACTGTTTGGTCAGGCCCAGGCCCAGCGTCGGGCCATTTGCGAATTTTTCCGCCATCGCGCGGGCCTCGGCCAGCAGCTCGGCATCCGGCAGCGCCTTCCAGATCAGGCCCCAGTCCTCGGCCTTCTTCGCAGGCAGCGGCTCAGCGGTCAGCGCCAGCCCCTTGGCGCGCGCCTCGCCCAAGAGCCGCGGCAGATGCCAGCTGCCGCCGGTGTCCGGGATCAGCCCGACCTTGGAAAACGACTGGATGAACTTGGCGCTCTCAGCGGCCAGAACCACGTCGCAGGCCAGCGCCAGATTGGCTCCTGCCCCGGCCGCCACGCCATTCACTGCGCAGATCACCGGGAAGTCCAGTTCACGGATCAGCCGCACCAGCGGCGCATAGAACTTGCGCACGGTCTGGCTCAGGTCCGGCGGCCCGTCCATCTTGCGCGGGTCGCGGTCGCCCAGGTCCTGGCCGGCACAAAAGCCGCGCCCGGCGCCGGTCAGCAGCACCGCCCGGGCACCGCCGTCACGCGCGGCCTCAAGTGCTGCGCGCAAGGCATTGTGCATTTCTTCGTTGAAACTGTTCAGCCGGTCCGGACGGTTCAGGGTGATCTCCACCCAGGTTCCGTGATCCTCCACCAGAATCGTATCGCTCATCGCTCCCTCACCCTCTCAGCGGCGCATTGACAAATTCCTTGCATAAACCGACCGGACGGTCAATATATCTCAGCATCGGATTCCAGCCAGCCGGCCCCCTGCCGGCCTGACGAAAAGGACACCATCATGAGCCTTCTAGAGATTTCCAGCTTTGCAGCGGGTCAATGGGTCGCACCGGGCGCGGGCGCCCGCAACATCGCCAGCGCCATCACCGGCGAGGTGATCGCCAGCGCCGGCAATGACGCGCTCGACGTGCAGGCGATGCTCGACTACGCCCGTACGGTGGGCGGCCCCGCCCTGCGCAAGCTGACCTTCCACGACCGCGCCCGGATGCTGAAGGCGCTGGCAGGCCACCTGAACCAGCACAAACAGGCGCTCTACGATCTGAGCTTCAACACCGGGGCCACCCAGTCCGATCACATGATCGACATCGACGGCGGCATCGGCACCATGTTCGTCTTCGCCTCCAAGGGCCGCCGCGAGATGCCGGACGCCCATGTCTACCTCGACGGCGATGTGGAGCAGCTCAGCCGCAACGGCACCTTCCTGGGCCAGCACATCTGCACCCCGCTACGCGGCGTTGCGGTGCATATCAACGCCTTCAACTTCCCGGTCTGGGGGATGCTGGAAAAACTCGCCCCCACCCTGCTGGCAGGCGTCCCGGCCATCGTGAAACCAGCCACCAACAGCTGCTATGTGACGGAGCTGGCCGTGAAACTGATGCTCGACAGCGGCATCCTGCCCGAAGGCGCGCTGCAACTGGTTTCCGGTGGCCTCGGCGACATGCTGGACCATCTGACCATGCAGGACGTGGTCAGCTTCACCGGCTCCGCCAACACCGCGCTGAAACTGCGCGCGAACCCGGTGATCCTGGAAAACTCGGTCCGCTTCGTGGCCGAACAGGACAGCCTCAACGCCTCGATCCTGGGCCCGGACGCGCAGCCCGGCACGCCGGAATTCGACCTGTTCGTCAAGGAGGTCAGCCGCGAGATGACCACCAAGGCGGGCCAGAAATGCACCGCCATCCGCCGCATCATCGCGCCGCAAGCGCAGGTGGACGCGGTGATCGAGGCCCTGTCCGCCCGCCTGGCAAAAACCCAGATCGGCGACCCGCGCCTGGAAACCACCCGCATGGGCGCGCTGGTCTCCAACAGCCAGAAACACGACGTGCTGGAAAAGGCCGCGATCATCGGCCAGGAGGCAGAGCGTGTCTTTGGCGACCCGGACAACTTCTCCGTCGATGGTGCAGACGCCGACAAAGGCGCCTTTGTGCCGCCGATGCTGTTCCACTGCGCCGACCCGGACAACGCCCAGCGGGTACACGACACAGAGGCCTTCGGCCCCGTCTCCACCATCATGGGTTACCGCGATCTGGACCACGCCATTGATCTGGCCAACCGCGGCCAGGGCTCGCTGGTGGCCTCGGTCATCACCCATGACTCTGCTGTCGCCCGCGACGTCGCCATCGGCGCCGGCGCCTACCACGGCCGCCTCTACTTCAACAACCGCGACTCGATGAAGGAATCGACCGGCCACGGCTCTCCCCTGCCCCATATGGTGCACGGCGGCCCGGGCCGTGCCGGCGGCGGCGAGGAGATGGGCGGCGTGCGCGGCGTCAAACACTACATGCAGCGCACCGCCATCCAGGGCTCGCCCGACATCCTGTCCGCGATCGGCGAAAAATGGGTCCCCGGCGGCACTGAAGTCAAAGGCCCCGCACACCCCTTCACCCGCAAGTTCGGCGAGCTGGCGATTGGCGAGACCCTGCACACCGCGCCGCGCACCGTGACGCTGGAGGATATCGAGACCTTCGCCCATTTCACCGGCGACACCTTCTATGCCCACATGGACGAGGAAGCCGCCAAGCGGAACCCGTTCTTCCCGGGCCGCGTGGCGCATGGCTACCTGCTGCTGTCCTTCGCCGCGGGCATGTTCGTGCAGCCGGACGAGGGCCCGGTTCTGGCCAATACCGGCCTCGACTCCCTGCGCTTCATGAAGCCGGTTTCGGCGGGCGACAGCATCAAGGTGCGCCTCACCGTCAAGAAGAAGACCCCGCGCAACGAGGAATACGGCGAGGTGCGCTGGCACGTGACCCTCACCAACCAGGACGATGAGATTGCGGCAGAGTATGAGCTGCTGACGATGAACGCTTATTGAGACTGGCAAAAGCGGCACGCAGCCCCGCTGCTGCCAACCGCCCGGACTGGCCTTACCGGTCCGGGCGAACTATATTTATCCCTATGAACGAACAGCATAACCCTTGGTTCGACACCACCGTCCAGCAGCTGAACGACCCGCAGAACCAGCGGGTCTGGTCGGTGATCGTATCGCTGTTCGGCGATCTCGCGCAGGACAAGGGTGCCCGCATCAGCGGCAGCGCCCTGACCCGCATCATCACCCCGATGGGAATCAAGCCCGAGGCGATCCGCGTGGCGCTGCACCGGCTGCGCAAGGACGGCTGGATCGAAAGCGCCCGCGCGGGCCGCGCCTCGGTCCACTACCTGACCGAATACGGCCGCAACCAGTCCGCCGCGGTCACCCCCCGGATCTACGAGCGCCGCGCCGCCGCCCCCGGCGACTGGCACCTGCTGATCGCCGAAGACGGCGCCGGGCAGGCAACCCTGGACGACGTGCTGCTGCTGTCCAATTACGTCGCCGTGAACCGCACCACCGCGCTTGGCCACGGGCCGATGCCGCGCAACCTGGACGACCTGCTGGCGGCCGGCGTCAACAGCATGCGTGTGCCCTGCTGGCTCAAGGCCCGGCTGTTTCCAGAGCACCTGCAGGACGCCTGCGCCACGCTGCAGCGCGACCTGCAGCAGATCGCTGCGCCGCCTGCGGGCCTGACGCCCGCGCAGACCGGAACCCTGCGCACGCTAATCGTGCACCGCTGGCGCCGCGTGGTGCTGCGCCACCCGGACCTGCCGCCCAGCTTCCACCCCGAGGACTGGACCGGAGAAACCTGCCGCGCCCTTGTGTTCCAGCTGCTCGACCGCCTGCCGCGGCCGGAGCTGTCCGCGCTGGACACCCAAGCCGACTGACCCCCGGCCGCGCAACAATCCGATCGCACCGCAGCACGGCCCCCGCAGAGGCCCGCTAGGGTGGAGGCAAGTCCCTGTATTCGTGCCACTTTTCACTCTCGCCAGAAAAAATCAGGAAGAATCTGCATTTCCCGGTCTTTTCTGCTTGACCCCACCGGCGGCATTCCTTAAATCGCGTCCACACGGCGAGCGGCGGAGTAGCTCAGTTGGTTAGAGCAGCGGAATCATAATCCGCGTGTCGGGGGTTCAAGTCCCTCCTCCGCTACCAATTTTCCACGTAACATCTTGAATTTACTCGGAAAAGCTTAGGGATGCTTCCCTTCTTCCCACTTTCTACCCCTCACTGAGCGCCTAAAGAGCCGGGCGGTTTTGTCGCAGTTTACCCACCCTTTTGAGGCGTCGCACCCGGTGCGAAACCGGGAAGCAGCGCAATCAATATGAGCGACTGACACCACACATGGCAGGTGCACAGAGTGGAGCGCAGAGCGCGAGCCAAGGAGAAGCCCGCTGAGCGGCCAAACGCCTCAACAGCGCCCCCATGTGCCCCTAACCAGCGAAGCGCCCGCCAGCGGCGCTCTCAGCGCCTCTCAGGAGTCCACCAGCATGCGAGAGTAAGGTGCAGTACGGGGCCGCTCGCTCAAGAGCAGCAGGTGGATGGCACTGAAAGATACAGACTCAAGAGTGATCCTGTAACAAGGCAAGCTAGCCGCTTCAGCGGCGGCGCTTGCCATTCATTACAGCTTCTCTAGTGACACTATTAACTTCTTATCTGAGGTAATAACTAGAGTATCTGTAATGTATATTAGTTATGAGAAGTCTCAGAAAAGGTAAAAAGGTCACTTCCTAGAGCTTCCTGCATCTTAGGATGGTCAAAGTAAAAGCGTTGCGCGGCTACGTGAGGAAACCTGCGAAGGAAGCTCATCCTCGGCTTTTTCCACGTCCACCACTCACCCCGTTGTTTGACGTCGTTCCACCGTCGAAATTGCCCGATATCCACATCCTGTAGCAGCCAGGCTGTGCGCAGCGTGTGATTTGCAATCGCGTCGCTCACAACAACCTCGACACCTGCCTCTCGAAGTAACCAAGCCGCCTCTAACTCCAATTTCACAGCGTCCATGAATGCAGGCCAGCCCTTGAGAGTGTAGTTGAAAATCTTAACCTGCCACCCTTCAGGCCAAGTCTCAGCCAAGCCCCTGATCAGGCCCCAATCTCCCCGCGGTGTCACTTTCCACTTCTCTGGCTCCTCTAAGGTGGCCATGTGCTCCCGATAGGCTTTAGCCATAACGTTTGCAGTCAGCTTGAGCTTCGCCTCTTGTGGATCAAGCTCCCCACCCACTCGCAGTAGCACAACTTTTTCCTTCCCCCAGCCACGGCCTTGCGAGAGGATTGGAGGCTCCTTGATGAGCCGCTTGAGGGAACTCAACGATAATCCTGCCATTTCTGCCCACTCAGTCAGGGGCAAGGCGGGCGCCCACGTTTGCCCCTTCCAGTCATGGCCGTCCGTCTCCATCCTCGAAAGCAGCAAGCCACACAGCTTGTCATGCTTTTCTTGGAAGTCCTTGCGCCGCTTCGGGCGCCCGTCACCATTGCCTTCGCATTGCCTGTTCGACATACTGATGTTCCTCTTGGAGGCTGGGTCTTAGACCTGCCTCTTAGCCACGGGTATTGAGAGTTCCTGTGCTGAGTTGACCCCTGCCGTTGCCGCGGTGGGGGTTATTCATTTAGAAGTCATCTTCAGCTTTCTGACGGCTTAGCCCCCCGCATCAGGCGCAGCTCACTAGCCTCAACGTTGTGGGCCTCTGTGTTCGCCGCCGTGCGGTACTCATAGCTTTTGTGAACCCTGCGCCGCTCAATCAGTTTCTTTTCTACCAGCACCCTGATTGCCGCACTTACGGTATTCACGGAAACGCTGCACATTTCCGCCAAGGCCCGCTGCTCAACAGGCACCCAACGAGTGCCTTCAGAAACTGAATTGAGCAGCAACCAAACCCTGTGTTCCAAAGCTGTTGTTAGTTTGAGCAAGCGCATGTCAGCCCGCACTGCTGCCATGTACATTTCCTGCTCGGCCCGAAGTCCCTTCAACATCATGCATCCTCTTTTTTAGGGGGGACCACGTGTAGCAGAAAAGCAGCTCAATCGCAAATTTTCAGTGTGAGGATACGGGAAATAATCGTTGTGTACCAATAGGTTCACAAGCATCTGACTCGCTGGAGCCATTGACAGAGTAACGCTACCTGATAGAAATCTTAAGCCAAGTAATCGGTTGGCTTGGCAACCTTACAGCGTGGGTGCCCCTGCCGTTCCATTCGGCAGGGGTTCTTTTTTACCGGCGCTTGCGTTTGCGGACTGCTTTGCCCGCACCCGGTGCGGAAATCACACCGGCTTCGGACAACATCACGCGCAACAGAAGCCAAAGGGGCATTTGGTAGCCCTGCGCCAACTTCCCCAATGTGCGGACACCCGGATTTAGCTGCTGCCCGCGCTCATAGAATGCCAGTTGAGAGCTAGAAATATCCACGCGCCGCAGCACCTCCACCCGCTTCATGCAGCGCTCTTTCCTCCACTCCGCCAGCAGGCATTTCAGGTTCATAGGCACCTTCGGTTCCGGCTTATCCTTCAGCAGTTCTGCAAGTTCATCCTGAACGCCATAGGCCGCGGCCATTTCCAGCAAGAAGTCCTTTGTCATGGTTCATCACTCCTAACGCGCGGCGCGTCATTGGCCGTCCAGCGACGCACCTCCAGTTTGAAGCTGGCGGAAAGGCTATCCCGGCCCAAAGCCTCGTCCACCACCAGCCAAGTACCGTCTGTTGCCAGCACTGCCTCCGGCGCTTGTGACAGCGGCTCGCCGTAGAGTGTCAGAACCCCCTGAGCTGTTTTGCCGTCGGCTCCGGTCTCTTTCCATTCCAAAGCACCGGCCAAGGTTTCCAGCCAGTCAAACACAGTTGCCGTGTCTGACTTCGCAAGGCGCCGCTCCTCCTCCGTCAGGCCGGACAAATCAAGCGGCACCTTGTCCTTTCGATAGAGGCGGTATCTCTGCATCAACGGACTGTGTTTGGCGGCCCGCCGGAAAGCCTGCGCGATGTGGTCATTCATCGCCCCAGCCCACCAGTGACATAGCCTTGTCCACTGGCACGCCGGACTTAACCAGCGTGCCCACAGCCCGGGCACGCCCGGCAACATCAGCGCTCATCATCGACCCGCTGTCCATTTTGGAAACCCCCACCTTTGCCAGCTCAGGCAAAAGCTGCCGGGCCAGCGGCTCAATGGTCTGGAGGACAAAGAGCCGGTAAGCTTCCCGCATAGCCCCGGCGTTTCCGCTGGCAGTCACCAGCGCTGGCGGTATGCCCGCCGCCGCCAACAACCGCGCGTGCAAGCCATCCGCCGCCGGGTTCAAATCTGCCTTCTGTAAATCAGGGGTCAGCTCCACCCGCTTGAACTCATGCCCCCGCGGCTGGCCTGTATTTGTGGCAAAGTCCGCCTTGCTGCGGATAGCCGCCAAGGTACCCCCGCCCTTGAGCCCCCGCAGGGCCGCCGTCTGCTGCTCCTCCGGCACCACATCAGGGAACGGCAGCAAGCCACGCCCAGTCCATTCCAGCGCTCCCGATACCGCCCGCTCTATCTCCGCCATCAGCCGCGGGCTGGAGCCCATCATCTGAAATGGGCTGCGCCCCCGCCAAGGCTGCTCCGAAGAAGGGTTCACTACCAGCTTGAGCACTTCCCCTTCGATGGCACGCACGGTTTCCGTTTCCGCCGGGCGGGCGATGTGAAGATGATAGCGTCCCCGTCCAAGTTCGTCCCAGTAGGCGGCCCGGTGCAAGCTCAGGTCACTGCCATCAACACGGATGTGCCAGCAGCTTTCGCCACGCAAACACAGGTCCGACCCGATTGCAGCCAGCACGTCCGCCCGCAGCGGCCCAGCCTCCGGCGCCGGGTCCAACATAGAGAACCCGCGGGACCAAAAACCTGCACAGGTGGCAACCGTGGCACTGAGTGCGGCGCTGCCGTCAGAAAGGAGATTTGCTTGCCGCCCGGCCACATATTCCGCCGTAACCGAAGGAAACGCCGCCCGCTCCTCCCGCTCCAACTCACGTTTCTTGAAAGGCCACATCAGAACCGGACCTCCCCGGCCAGAAGCATTCCCGCACCAGATGCACGGAACAGCCCGGCCAGCGCCTCCCGGGTCAAGCTGCTGTCACCTGCATTGATCTGGCGGAACTCCCGCCGCACAGGGGTATGAATGAGCTGATACAGGGTCAGCGCCCGCACAGCCTCAATCACATGCGGCGCCGGTTCGCCCGGCTCTACTGTGCCGGTTTGCGTAAGCCTGTACCGGCCAGCATTCAGGCCGGTGACGACGCCAGCGTCAGGGATGTATGCCGCAGCTTCGGCAGCCCATGCGGAACCGTCCCAGCTCTCAACCGTGACTGCCGCAGGGAAGGGATAGCGGGGCCATTGAACCTCCCCGGGCTCCTCCAGCACCGCCACAGCCACAGAGGCGTTCACAGGCCAGTACAGGCGCCCTGTGAAGGTCTCAGCCAGCGCCCAAGAGGCCCCAATCATGGCCGTTGCCCTGTCATTGGCCACACCAGCCTCAAGAGCAACGCTTACAGCATCCGGCACAGTGGGCAGAGCCCCCCGCGTTTGGGAGAAATCGGTAATCATGGGAGGATGATCCTTTCAGTTCGCACCGGGTGCGCTGCGGTTTGCAGAGCCCGCAATTCCGCCTCGCTGTCGCCGTAGGCAGGCCGCGTCACCAGCGACAATTCATAGAGCACCAATTGCAGCAGCGTGCGGATGAACACAGAGGGGTTACCCGGTTCCGGGTCCAACCTTTCATTGTCCGGCACGGTCTCTTTCGGCGGCACCCGGAAGCCCGGCGAGATACCCGTGACCAACCCCGCGCCCAGCAGCGTAAGCGCATCCCGCACGTGGGTCACATCTTCAAGGCCGGGCTCAATGATGGCCTCAAACGTCAAAGCTTCGGCGGTATCCTTGAGCACCAGAGACCCCGCCTGCCGTGACGCCAAAGGCCGGTCGAAGCTGTGCCCGAATAACAGGTTCACCTCTGCATCCGGGTCGGTCAGCGTGAAGTCAAAGGCCCCCGGCATGATGCGTTCCTTGCGCACTTTGCCCCGGTCGCTCAGCACCGCCAAAGACCCATAGGGGAAACGGCCCGCAATCCGGGGGCGCTTACCCTCGCGGCGGACCTCCAAGCCCGCCGCTGGCCAGATCGCGCGCCGCTCCATTACGCGCGGTCCTGCACGCCAGTGAGTTTGAAGTAGTGCGTAGCCGTGCGCTGGATCAGCACATCAAGGAAGGCAAACATGGTCAGTGCCACCTTGCCTGTCTTGCTTTCGCTGTACGGGTCCACAATCAGTTCAGGGCTTCCCCACGTCGGCACATAGGCGTTGTTGCTGCCCGCACCGAAGTAGACAGTGGACGCCCCCTTGTCGGTGGCGTCACGTGCACCACGGGCCGACACCTGAGAGGACCACAGCATGCCGAAGCCCGCGGACTTCAAGCGGTCCAGCTCGGATACGGCGGTGCCGCTCACCAGCGTATCGGCAAGGGTCTGGTGCACGATGGGCGCCCCAGCAATCCGCACCTGCGCCGGGTCGCTCAGCTTGGCCGTTTCCTGAATTTCCGTGGCGCGCAGCAGGAACTCCGAAAAGCTGGCCACACCATCCAGCGCGGTTGTGCGCCCAGCGGTCAGCACGCTGTCAAAGCCTGCCGGTTGCTCATCGGCGCCCGTGCCTTGGAAAATGGCAAGGTCAATGCCCTCGCGCAGCACTTCGGACAGGTCACGCCGCAGAATGGACGGCAGCGCACTGTTCTGACGGATCGCCTGCCGGGTCAGCAGATAACGCCCCGTTGCCGTGTGCATGGCAGGGCTCTTGCTAGTGGTGCTGATCGCCTGTGCGTCCGCACCATTGCCCTCAGCCACCCACGAAAGGCCGGTGCCGCCAGTGATTTCCGGGAAGGTGGGGGTGCCCGTGACTTGCAAGACATTGACCCCGAAGCGGCCCGCCGCGGAGTTTTCAAAGAAGCGTTCAAGGGCGTTCATCACCGGGCGGCTTGCAAGCTCCTGCGATGTGCCGGCGGCTGCATCTGTGGCAACGTCTGCCCGCTGCTCCAGTGCTTCCCACGGAAAGCGGATACCCTTCTGCCCTTGGCCATGGCGCTGTTCAAGTTCTTGGCTCACTTCGGCCTCACGGCCTGCCAGCGGCTTGCCATCGACCTGTGCCGCGATGACCGCGCTCAGATCGAACGAACGGCATTCCCGGTCAAAATCATTGGCGGCTTTGTCCGGCTCTTTGATCTGTTCGCGCTCCGCATCTTCCACCAGCAGCGCCGCCCGCAGCTCCACCTCCGCATTCTGGTAGGCATCGGTCAGGCTGCGCAGTTCTGTGCGGCCGTCATCGCTGACTTCATCGGCCTTCTGAATTTCGGCCATGCGCTCGCGCCGTTTCGATTGCGCAAGCTGGATTTCTTGAGATTTCAGCATTTGGGGTTCCTTTTCCCATCGGAGATTTCAGGAATGCCCGCGGCGGCTATGAACTGCTCGCGCCCTCGGACGTTGGTGCGGCGCGGGGGCCTCGCCGCCAAAGTTCTCCCGGTATCTTCACCGGGCCCCCGCGCCTTACCCCGCCGTTCACCGTTGGTTTTGGTGGTGTGGCAGGATTGGCAAAGGTATTGCAGGTTACTGGGGTCATAGACGTGCAGCCCATGCACATCCTCTTGAGCGCGCGGCTGGATGTGATCGACCTCGCCGTGCATGCCCAGGTACGTGAAACAGTGCTCACAGCGGAAAGATGCGCGATGCGCCACAAAGGGGCGCACGCTGTCCCGCCATGTTGTGTTTTTCAGGGGGCGCGGGTTGTACCTCATAGGACCTCCACCACGTATTCAGGAACAACAGCCTCCCGGGCGCGCAGCATGGCGGAGCACGCCAGCACCAGACTGGAAGCAACATCAATTCGGGCGTGCAGGTGGCTCTTGGCCAATTGGCAAGCGCCGGTCGTGCTGACCTTCACGTCTGCCTCAGCAAGCGCAGCCTCCAGCAGAATGGACCGCTGCATTTGGACAGCCCCGGCAATGAACAGCTTGCGGGTTGCCCGAATGTCCTGATCGCCGTCTTTGGGACCTGTGCCGCGGTAGATGACTGGCCACGCCAACCGCGCCCGCGACAATGCAGTTTCAAATTCGTGCTGGCGGTATCGGTCACAGGAGACAGACGCGATTGGGTGATTGCCGATGCGGGCAATCAGTTCCGGCAGAAATTCTTGCAAGTCTGACACGCTGCCAGAGGTTTCAATCAGCTCACCCGCTTCCGCGCAGCGGTGCCATGTATCGCCCACTTGGTCACGCTTACCGCGGGCCAGCAGGTCAATATCCGCACCCGGAAAAGCCCCCAGCACCTTAAGCAAGCCGGAGTGTTCATAGGCGATGGTGGCAGCGGTCATGGAAGCACTGCCGCCCAGATCAATCCCGACGTGAACAGGCTCACCGGGAAGCGGCTGCAGTGCCTCCTTTTTGTAGGCCTTCCGCAGAGTGTCATAGTCCAGCAGCAATTCGCGCGATGGCGAAAGCGGCTTGTTCAAATGCCAAGCCTCAAACTCGGCCATGCTGCCGGACTGTTCTGCCTTCGCATAGGCATCTTCCATGAAACGGAATGGCTTGATCTTGCCAAGACCCGGGGTCGCCTTGTGCCAAATCTTAGGGTCGCTGGAGTCGTCGCCCTTTTCCGCGGCATAGAGCGTCACATGCGTGCGCTTGTCAGGCCGTTCTATCAGGTCGTTATAGCTGGGGCTGTCGCCGCGCGTGCCGGTCAGAATGAGCTGGCCATTGCGTGCGGAGAGAGCGTCAAAGAACCCGGTGATAAGCTCGCCTTGGTTCTTCCCAAGCAGGCCCGTTTCATCAATGACGGCTAGGTCAAGGTCCGCACCGTGACCCTGCGCCCGGGTACCAGTGCTCAGCCAGAGGGTACCCCCGTTAATGAACAGCACGCCCGGCTTGGGATCGCTCCGGCGGCGCATGTCATCTTCGCGGCCCGCAGTCTCCAGCAAGGCAGCCATGGCCTTGGCAATGTACAGGGCATGCTTTTCCGTGGGCGCTGCAATCGCCCCGTTAAACCCTTTGATGTGGATAGGGCTGTCCGAACACATCAGCCCCAGAATGAGCGCAGCCAGAAGCGTGGACTTACCCAGCTTGCGCGGGGTGGAGTAGATGCAAGTCCGCCATTTGGGGCCGTCCGGTTCCCGGGCAAGAAAGGCCCGAACAAACCGTAGCTGAAAGGGCTGCAGAATGAACGGCTCGCCCGCATTCATCCCCGCAGGGATTTTGAAGTTCTGAGAAAGCCAGAACGCAAAGCGTTGCTCCAGAGGAGCCCGCTTTCGTTTCCGCACCGGGTGCGCAAAGGGGTTCAATGCGTTCATGTCCGTAACCCACGAGAGACAGCAAGGCCCGCCTCCGCTCCGTATCTATCCTCCTCCCGTGAGGTGCCCGGCAGGGTTCCCTTGGGAGGTTTTGGCGTAGTATCACGGTATCATAATACCCCACATGAAGCACAAGTGGGGTTCGGGAAATACTACTTTTTGGCTTGCGCTTGGATGCTTCTCTACCGAAACTCCGCTGAACAACTGGGCCAACCTAGTTCGCAACTAGCTAGTGAGCAAAAATGACAGAGAATATACTGGGACAGAGGTTTTCACACACTTACCTAACTAAAGGCGCCCCTGAAAAAGACAGCAAGAAAGCACGTTTCAGACTTGCAAAGCTGTGCGAAAAGTCATGCCCACCACCTTCGTTTGGCAGGTATGGCGACGCTTTTGATTATAACAAAAATGCGCAGGATGCGATTGAACAGGAGTTAGGCATTTGTTTTTCAAGCGCTTCTCAGAGCGGGACTCTATTTCCACGGTGGGATTGGTACTTCAACAGAATAACCGTTCTGGAAATGCTCGACACAATCACAGTAGTCGGCAACTCGCTTCACAGACAATATATTCAGAGCAGCCGGCGCGAACTATTTATTTCAGGCGCCAGAAAGATACTTAAAGAAGAAAATCTAGCGTACGAGATTGACGGCAGCGGCAGCATTCACCCGCTAATTGATAGCGCATTCAGCTCAACGATGCAGTCAGCAATTGTTGCCCTCAATGAACCTAGGTATGCAGCAACTGCCCAAACCCTTGAACAAGTTGATAGCTGCCTCTTACAGGACCCACCGAACTACATCGGAGCAATCCGCGCAAGTTTCGGCGCATGCGAAAACTTGTTCAAGCTCATGTACAAAGTACTCAAGCTTGATGCGAGAGCGGCAGGCGACAAAATCGGGAAGGATCAACAGGCCTTCTACTCCGGGCACCCTGTACTGAATGCAGCCAGCGCCAAAACTTTGGAGGGATTTAAAGATTGGGTCAACGCGGCTCACAACTACCGCCACGAACAAGGTGTTGAAGAACCCAATCAGCCTACGGAGGAAGTAGCCATACTAATCATTTCCCAAGGGCTCTCGTACGTTCGCTGGCTGGCTCAAATAGACAAGAAAAAGCAGAACACCTAACAAACCTGCTGAAACGCATGCTGCGCCCACTGTGCTAGTTCGCTCCGGCGCTGTTCAAACAGATCGGAGCGGGCATAGGCATTGCGGACCTTGCTGCCGACGACATGAGCCAAGTTCAGTTCTGAAATCTCATCGGAGTGCGGGCTGTTCTCCTGAGCCCATGTCTTAAACGTGGTGCGGAAGCCATGTGTAGTGAAATCGGTGCGCCCCATACGTTTGTAGAGAGCTGCAAAAACCACGTCAGATTGCCGCTTACCCTGCGGGCTAGGAAAGATCAGATCGCCCTCCCTTTCTTCTGCACGTACTGCCTTGAGGATCGCTTGAGCCTGCGGTGACAAGGGAATGCGGTGCTCTCGCTTCATCTTCATCCGCTCCTTCGGCACGGTCCATACATCGCCTTCAATTTCATCCCAGCGGGCGCCGCGCGCTTCACCCGAGCGGGTGCCAGTCAAAATAAGGAACTCAAGGCAGCGGGCAGACATACCGCGGCGCTTCTTCAATTCGACCATGAATGCGGGCAGGTCCGGCCACGGCATGGCCTTCCGGTGTTCGACTTCCGGGCGCACGCTTGGCAGCGTGTCCTTGGATATGTCGCAGGGGTTCGGGCCGTGGTATTTCTCAGTGTCGATTGCATATGCAAACACCGCGCTCATGCGTTGTTTGACCCTCTGCGCGGTATCACGCTTTGAGTTCCAAATCGGCTTGAGCACTTCTAGCACATCCTGCTTCCCTAGGTAGGCAATTGGCCCGTCGCCCATTACGGGGAATACGTAGTTCTCAAGGCTGGCAATCCATTTGTCAGCGTGCTTCTGGCTTGTCCAAGAGGACCGGCGCATTTCAAAGACCTCAAGAGCCACATTCTTGAAGGTCTCTTGTACGTGGGTCTGCTGCCAGTTTTGCTTTGCACCTTCACGCTCAGCCTCAGCCTGCGCCAGAGGGTCCACACCCAAGTCAATCAGCTCTCGGATTTCACGTGCCCGCCCCCTAGCAAGTTCCAGAGGCAGCAAGCGGAGGGGACCCAGCCCCATGTCTCGCTGCGTACCATAGAGCCGGTACCGAACCGCCCAGCTCTTAGCGGGCGGCCTCTTTCCGCGTGGCTTCGAAACATTCAAATAAAGCCCGTTCCGAAACCCGTCGAAGTACCGGCCCGGCTTCTTGATGCGTTCGCAATCGCGCTGCGTGAGAAAGTCTTGGCTGTAACGCGGCATTTCCTTCCCCTCTTTTCCCCTCAAAAGGCAACTTTAAACCTCTGGGCACAGACGGCCCCAATCAGGGAAATCTCGTGAGAAACCGGAAATTTGTAAACCTTTCGGTACACTTACGGGACTCCTGACGAACGAAGCTACCCATGCAACTACCGAACTTCAAGTCCCTCCTCCGCTACCACCCTTCCCCAAAATCCGGAAAAACCAGCAACCGCCTGCAAGGCCTGCGCCCTGCGCTTGCTATCCGCGCGCAGCGGCTCCAGCCGCACGCTGAAGCTGGCTGGCTGGCACCTGCCTGACGCCCCCGGCGCACTCGCGGATGCTTCTGCCAGCGTGCAAACGGGCCCCGCTAAGGGCCCGCTGCCTGCCAGTGGCAATGCGGTTTCTATCCGCCAGTCCCGCTGCCGCTGATGCTTTCGGCCGAGGCCAGACCCGGCGCTTCCGACGCGCCGCCCAGCTTCTCGCGCACAGCGGCCTCGATCCTGCCGCCGGTCTCGCCGTCGATGTTGCGCCAGTAATCGAACGCCCGCTGCAGCACCTTCTCGCTGACACCGTCGCTCAGATGCCCGGCCACATTCGACACCAGCCGGTCGCGGGCGGCATCGTCCATCACCTCGCGCACCAGCGTGCCGGCCTGACTCCAGTCATCGTCGTCTTCCCGCAGCGTGTAGGCCTGGCGGACCATGCCGCCGTCCGTATGCCACAGGCCGGCCTCGGGGCCAGCGGGGGGCTTTGCTGCCGGCCCGCCATAGGAATTGGGCGCATAGACCGGATCCGCAACCTTCTGCGTGCGTCCCGCCCCGTCCTTGGAATAGCTGTAGACCGGGCATTGCGCCTTGTTCACCGGGATTTCCTTGTAGTTCACGCCCAGCCGCGCCCGGTGCGCGTCCGCGTAGGAAAAGCCCCGAGCCAGCAGCATCTTGTCCGGCGACAGCCCAACCCCCGGCACCATGTTGTTCGGCTCAAACGCCGCCTGTTCGATTTCCGTGTGGAAGTCGGTGGGGTTCCGGTCCAGCACCAGTTTCCCGACCTCGATCAGCGGATAATCCGCATGCGGCCAGACCTTGGTCAGATCGAACGGGTTAAGGCGGTAAGTCTTGGCATCCTCATAGGGCATGATCTGCCATTTTAGCGTCCAGCTGGGCGGGTTGCCGTCGCGGATCGCATTGAACAGATCGCGCCGGTGATAATCGCCGTCGCTGCCGGCCAGCTTGTCGGCCTCCTCCTGGCTCAGGTACGCGTTGCCATCCCCCTGATCGGTGTGGAAGTGGAACTTGACCCAGAACTTCTCCCCCTCGGCATTCACCAGCGAGTAGGTGTGGCTGGAATAGCCGTTCATCTCGCGCCAGCTCTTCGGGATGCCCCGGTCGCCCATCAGATAGGCCACCTGATGCGCGCTTTCCGGCGACAGGGTCCAGAAATCCCACTGCATGTCATGGTCGCGCAGGTCGTTGTCGGCGCGGCGTTTCTGGCTGCGGATGAAATGCTGGAACTTGAGCGGATCGCGGATGAAAAAGACGGGGGTATTGTTGCCCACCATGTCGAAATTGCCGTCCTCGGTGTACATTTTCACCGAGAAGCCGCGCGGATCGCGCCAGGTGTCGGGGCTGCCCCGCTCGCCGGCCACTGTCGAGAAGCGGACGAGGGCATCGCATTTCGCGCCGGGCTGAAAGATCTTGGCCTTGGTGTATTTCGACACGTCCTGCGTGGTCTCGAAATAGCCGAACGCGCCGCCGCCCTTGGCGTGGGGCTGGCGCTCCGGGATGCGCTCCCGGTTGAAGTTTGCCATCTGTTCGATCAGGTAATGATCGTTGAGCACAATCGGCCCGTCCGGCCCCACGGTCAGCGAATGCTCGTCGCTGTGAACGCGCTGGCCCGCATCGGTGGTGGTCGGGGGGGTGCCCTTGCTGTCGTTGGAGCTTGTCATTCCAGACCTCTCTTCAATCACTGTGGAAAAACGTGTCGCTGCAGCGGTAAGGTCCCTGGGCGCCGCCGCTCTCGCCCGGTGCGTTTTTGCCAGGAGCCGGCAGCTCCGGCTGCCTCAGCTGCCCTGCGGCGCGCCCAGCTTGTCGGCCTTCACCGCGCCGCGCTCGCCCATCGGCTCATCCGGGCCGACGGTTGTGTCATAGGTCGTCTGCGCCTCGACTTCGGCGTTGATCTCGGCCCCCAGCAGCACGATGAAGGCGGAAATCCACAGCCACATCAGCAGAACAACAACCCCGGCCAGCGCGCCGAAGCTTTCGTTGTAGGAACCGAAGTTGCCGACATAAAACGCAAACCCGGCAGAGCCTGCCAGCCACAGCACACAGGCGGCAGCCGCGCCGGGCGACGTCCACAATAGCTCGGGCTTGTCGCGCGAGGGGCCATAGCGGTAAAGCACCGCAAGCCCGGCCATGGTCATCACCAGCAGCACGCCCCAGGCCAGCAGCGTGCCCAGCGCTTCGGTCACGGGGCCTGCGTCAACCAGCGCGATAACAGACGGAACCGCCAGCGTCGCCAGCAAGCCCATCAGCAGCCCGGCAATCAGAAACAGCGTCAGAACAAGGGTAACAAAGGTCTTCATGAAGAACCCGCGCTTCTCCTCCTCGTCATAGGCCACGTTCATGCCTTCGATCAGGCTGTTCATGCCCTTGGAGGCCGAATAGAGCGCAATCACGATACCCGCCACCGCGGCCAGTCCCAGCCCGCCTTCCCGCGACCCTGCAACCTGGGTCGCCTGGCCGACGATAATCTCCATCACCTCGTCCGGCACGACCCCTTCAAGCTGCGAAATCTGATCGACGATCTGGGCGGGCTCAACCATCAGGCCGCCGATCGCCAAAAGCGCGGTGATCGCCGGGAACAGCGCCATCAACCCGTAAAAGGCCACACCGGCAGCTATCAGCCCCACGTGGTCCGCGGCAACCTCGTCCTTGACCCGCAGGGCGATATCCTTCCAGCCCTTGGGCGGGATCCTGTACGGTGCTTCCGCGTGCCTGCCGCGTGCCATGGCGCGTCCTCCCCGTCCGTTTCATGCAAAGGCGGAGGCTGCCGAGGCAGCCTCCGGGCCCGTCTTACGATGAAGGCTTGCCAAGATCCTTTTCCTTGGCCTTGTCGGCAGCCGCTCCGGCGATGCGCTTGCCGGCGGACTTCAACTCGTCGGCAGCAGCTTGGGCTGCGGTCTTGCCTTGCGGCGCCGCGCTGTCCATCGCCTCACGCTTCTCGCTGGCGATGGTTTCAGCTTCCTTGCGGGCGGCCTGCATCACCGCGACGGCCTTCTCCTGCTCTTCGCGGAGGATCGCTTCGGCCCGCTCCGTCATCTTGTCGCTGTAGGCGCCCAGCATGTCATCTTCGGTGCGGGTGCGCGGCAGCGCACCGCCGATGGCTGCGCCCAGCGCCAGCGCCAGTGCCCCCGCAACCAGCGGCTGGCGGTTGTAGAAGTCCGCCGACTGGCGCGACCCGGAGGCCAGCGCCTCTGCGGCCTTGCGGCGGGCATCAATAGCGGCCTCGCGGGCCGCGATCACGCGGGCCTTGGCCTCTTCGGACAGGTTCTCGGTGCCTTCCGACAGGCGGGCGCGCATGCGGGCAGCGCTGAGCCGGGCGGCTTCTGCAGCGGAGGATGCGCCGTCACGGACCGATTGTCCGGCCGCTGCGGCCTTGTCCTTCGCGGCTGCGCCAGCATCCTTGACGGCAGAGCCCGCCGCCGAGGCCTTGTCGTGCAGCGCCGATCCTGCTGCAGACGCCTTGGCCTGCGCCGATGCGGCGGCGCCGGCGGCGCGGTCAGCCAGGCTGCTGCCATCGTCATCATCGTCGCGCGCCCAGGCGGGAACCCCTTCGGTGCCGCCCTTCATGCGCGGATCGGGGCGCGTCACCAGCGTGCCGCTGGAGGCGTGCCCGCCATAGCTGCCGCCTGCCCGGCGGTCTTCCCAGCCGCTGTCACGGCCGGCACCGCTGCGGCTCGCGCCGGAACGGCCCTGGCCGAAGATCATCCAGGCCAGCCCGACGCCGGTCAGCACCACCGCCGCCGGGTTTTCCTTGACGGTCCGGGTGATGGCGTTGCCGATCTCGCCGCCGTGCTCACGCAGCTGTTCGCCCAGCTGCTGCACAACCCCGTCGACGGAAAACTTGTTCTGCAGGTGTTCAAGGTTGCTGGTCAGCTGCGCGCGATCCCGTTCAATCTCGCGCTCAATCTCGTGAACAGAACGGCTGTCATTTGTCATTGTACGTCTCCTTAATGGATTGCGCGTCGCGCTTCACGTTTTCAGCGGTGCGGGTCGGGGCCAGGCTCGACAGCTTGAGGTCGCTGGTGCCCTTGGCGATCATGCCAAAGGCGATGGCGGCAAAGGCCACGCCCACCAGAAGGGCTGCCCAGCCCGGGTCCATTCCGGCTTCGGTCAGCCCGGCGGACAGCGCCGCGGCGAGGACGTTCAGCGCCGTCAGCGCCACCACGACGCCGCCGACGATCAGGCCCAAGGCAACGGCCGCGCGGTTCATGTTTTCGCCGATCTCGGCCCGCGCAAGCGCCAGCTCGTTGCGGATCAGCGAGCTGATGTTGTTCAGCGCTTCGGACACGATGCTGGCGGCATTCGGCGATCCGCCAGGTCCGGGATTTGTCTGTGTCATTTCGGATCTCCCACGTTCTGCGTGACCGGATAGCCGCCCGCCGGTTGCGCGGGGCTGGTGGCGGGGGCAGCCGCGGACGGGTGCGCTGCAGGGAGCTGCGGTGTGTCCTGATGGCTGCTGTCCGACGCCTTGGCAAAGCGCGCGGCGGCAAAGCCCAGCAGCGCAGCGCTGCTCAGGAACATGACCGGATTCTTGCGGGCGAAATCCGAAACCGAATGGACCATGTCGCCAAGGTCCTGGTTGCGGATCGAGTCTGACACATCGGCCAGGGTGCCGGCCACCTGGCCGATCGCGCGTTCATGCGGCGAGCCGCTGCGCATTTCGTTGGAGGCGGAGCGCAGGGCCGAGGCGACGGATTTCACCTCGTCGGCGACGCTTTCCTTGGCGGCTTCGGCGCGCAGCTGCGCCTCCTTCTTGGCGGTTTCAGCAGCGGTTGCCGCGGCGGACTTGGCCTCTTCGGCAACGTTTTTTGCGGCGGCTTTCACTTTGTCTGTTCCGGACATCTGAATACTCCCTCTGATCAGGCGATAAAGTTGAGCAAGGCGAGAACGACGACAACGACGCCAATGATGTAGAAGATACTGTGCATGGCTTCCTCCCCGGGCTGTATCGGTCGGTTCGATACATGGACAACTCACAGCACACCCGGTCAGTTCCAATTTTCCCGGAACGTGCAGCCTTTTGATGCGGGGATAAGCGGGGGGCCGCCGGCGGCGGGGCAGCTCAGCAGTCTTTCAGACAGGGGATGGTCCGCCACCGGCAGACCGGACCGGCCCGGCGGCTAAAATACCGGCACCTGCACGGCCAAGGTGCGCTCGTCAAACGCCATCAGCGGCATATGCCAGACACTGCCCGGCCAGCGGAGCTCCATCTCAAGCTTGCGGGGCCGGTAGACCGCCGTGTAAAGCGTGCCGAAACCCTCGCTGAAAGCCGAGGAATACAGCGGCGGCTTCAAAAACGCGCCGATGAATTTCTCTTCCGACTCCACATGCAGCGTCAGCCGCTGCAGCAGAAACCGCTCCCGCTCCACGGTCGCGGTAAAGCGGGCATGGCTGTCCCACTCCACTTTCTCCTGGTGGTTGGTGGCGACTGATACATGTTTCAGCACCGCCTTGCGGTCGGGCGCCATGAAGGCGGTCAGGAACTTGCGGTCCCGGTCGACCACGGTGACGTTATAGCTCATATGCGTCGGCAGACGGGACAGCGCCGCGCCGGCCTCCTCTGCGGTTTCGCAGGTCTGCAGCACATAGCGCAGGATCAGCGGCACGCCGAAGCCTTCGCCGACCACCCGGCGGCCGCCGAAGGTCAGCGACACCGCCAGCCCGGCATCGTTGATCCCGTCCACCAGCCCCCACAGGCTGTCGCTGGTGCCCAGCACCGCGCGGCCCAGCCATTCGGTGCGCATCACCACCCCGTCAAAGGCATGCGGGCTGTAGTCGTAATTGCGCACCAGAACCGGCTCCGGCCCGGGCCACAGCGCCTGGGAACAGGCCGACAGATAGGGCGGCGGGCAGTAGAAACTCAGAAACCGCGCCGCATGATCCGCGCCGCCCGCCAGGCCGCACAGCTCCTCATAAAGCGGCAGCAGCTCCGGCATATGCCGCTTCAGCGCGTTGACGCTGTCCAGGTAACCGGGGCGCGCCTCCGGGCCTTCGCGGACCCACCATTTGTGATAGTCGGGCCAGAATTCCCGGAACAGCCCGGCCCACTTGGGACCGGGCTGGGGTTCGTCGATGGCGCGCCAGCGGATGATCATGCCCTCACAGCAGGCCTACATGATCTTGAAGGCAGGATCGGCCACCACCGGCCCTGCCTCCTGCATCGGCAGCGGCCGCGCTTTGACATTGCTCTTGATGGCGTCGATCCAGCGCTTGCCGCGGTCATTCAGCTGGAACCCCGGCGTCATCGACCGGCCGCGGGTCACCAGAATGCCGATGTCGGCGCCTTCATACCGGTAATCGCCCGGCTGCAGGATGCGCAGGAAAAACGCCTCCTGCTCGCTCTCGACCGCACGGCGGTGATAGTCGAAGCGGTCGAACTGGACGGTGCCGTCCTCGGCCATGCGGTAAATGCCGGTCTCCGGCACCTCCGTGGCGATATCGACGGAATCATCCGTGTGCTTGATCACCATCTGCGACCAGCTGTCGATCATCTTGGGATCGGCCCAGCGGTCGTTCAGCTCTGCCACGTCCAGCTTGAACTTCTTCTTCGAGAACTCCAGCAGATGGAACAGGAACAGCGGCGCGTCCGCATGGGCAAAGGCCGCGTGGTTGGTCATCGAGGACGCGCCGGTGATGCGCGGGTTCAATTCACCCAGCCAGATCTCCCCGGTCTTCTTGTCGATCAGGAAATCCAGCTCGAAATAGCCGCGGTAGCCTTCCTTGCGCAGCTGCTCGCCGAACTTGAAGGTCAGCTCGCGCGCCCGTTCGCGGGTCTTGGGCGGAAACGCGGTCGAAAAGATCTCGTTGCCGCACCAGCCGCCGCGGTAGGGGGTCAGCTCCTTGAAGCCGACCAGTTCCGTCATCAGCGGCCCGACGATGGTGCCCTCCCTGGTCGCGCAGGCCTCGATCGCCGAGCCGCGGCAATCGATCCGCTTCATGATCTTGATCTCGCCCTCGCCCACGATCTCATGCTCGTGGCGGCGGAAATCGGCCTCGGAATTGATGAAGAAGGTGGTGTGCCCGCTGTCGCCAAAGGCGGATTGCAGCACCACGTCATGGCCGATGCCCGCCTTTTCGCAGGTCTTCTTCAGATCCTCGTAATCCTTGACCTCCGCCAGCACGTTCGGCACTGAAGGCACCCCCGCCTTATTGCCGATCCGGACCGTTTCGATCTTGTTGTCCATGCTCTGGCGCAGCTTGGCGCTGGGGAACCAGACCTCGCCGCCCAGTTCCTTGGCCAGGCGCTCGGTCTCCTCGTCGAACATCAGGAACACGAACTTGGGCTTGCCGCCCCGCCCTTTGATCCATTCGACCACCTCCTTGTGCTGCAGAAGGTAGTTGTTGATATCCTCGATCGACTGGAATTCGGCGTGCGGCTGCTCGGACGGGCAGAACACGTTGGGATGCTTGCCGCCATAGCAGTCAATGTAACATATGTATTTGAAATTCTTGCACCATTCATCCAGCCCCAGCAGGTTGAAATTGGTTGCCGAGACGAAATACACAGGGTCCTCGTTGCGGTGAAAGTGCCGGCGTATTTCAGAGATATTGTTCAGTGCTGCAGATGGCATGCCTTATTTCTCCCTTCAGAAAATCTTGTGCCGGGCGGCGTTCAGCTTCAGCCGCGCCTGATTGGCCTTGGCCTGCTGTTTCAGGGCCTCCTCGGTGAACACGCGCAGCCCCAGGTCGGCCCGGTAGCCGTGGATTTCGCTGACGTCCAAGGCCCGCATGAAGGCCAGGATTTCCTGGCTTACGACCTGCCCCGGCACCAGGATCGGAAATCCCGGCGGATAGGGGATGATGAAAGAGGCTGAGACCACCTCCTGGCCGCTTTCCATCGCCGCCTTGATCGAGCCGTCCAGCTCCAGATAGTCGCAGTTGTTTTCCTCATAGCTCAGGAAAAACGCCGAGCGAATGTCCCCCTCGGGCGTTTCCGGAGCAGAGCGGAAAGCATCGTGAAAGCGGCTGAAGTCGGGCAGCGGCGGCAGGTCGTGCATCAGGTTGGACACCCGCTTCTCGAAGCCGCGCTTTTCCATCATCGAGGCGTCGTCCAGCAATTCGTCCAGGTCGGTGGCAATTTCCACCAGAACCTCGATCAAATAGGCCACCGAAGACCGCGTGGTGCCGATGTTGGTCATGAACAGCACCGTGTTGCGCGAGGTCTTGTTGATCTGGATCCCGTATTTATCCATCAGGATCTGCGTCTTGAAGGTGTCGCCGTCCCAGCCGGTGCCGCCCACCGCCAGCGTCACCCGGGTCGGATCCAGCACGAACTCGTCATGCACCAGGCTGTCCCAGACATCCGACCAGCCGCGCTCGGGATCGTAATAGCTTTCCAGCCCGCTTTCGCGGTGCTTGCTTGGGATCATGTCGGCGGCGGTGAGGATCCTGAAATACTTGCTCAGCCGCGGATGCGTCATGATCGCCCGCCGCATCGCCATCGCCGCCTCCACCTGACGGTGGACGAATTCGAACCCCTCCAGCTCCACCTGCCGCCGCCCCACGTCCAGCGAGGCAATGATCTGGTAATTCGGCGAGGTCGAGGTATGGGTCATGTAGGCTTCGTGGAAACTCACCTCCACTTCGCCTTTGAAATCCTGGTCATTCACGTGGATCATCGACCCCTGCCGCAACGAGGTCAGCGTCTTGTGGGTGGACTGGGTGGCATAGGTCCGCACCCGCGCGTCCGGCGGCGGCAGCAGCCGGGTGTTCAGCCACTCCTCCTCGCTGGCATCCTTCAGCTGCTTCTGCTGCTCCTCCCAGGCTCTGGCATGGGCGTCGCTGCGCAGCCGCTCGCGCAGCACATTGGCGGCGTTCATCGCGGTCCGCTGCCGGTACAGCGGGCTGAACCGGGCAAAGGCAAACCAGGCCTCGTCCCACAGGAAGATCAGGTCCGGCTTGATCGCCAGGCATTCCTCCATCACCCGCTCGACGTTGTAGACGATGCCGTCAAAGGTGCAGTTGGTCAGCAACAGCATCCGCACCCGGTCCAGCTTGCCCTGCGCCTTGAGGTGCAGCAGCATGTGCTTGACCTCCCGCAGCGGCACCGCGCCGTACATCGAGTATTCATTCAGCGGATAGCTGTCGAGATAGACCACCTGCGCCCCCGCCAGCACCAGCCCGTAATGGTGCGACTTGTGGCAGTCGCGGTCCACCAGCACGATATCGCCGGGCCGCACCAGCGCCTGCACCACGATCTTGTTGCAGGTTGAGGTGCCGTTGGTGGCAAAGAACGTCTGTTTCGACCCGAAGGCGCGGCTGGCCTGTTCCTGCGCCTGCTTGATGGGCCCGTGCGGCTCCAGCAGGCTGTCCAGCCCGCCGGAGGTGGCAGAGGTCTCGGCCAGGAAAATGTTGGAGCCGTAAAACGCCCCCATGTCCTGAATCCAGTGGCTGCGCGAGACCGACTTGCCGCGGCTGATCGGCATCGCGTGAAAGACGCCGGTCGGCTGTTTGGAATACTCCACCAGCGCCGTGAAGAACGGCGTCTTGTAGCGCGCCTGCACCCCCCTCAGGATATTGAGGTGGAGCTCCATGAAATCTTCCTGATTGTAAAAGACCCGGCGGCAGATCCCCAGATCATGGCCTGCGATCTCTTCGACCGAGCGGTCGGTGACCAGATAGGCATCCAGCTCTGGCCGGACATTCGCCACCAGCCGGCACAGCGCCGGGCCATGGTCAAGCGAGCGGACCGCCTCGATGCCCTCGGTGCCGCCGGCCCAGTCCAGGTAGCGGGTCAGCAGCGACATCTCCATCTTCGAGTCGAACTTGAGGCCCGGCCGCACCACGATGGCTTGAATGTTGTAGTTGAACAGGATCCCGATCAGCGCGTCCTGCAGGCTGGGCACCACCACGGTTTCATAGTGGAAAGGATCTTCCGGGCGCCGCATCTTCTTGAAGTTGCTGTGCAGCCAGCGCTCCTGATGCTCGTTGACGTTGTCGACCACCAGCACTTCGAAATAAGGCTTGGCCAAGGCCCGCGCCTCGGGCGGCTGGATGACCTCGTCCTCATGCTCGTCCGCATCCGCCGAGTCGCGATCCAGCGGCACATGCCGCCGCCGGTAGGCGCCAGTGGACAAGGCGCGGCAGATGCGCTGCACCGAAAACGCCACATCAGCGTAATTGCCGTGCTCGAACTGGCGCCGTATCTGCTCAAATGCCTGCACACCGGGAAAGGCCCAATACGTCTCAATCGGGCCCAGTAAATCAAACAGCGCCCGGACATTCGTCACGAGCGCTGCTTCACGTTTCGGTTTTCGGGCACTGGCCAGGGCTTCGGTTACTTCTCTCAGCGTTGTCCACTGATCGTGACGCAGCTGGATCGCCGAGTAATAGTCGCCCATTACTTGCATATGCACCTCCCATCCTGGTTATCGGCGGGAGATCAAAAGGCTCTGGCTATTAAGAAATGAGACTGATCAACCGCCTGCTTTTCTTTCAGCGTAGTGTATCGGATGCAATTCGGCAAACCCGTTTGCGCCGTCGCCCGGTGCGCGGGCATTCAGACCCGCCTGCGAGCCCTGCACCGGAATCTCCAGCGGCCCCAGCGTATGCAGGTAAGCATCCGCCCCGCTGGTGCGGTCGTACACCGGGAAATCCGCCTCCCGGTCGCGGAAGCTTTTCAGCACCTGGCCCAGCCCTTTCAGGCCGACCTCGCGCTGGCGGCGCACCTGGTCAAGATCCAGCTCCAGCGGGAACATGTCCTCATGGCGGCCCGACTGGTGCAGCACCGTGGCCGACGGATCAATGATGCAGGACTGCCCCACGCCCCCGGCGCCCAGCCCGTTCACATCGACGACAAAACACTGGAACTGCGCCGCTGTGGCGCGGGCGATGGACAGTTCGGCATCCCGGTCCGCCGTCCCGGTCAGCACCGGATGCAGCAGCACCTCGACCCCCTGGCTGGTCAGCTGGCGGGTGGTTTCCGGGAACCAGATGTCATAGCAGATCGACAGGCCGAACCGGCCTACGTCGGGAATGTCGAACACGCAGAATTCGGTGCCCGCTTCCACGCCTTGCTCATACGGGCGGAACGGGAACATCTTGCGGTAGACCGCCACCACCTCGCCCTGCGGATTGATCACCGAGGAGGTGTTGTAGATCTTGCCGGTGTCCGTGATCTCGAACATCGACCCGGGCACCACCCAGATCCCGTGTTTCACCGCCGCGGCGCAAAACCGCTCAATCGCCTCATTGTGCAGCGGCTGCGCATATTTGGTCAGCGGCCCGTAGGGCGCCAGTTCGCTGAACACGGCCATCTGCGTCCAGGGAAAGCGCGCCATCAGCACGTCGATCCGGTGTATCATTGCGTCGACATTCGAATGCAGCGCGTCCACGTGCATTTGGATGCCCGCGATGGAAAATGGGGTCATTCGGCCCGTACTCCGTTGGCGTTTCTGTCCGCGATGGTACAGGATTGCCGCAGCAGCCGCCATCCCGCGCAGCGCGGGCTGACGCGCAGACAGGGCAAGTGTTGCGCGCAGGCCGGCAAACCGCCTGACGGCTAGCCGATTGCCTGCTCGATCAGCGCCGCAGCAGCGGCGCGGGCATCCCGGGCCGGGGCGCTGCTGTGGGTCAGGGCGGCCAGCACAATCGCGCCCTCCTTCAGCACCATCAGCTGCCGCGCCAGCGCGTCCGGATCCCTGGCCCCGGCCCCGGCCGCCAGATGCGCGAAATGCGCCTGCAGCACCTGCTTGTGGTCTGCCGACTGCAGGTTGATCGGATCGTCCGGCGACTGATACTCGGCGCTGGCCTTGATAAACATGCAGCCCTGAAACCCGGGCTGTTCGAACCATTCCTGCAGCACGTCAAACAGCGCCTCCAGCTGGCCGCGCGGGGTATCCGCCCGCGCCTCCAGCCGCGTATAAAGCCAGGTGCGGAAATCCTCGTCCCGCAGTTTCAGAACCGCCAGGATCAGCTCCTCCTTGGAGCGGAAGTGCTTGTAGATCGAGGTTTTCGACACCCCGGTCTCCGCCGCCACCAGATCCATGCCGGTGGCGTGAAAGCCGTTCCCATAGAACAGGTCCAAGGCTTTCCGGACCAGCTCGCCACGTTTGTTCGGCCTCATTGCACCTCCAGCGGGGCTGTTTCTGCACCGATCAGTTAATATTATTTTTATAACAAACGTAAAGCTAACCAACGAAAAGAAAATAACTTTCCTCAGGAACTGGAACGGCTCACGCATCTGTGCGGACAGAAGCCTGTCTTTGGCCTTGAATCCCTTTACCGATCTGTTCACTTTGCCCCTCACAACTTAACAGATCGGTAAACAAACATGACAGAAGCTCCCCGCCCCCCGCTGCCGCCCTTCACCCGCGACACTGCCATCGCCAAGGTCCGCGCCGCCGAAGATGCCTGGAACAGCCGCAACCCCGAGGCCGTTTCGCTGGCCTATACCCTGGACACCAACTGGCGCAACCGCGCCGACTTCCCGCAAGGGCGCGCGGCGGTGCAGGACTTCCTCGCCGCCAAATGGGAGCGCGAGCATGAGTACCGGCTGATCAAGGAGCTGTGGGCCTTCACCGCAAACCGCATCGCCGTGCGCTTTGCCTATGAGTGGCGCGATGCCACCGGCCAGTGGTACCGCTCCTACGGCAACGAAAACTGGGAGTTTGCCGAGGATGGCCGCATGGCGCACCGGTTCGCCTCGATCAACGACCTGAAGATCACCGGGGACGCGCGCCTGTTCCACTGGCCGCAGGGCCCGCGCCCGGCAGACCACCCCGACCTCAGCGGCCTCGGTCTCTGACAGCCCCCTGCGCAGACCCTTGGCCGGGCAGCCCTTCCGCCCGGCCGCCTGCCGCAGATCCGCCTAGAACGGCCGCTCCTGATGCGGCGGCTTGCCGGAATAGCGGCGGTAGACCTTGGCGAAATGGGTCTGGCTGTTGAACCCCGACGCCAGCGCGATGTCGATGATCCGCATATTGGTCTGCAGCAGCAGGCTGCGCGCGTAGTCCAGCCGCAGCCGGGTGTAATAGACCTTGGGCGTGGTCTGCAGATACTTGGAGAACAGCCGCTCCAGCTGGCGCACCGACAGGCCAACCAGACCGGCGATGCGTCCCGGGGTCAGCGGCTCCTCCAGATTGCCGCGCATCAGGCTCAGGGCCGCGGCCAGTTTTTCATGCCGCACGCCCGCCCGCCCGAACTCGGACACCGTCTGGTCCTGACTGCCCTTGCGCGCGGCGGAACAGACCATCAGATCCGCCGCCGCCGTCGCCACATCGCCGCCGTGACGGTCCGCAATCAGGTCCAGCATCATGTCCGCCGTGGCCGTGCCGCCGGCGCAGGTGATCAGCTTGCCCTCCACGGTGAACAGCGAGGTCCGGACCTCCACATCCGGGTGCATTTCGGCCAGCGTGGCGCGCTGCGCCCAATGGGCGGACGCCTGGCGCCCCGACAGCAGGCCCGCCCGCGCCAGCGCCATGACACCGCCGCCCAGGGCCGCCATCACCAGCCCCATGCGCTGCGCCTTGCGCAGCCAGCCCAGCACCTTCAGCGGGATGCCCGGCTCCACGCCCTGGCCGCCGCAGACAAACACCATGTCGCCCCGCGCCAGCTCCGGCAGGCCGCCGTCCACCGCCACCCTCAGCCCGTTGGGCGCAGTGACCGCCAGCCCGTCCCCGCTGACCACGCGCCAGGCATAGCGCGCGGTCCCGCCGTAACTGTTCGCCGCCTCCAGCGCTGCCACCGCGCTGGACAGGTCCAGCGGCGAGAAGGTCGGCAGCAGCAGGAAGATGCAGCGGCAGGCCGGCACGGCCCCGACCGCCTCAGAGACCGTCCGCATGGGGTGGCTCATGGTCTCCGCCCCCCTGCCCGGCTCACGCGCGCATCTTGGCGCCGCCCGCGTCATAGACCGGCGCGCCCAGCACTTCGGCGTCATACATCTCGCCCAGGATCTCCACCTGCAGCCTGGTGCCGGCCGCCGCGTGCTGAGCCGAGACATACCCCATCGCCATCGACGCCTGAGCGTGATGCGCATAGCCGCCGGAGGAGATGTAGCCCACCGCCGCGCCATCCTTCAGGATCGCCTCGTCGCCGGACACATCAATGCCATCCACACCGATGGTCATGGTGACCAGCTTGCGGCTCGCACCGGCCTCGCGGGCCTTCAGCGCAGCCGCCTTGCCCACGAAATCCTTCTTCCAGTTGATGAAGGCATCCATGCCACTTTCCACCGCATCGAAATCCGGGCGGAAGTCCTGCGTCCACACGCCCCAGCCCTTCTCCAGCCGCATCGACATCAGCGCCCGCGCCCCGTACCAGCGGTAGCCCAGACCGGTGCCCGCTTCCTCCACCGCTTCCGCCAAGCGCAGCAGGTACTGCGGCTTGCAGTAGATCTCATAGCCCAGCTCGCCGGAGAAACTGATCCGGTTCAGGATCACCGGCACGCCGCCCACGAAAGTCTGGCGCAGGTCGCGGAACTTGAACGCCTCGGCAGAGACATCCTCACGGGTGATCCGCTGCAGCAGCTCCCGCGATTTCGGACCCGACAGCGCGATGCCGTGCCAGTCGTCGGAGACATTCTGATAGGACACATCTTCCGGCAGATCCTTCTCAAACCAGCGGCGGTGCGCCTCCTGCATCGCGCCGGAGCCGAACAGCATGAAATGCTCTTCGCCCAGGCAGGCCACGGTTAGATCGCCATACAGCTTGCCCTTAGGCGTCAGCATCGGCGTCAGCGCCAGGCGGCCCGGTTTCGGCACATACCCCGCCAGCACCCGGTCCAGATAGGCCCGCGCGCCCGCGCCCTTGAATTCATGCTTGGCAAAGTTTGCAATCTCGATGCCGCCCACAGCCTCGCGCACGGCTTTGACCTCACGCGCCACATACTCATGCGAACGGTTGCGCTCGAATGTCGGCTCCTCATGCGCATCTTCCGGCCCGTCGGCAAACCACAGCGCGTTCTCCAGGCCAAACCCCTGCCCCATCCGCGCGCCCTTGGCGACCAGCCGGTCATACAGAGCAGTCGTCTTCTGCATCCGCCCCTTCGGCAGCGTCTCGTTCGGGAAGGTCATCACGAAGCGCCGCTCGTAGTTCTCGGTCGATTTCACGGTGCCCCAGTCGGGGGTTGCGAACTCGCCGAACCGCGCCACATCCATCGCCCAGACGTCGATGGACGGCTCGCCGTCGATCATCCACTCCGCCATGGTCAGACCCACGCCGCCGCCCTGGCAGAAGCCCGCCATCACGCCCACCGCGCACCAGTAGTTCTTCATGCCCGGCACCGGGCCGATCATCGGGTTGCCGTCAGGTCCGAATGTGAAGGGTCCGTTGATCATGTCCTTGATACCCGCCTCGCCAATCGCGGGAATGCGCTCAAACGACATCTCCAGACGGTCGGCAATGCGGTCCAGATCCGGCTGCAGCAGCTCATGCCCGAAGTCCCACGGCGTGCCGCCAACCTTCCAGGGCGTACCCTTCGGCTCATACGTGCCCAAGAGCATCCCCTGGCGTTCCTGCCGGAAGTAGATGTTCGCCTCATAGTCGATCCCGGCCGGCAGGCGGGTCGGGTGGTTTGCCACCGCGTCGATCTTGTCGGTGATCAGGTAATGATGCTCCATCGGCTGCACCGGCAGGTTGATGCCCTGCATGTGGCCGACTTCCCGCGCCCACAGCCCGCCGCAGTTGACGATATGCTCCGCATTGATCACCCCGCGCGGGGTGGTCACATCCCAGCTGCCGTCGGCGCGCTGGTTGGTCGCAGTCACCGGTGTGTGAGTGAAATACTGCGCACCGTGCACCTTGGCCGATTTGGCAAAGGCATAGGTCGCGCCTGAGGGGTCCAGATCACCGTCCTGATCATCCCACAGCGCTGCGAGGTAGTGTTTCGGATCAATCAGCGGGTGACGCTCTGCCACTTCCTTGGGGCTGATGAATTCCTGGTTCAGACCCATGTAACGCGCCTTTGAACGCTCCCGCTTCAGGTAGTCGTACCAGGTTTTGTTCGACGCCAGATAAAACCCGCCGGTGATGTGCAAGCCCACAGAATGGCCCGAGGTCTCCTCGATCTCCTTGTACAGATCAATGGTGTAGGATTGCAGGCGCGAGATGTTCGGGTCCGAGCTGATGGTATGGATCTGCCCCGCTGCATGCCAGGAGGAGCCGGAGGTCAGCTCGTCACGTTCCAGCAGCACCACGTCCTTCCACCCGAACTTGGCCAGGTGAAACAGGATCGAGCAGCCAACCACACCGCCGCCGATGATCACCGCCTTGGCGTGGCTCGGCAGCTTCTTGTCGCCGGTGCTCTCCTCCTTGTGGATGTTGAGCGTCGATTGGGCAAAATTGTCTGACATGGATTTGTCCTCAGGTCCGGGGCAAAGCGCGGGCATTGCGGCAAATGGCACCCAGGGGGTGCACAGGGGGTGTACGGGGGGTGCACAGGGGGTGCCGGGGCAATCCGGCCCGTCCTGCATAAGCTGGAGAAATGGGTGAAGAATTCCTTACCTCAGTACCACGCATCCGGGATCTCCTCTTTGCGGCGGGCGACATAGGCGGCCAGTTCCTCCTTGACCGACGCATCCATCGGCGGAGCCTGATACTCGTTCAGCATCTGGTTCCAGCGCTCATAGGCGCGCTGGCGCATGTCCTTGCAGCCGCCCTCTTCCCAGCTTTCGACATTCTCGCTGTCGCTGAGCTTCGGCTCATAGAAGGCCGTCTGGTAGTTGCGCATGGTGTGGCCGGACCCCAGGAAATGCCCGCCCGGCGCCACCTCGGCGTAGGCATCGCGCGCCATAGCCTCGTCGCTGGTGTCCAGCCCCTGGCTCAGCACCTTCTGGTATGACCCCAGCCGGTCTGCATCCATAATCAGCTTTTCAAAACCAGTGCACAGCCCGCCCTCCAGCCAGCCCGCCGAATGCAGCACATAATTGGCGCCGGCCAGCATGGTGGAATGCATCGAGTCTGCACTCTCATAAGCCGCCTGCGCGTCCTCGATCTTGGAGGCCGTCAGCGACCCGCCGCAGCGCAACGGCAGCCCGGCGCGGCGGGCCAGCTGGCCGATGGCGTAGTTCGACACCACCGGCTCCGGCATCCCAAATGTCGGCGCGCCGGATTTCAGCGACATCGACGACAGGAAGTTGCCCAGCACAAACGGCGCGCCGGGCCGGACGATCTGGGTAAAGGCGCAGACCATCATCGCCTCTGCCATCGCCTGCGCGACTGAGGCGGCGGTGGAGACCGGCCCCATCGCGCCCGTAAGGATAAACGGCACAACGATAATTCCCTGCCCGCGGGCGCAATAGGTGCGCACCGCCTCGGTCACCACCTTGTCTACCAAAAGCGGCGAATTGGTGTTCACATTGCCCATGATCACGCAGTTCTCGTCCATGACCTCGCGCCCAAAGACGATCTCCGCCATGTCGACGCTGTCCTGCGCCCGGGACATCTCCGTGATGGCGCCCAGATGCGGTTTGTCGCTCAGCGTCATATGGGAAAACAGCATGTCGAAGTGGCGTTTGCTCACCGGCACGTCGCAAGGTTCACAGATCACGAACCCGCCGTGATGCAGGTTCGGATGCATATAGGTGAGCTTCACCAGCTTCTCAAAAGCCGCCATGTCGCCATAGCGCCGCCCACCCTCCAGATCGCGCACGAACGGCGCGCCATAGATCGGCGCAAACACCTGATTGGTGCCGCCGATAGTGACGGACCGCGCCGGATTGCGGGCCAGCTGGGTGAACTGCCGCGGCGCCTTGGCGCATAAGCTGCGGATCCACTGCGCATCCGCGCGGATCGTGTCGCCGTCGATCCTGGCGCCTGCTTCTCTCCAGATCCTGAGCGCCTCCGGGTCGTCGCGGAAGGCAATGCCGACCTCCTCGAAGATCCAGTCCACCTGGGCTTCCAGCCGGACCAGCTTCTCCTCGTCCAGCACGTCAAAGAACGGCAGGCTCCGCCGGATAAAGGGCGATGCCGGAGCGCCCGCGGGGGCGGTGTTTCTGTCGCGGGATGCGCGGGCGCGTCGGGCCATGGGGGTCTCCAGTCGTCAAAAGCTGCGTAACGATACGGTCCGCGGCCTGCGTTGTGACGGTTGAAAAATCTGATGATTTGGATAATTCAGAGTTATGCAAGATCTGTGGAAACTCCTCACCAGCCCCCGCCACCTGATCGTGTTTGAAGCCGCCGCACGGCACGCTTCCTTCACCCGCGCGGCTGAGGAACTGAACGTCCAGCAGCCGGCCGTCAGCGCCGCGATCAAGCAGATGGAAGCATCGTTGGGCGTTATTTTGTTCCGCCGCGGCCACCGCAAGGTGGAGCTGACCGGCGCAGGCATGCGGCTTTACACCGATGTGTCCAAGGCGCTGGAGGACATCCTCTCCTCCGCCAAGGCGGTGCGGCAGTTCGGGCGCAATGACCACGTAACGCTCAACTGCTCCTCCGCTTTTGCATATTACTGGGTGATGCCAAGACTGACCCGGCTGCATGAGGCGCACCCCGACATCGACCTGCGCCTGCAAAGCTCAGACCGGGAGCCGGACATCAATACCGAAGGCATCTCATTGGCGGTGCGCCGCGGCAACGGCACCTGGCCGGACTGCCATTCCGCCCTGATCGCGCCGGAGGTGATCTTTCCCGTCGCCAGTCCGCGGGTGATGGCCGCCGCGGTCAACCTGGCGACGGTGCCGAACCTGCTGCACGAACGGCTGATCCATCTGGAGGAACCGGTCCGCGAGCGGCCCAGATGGCAGCAATGGTTTGAGCACTTCGGCGTCACCGGCCGCCCGCCCGCCGCGGGCATGCGCCTCAACGACTATGCGCTGGTTCTGCAGGCCGCGATTGCGGGCGAGGGCTTTGCCTTCGGCTGGCAGCATGTGACCGAGCCGCTGATCAAACAGGGGCTGCTGGCCGCCCGCAAGGACTGGTCCTGGACCACCGGCGCGGGGTTCTATCTGGTCTGGACCAAGACCCAGGATCTGGTCCCGAACGCCGAACTGGTACGGCAGTGGCTGCTGGAGATGGCAAAGCCCGGGCCCGCGTAATTCACGCGGGGCCGGCGGTTTCCTTGGCGCGCTGCATTGATGTCTTGCGGGTCAGGTACAGCCGCCGCGCAAAGGCCAGCACAAACAGAATGGTCAGGATCAGCACGATGGTCGGCGCCGGCGCGCTGTCGAGGAAGAAGCTGGCATAGGTGCCCGCCAGCATCGAGAACATGCAGACCAGCACCGAGACCCACAGCATGGTGCTGAACTTGCGCACCACCAGGAAGGCAATCGCCCCCGGCGCGATCAGCAGCCCGATCGCCAGGATCAGCCCCGCCGCCGACAGCGTCGCCACGATGGTCAGCGACAAGGCCGCCAGCAGCCCGTAATGCAGCACCGTCACCGGCAGGCCGCAGGCCTGCGCCTGCGCCGGGTCGAAACTGTGCAGCAGCAGGTCCTTCCACTTCAGCACCAGCGCAGCCCCCACCGCCAGCGAGATGATGCCCGCCGTCCACAGCTCATCCCGCTCCACCCCCAGCATATTGCCGAACAGGATGTGATCCAGATGGGCGTTGGTCTCCAGCCCCACGTACATCACGATGCCAAGCCCGAACATGCCGGAGAACACCACCCCCATCACCGTGTCCTGCTTGACCCGGCTGTTGCCGGACAAGAACCCGGTTGCCACCGCGCACAGCATACCGGCGGCAAAGGCGCCGATGATCAGCGGGAAGCCCAGCACATAGGCCAGCACGATCCCCGGCAGCACGGCGTGGCTGACCGCATCCCCCATCAGCGCCCAGCCCTTCATCACCAGAAAGCACGACAGCAGCGCGGTGGGCACCGACACGATCAGGGAGATCAGAAAGGCGTTCTGCATGAACGCGAACTGAAATGGCATCAGCAGTGTATCAAGATCCATCACACGGCCCTCTGTTGGGCGGCGGGGCCGCGCTTCAGCGCCTCGCGCGCCTTGCGCTTGGCCGCCAGCAGCCCGTGTTTCGGGGCAAAGACAAACACGATCAGGAAGATCAGGGTCTGCAGCGTCACGATGATGCCGCCGGTGGCACCATCCAGGAAATAACTGGCATAGGCCCCGAAGAAACTGGTGGCCGCGCCGATGAATACGGAAACCATGATCAGCCGCGGAAAGCGGTCGCACAGCAGATAGGCGGTCGCCCCCGGCGTCACCACCATGGCAATCACCAGAAACGCCCCCACCGTCTGCATCGCCGCCACGACAGAGGCCGACAGCAGCACAAAGAACACCGCCTTCAGCAATCCGGGACGCAGCCCGATGGTGCGGGCGTGGTTTTCATCAAAGAAAGTGACCATCAGGTCCTTCCACTTGGCCAGCAGCACCGCCAGCGACACAAAGCCGATGATCGCCAGCTGAGCCGTGTCCTCCGGCGTGATCGCCAGGATATTGCCCATGGTGATGGTCTGCACCGAGACCGACATCGGGCTGATCGACACGATAAAAAGGCCAAGCCCGAAGAAGGACGTGAAGATCAGTCCAATGATCACATCGACCTTCAATCCGGACCGTTCCGACAGGAACAGCATCGCCCCCGCCGCCAGCCCGCCGGCGATAAAGGCGCCCAGCGCGAACGGCAGGCCCAGGATATAGGCCCCCGCCACCCCCGGCACCACCGAATGCGAGAGCGCATCGCCGATCAGCGACCAGCCCTTGAGCATCAGATAAGACGACAGGAAGGCACAGACGCCGCCAACCAGCGCCGAGACCCACATCGCATTGGTCATATAGCCGTAGGTGAACGGCTCCAGCAGATAGTCCATCATTGCTGGCTCCCGTCCTCGCGCTTGCTGTCGCTCGTCTGGGTCTTTTCGCCGTACTGGACAAAGGGGCGCTCGTCATCGGTCAGGATGGTGACCTCGCGGGTGTCGCCGTCGTCGTGCAGCGCCTGGCCGCCCAGGGTGAAATGGCGCAGCACGCCGCCAAAGGCGTGTTCCAGGTTCTCGCGGGTAAAGGTGGTCTCGGTCGGGCCGGACCCCAGCACCGTGCCCTTGACCAGCACCGTGCGGTCGCAGAATTCCGGCACGCTGCCCAGGTTATGGGTGGAAACCAGCATCACCCGGCCCTCGTCGCGCAGCTCGCGCAGCAGGGCGATGATTTGCTCCTCGGTCTTCACGTCCACGCCGGTAAAGGGCTCGTCCAGCAGGATCACCTGCCCGTCCTGCGCCAGGGCGCGGGCCAGGAACACCCGCTTGCGCTGGCCGCCGGACAGCTCCCCGATCTGGCGGTGGCGGAAATCCTGCATGTTCACCCGGCGCAGCGCCTGATCGACGGCCTCATGATCGGCCGCCTTGGGCCGGCGCAAAAACCCCATGTGGCCGTAGCGGCCCATCATCACCACGTCTTCGACCAGCACCGGAAAGGCCCAATCGACCTCCTCCGACTGCGGCACATAGGCGACCAGGTTCTTGCGCAGCGCGTCCTTCACGGACATGCCAAGGATGCGGATTTCGCCCTGCGCGGCCGGGACAAAGCCCATGATCGCCTTGAACAGCGTCGATTTGCCCGCGCCATTGACCCCGACCAGCGCAGTCACGGTGCCGCGGGGAATGTCAAAGCTGGCGTTCCACAGCGCTGTATGGCCGTTGCGGTAGGTCACCGTGACGTTCTTGGCGGCAATCCCGCCCTCCGCGGCTGCGGCGCTGGTGTTCATGATGTGGGTCTCGCTGGCATCAAGCATGGGCTGTCCTGCAGAGTTACACACAGAAATTGTGCTTTGTGAAATGAAACGCCCCGCAACTTGCGCTGCGGGGCTCTTTGGATATGCGAAAATGCGGTCTTAATTGGTCACTTCGGTCAAACCGCGGGCCACGGTCTGAGAGGTGACCTTGAGCAGGTCCAGATAAGTCGGCACCGGGCCGTCCGCCTCGCTGAGGGAGTCGACATAGAGCTCCCCGCCATAGGCCACGCCGGTTTCCCGCGCCACCTGCTCTGCCGGGGCGGTGTTCACGGTGCTTTCGCAGAACACCACCGGGATGTCGTTGGCGCGCACGCCATCAATCACCGAACGCACCTGCTGCGGCGTGCCGACCTGATCGGCGTTCATCGGCCACAGGTACAGCTCCTTCATGCCGAAATCGCGCGCCAGATAGCTGAAGGCGCCTTCGCAGGTCACCAGCCAGCGCTTGTCCTCGGGGATCTCCGCGATGGCACGGCGCAGCGGCTCGATGGTGGCGCGCAGCCTGTCCTTGTATTCGCCCGCGTTCTTGACATAGACCGCGGCGTTTTCCGGGTCGTGCTCGGCAAAGGCTTCGACGATGTTGTCGATATAGATCAGCGCGTTATCCAGACCCATCCAGGCGTGCGGGTTGGGCTTGCCCTCGTAAGAGCCGGCCGCGATCGGGATCGGGTCGATGCCATCGGTCAGGGTCACCGACGGCACGTCCTTCAGGTTCGACAGGAACTGTTCAAACCACAGCTCCAGGTTCATGCCGTTCCACAGGATCAGGTCGGCATCGGACGCCCGCACGATGTCGCGCGGCGTCGGCTCATAGCCGTGGATCTCTGCGCCCGGCTTGGTGACCGAGACGACTTCTGCGGCATCGCCTGCCACATTGGCCGCCATATCGGCCAGCACGGTGAAAGTGGTGACCACCTTCATCTTGTCTTCGGCCATGGCAGCGCTGGCGGCAGCGGCCGCAATCGCGGCGGCGGAAACCGTCTTGAGCAGGTTCGAAAGCATTCGATTCTCCGTTCTTGAAGATGTCTTTGCAGCATCGTTATTGCAAATCATTCGCAACTGTCAATGAAATTGAGAATGATTTGCAAAAACAGGCCGCGGCCCCGGGCAAGACGCGCGTTCGTGCAGGCCCGCTTAGCAAAGGGTTAACGCCGGTTAACGCCGTCTAAATATTGCCCGGATCCCGGCCGTCATTTCGCCCGAATCCGCCGCTAGACCTGACAGGGCAGCCAGAACGGCGCGGGACTGAACCTGATCCTTCAACCGTCTGAGCGAGCAATTCCATGATCTCACCTGGGACCCTTTCCGGCTGTTCTGCCGCCATCTGGCTGCTGGTCACCGGCTCCGCCGCGCTTGGCAGCCCGGTGCAGAGCATTGAGCTGCACTGCGGCAAAGCCCTGCAGCAGCCGCTGTGCGACGCCTTGGCCGGCGCGTTGAGCGAAAGGTTTCCCGGCGCGGCGGTGTCCGCTGCGGACGGTCAGACCGGCCCCGCCGATCTGACCCTGCGCTATGTCGGGCACTCCCAGACCGCCGACTGGATTTCAGGATACCTGGAGTGGCAGCACCGCGATGGCCGGTCCGGCCAGGGCCCGGCCATCGAACAGTCGGTCATGGACGGTCATCTGACTGCGGACAGCATTGCGGACTTTGCCGGCCACCTGGTCGGGCAAACCGAATTTCCCCTTTAAACCAAAGAGCTAGTTTGGAGCACGGTCATGTGTGAATATTGCGGTCAAGCCAATCACAGAATTCCCGAAGCCACCGGCAGCAGCGGCTCTGGCACCGGCACCGGCACCGGCGATGCCGGCGGCAAGCCGACGTATACGGTCGACCAGATCGCCCAGTATCTGTACCAGGGCTTCTGGGAGGATACCGGCCGCACCCAGCGCTCCTTTGATGTGCAAACCGGCGGGCAGCTGACGGTCAACCTCAGCGGGCTGAATGCAACCGGCAAGGAGACCGCCCGCAAGGCGCTGGAAAGCTGGACCGCGCTGACCGGGATCGAGTTTGCCGAGACCACCGGCAGCGCCAAGATCACCTTTGACGACAACAACTCCGGCGCCTACGCCAGCTCCACCGTCAGCAACGGCACCATTCTCAGCTCCCATATCAATGTGGACGACGGCTGGTCCGCCTACGGCAACTACTACCTGCAGACCTACATCCACGAGATCGGCCACGCCCTGGGGCTGGGCCACACCGGCAACTACAACGGCAGCGCCAGCTATGGCTCCGACGCGCATTTTGCCAATGACAGCTGGCAAATGTCGATCATGTCCTACTTCAGCCAGTCCGAAAACACTGCCGTCGATGCCTCCTTTGCCTATCTGGCAACGGCGCAGCTGGCTGACATCGCTGCGGTCCACCATCTCTATGGCACGCCTGTAAACGTGGAAACCGGCGACACCACCTATGGCGACGGCCAGACCACCGGCCGTTTCGGCATGGATCTGAACGGCGGCTGGGCGGTGGCGATTGTCGACAGCGGCGGCACCGACGTGATCAACCTCGGCTTGCGCAGCTACAATCAGACCCTGAACCTCAATGCGGGCACCTTCTCCAGCCTCAATGGCAAGACCGGCAACTTCTCCATCGCCAGCGGAACCGTGATCGAAAACGCCATCACCGGCAGCGGCATAGACAGCATCACCGGCAACGCCGCGGACAATGTTCTGGACAGCGGCGCCGGCAACGATCAGATCTCGGCAGGCGGCGGCAACGACACGCTGATCGGCGGCACCGGCGCGGATTACCTGACCGGCGGCGCGGGCGCCGACCGTTTCGTCTACCGGCAGCTGGGCGAGTCCGGCGACTCCATCGCCGACTTCAGCCTCGCCGCCGGAGACCGCGTCGATGTCAGCGCCCTGCTGCAAGAGATCGGCTATACCGGCACCGATGCGGCAGCCGACGGCGTCGTCTCGCTTCAGGCCGGCAGCGGCGGCTCCTGGCTGAAGATTTCCCACAACGGCAGCAGCACCCTGCTGGTGTTCCTGGCCGGTGTTGATGCAAACGCCGATGCGGCAGAAATCATCAACATCTCCGCCGCCCCGGACCCCGATCCGGAGCCCACACCGGACCCGGACCCAACCCCGGACCCGGATCCCACCCCGGACCCGGAACCAACCCCGGACCCGGATCCCACGCCGGAGGTCATCGACAACATCTATACCTTCACCAACAGCTTTGTGCCGAACTGGACCAGCGTTCTGGGCACCGTCACCGACACCAATGGCGGCACCGACACCCTGGATCTGAGCGCCGTGACCTATACGTCCTCGATCAACCTGCAAAGCGGCGTGTCCGGAACCATCGGCTCCAAAACGCTGACGGTCAGCGAGGGCTCGGAGATCGAGAACCTGATCCTGGGCAGCGCGTCTGACAAGGGCTACGGCAACAGCGCCGCCAACCTGATCGAAGGCCGTGACGGCAACGACCAGCTGTTCGGCCTGGACGGCGACGACACCCTGTCCGGCGGCAACGGCAGCGACAAACTGTATGGCGGCCTGGGCAGCGACAGCCTGGATGGCGGTGAGGGCCGGAACCAGCTGTACGGCGAGGACGGCGACGACACCGTTCTGGCAGGCGGCGGAAGCGACAAGATCTACGGCGGCGCCGGAAACGACAGCCTCAACGGCGGCGGCGGCCGGAACCAGCTGTACGGCGAGGATGGCGACGACACCGTTCTGGCAGGCGAAGCAAGCGACAGAATCTACGGCGGCGCCGGAAACGACAGCCTGGACGGCGGCGGCGGCAGCAACAGGGTCGAAGGCGGCCTGGGCGATGACGCCATCGTCACCGGCAGCGGCAGGGACCTGCTGGACGGCGGCGACGGCAATGACACAATTTCCGCCGGCGATGGCTACAACAAGGCCGATGGCGGCCTCGGCGATGACCTGATCAGCACCGGCAGCGGCAGAGACCAGATCAAGGGCGGCGACGGAAATGACACGATTGCCGCCGGCGACGGCTACAACAAGGCCGATGGCGGCCTCGGCGATGACTCGATCAGCGGCGGCAGCGGCAAGGACCAGTTCATCGGCGGCGACGGAAATGACACCCTGTCAGTCGGCGAAGGTTTCAACAAGGCCGATGGCGGCGCGGGCCACGACTGGATCACCAGCGGCAGCGGCAAAGACCAGTTGATCGGCGGTGACGGAAACGACACGATCGACGCAGGCGATGGCGACAACAGGGCCGATGGCGGCGAAGGCCACGACTCGATCACCAGCGGCAGCGGCAAGGACCGGATCAAGGGCGGCGACGGAAACGACATAATTGCGGCCGGCGATGGCGACAACCAGGTTTCCGGCGACGATGGCGACGACGTGATCACCAGCGGCAGCGGCAAGGACAGGATCAAGGGCGGCCTCGGAGATGACACCCTCTCGGCTGGCGGCGGCGACAACAAGCTGGACGGCGGCGACGGCAATGATGTGATCACCAGCGGCAGCGGCCGCGATAAGGTGAAAGGCGGCAATGGCGGCGATCTGATCGAAACCGGCGCGGGCGCTGACAATGTCAATGGCGGCGCAGGCAACGATACGATCCAGGCCGGCGCGGACGCCGACAAAGTCATCGGCGGCGACGGCGGCGACAGCCTGGATGGCGGCGACGGAGACGACAAGATCAGCGCCGGCAATGGTGATGACACCGCCGATGGCGGCGGCGGCGCGGACAAGATCAATGGCGGTGCCGGCAATGACACCATCCGCGGCGGCAGCGGCGATGACATGATTGACGGCAGCGCCGGCAGCGACCGGCTGGAAGGCGGCGCCGGGGCCGATATCCTGAAAGGCGGCGCGGATGCGGACGTGTTTGTCTTCGCCTCTGCCGAAGACGCAGGCGACATCCTGCGCGACTTCAGGCTAGGCGACGGCGATGCCCTCGATATCAGCGGCCTGCTTCTGGAGCTGGACACCAGCCTGGAAGACGCCCTGTCCAGCGGCAGCCTGTCGCTGAGCAGCACCAAGGAGGTCTGGCTGCAATACGACGCCGACGGCGAGGGCGGCAGCGATCCGCTGCAAATCGCCTGGGTGAAAGGGATCAACTCCAGCAATCAGCTGACCGAAGACTGGTTCATCTGACCCGGTGAACCGCGCAAGGCCCGGCTTCCGGACAGGACCGGGCCTTGCGCCGCGCCGGCGGCCCGGCCTGCGCTCAGCCCCGCGGCGCCTGAAACCGCGGTACGGACCGCGCCCCGTCCGCGGTGATCGACACCAGCGACAGCGTGTGGTCCATGTTCTTCATCCGGTGCCGCAGCATCAGCCGTGTCAGCCGGTTGAGATCTGCCGCATACTCCGGCTGCCCGGCCACGTTTTCCATCTCTCCCCGCCCCTCCGCATCAAACAGCATCGGCGGCAGGTCGGCGGCAAACTCCACCAGGGTAAAGCGCCCGTCCCGCAGGATCCCCAGGCTGCTGTCGCTTGGCGTGGTGCCAAGCGCCTTCTGCCACAGCGTCGGCTTCAACGGTTCTGAGAAATCCAGCTCCGAGAAGGAATACTGCCGCCAGTCCTGCGGCACCTCCCCGCGCAACAGCGGCAGCAGCGACCGCCCGTCCATGGCGTTCGGGATCTCCTGCCCCGCCCAGTCCAGAATGGTCGGCGTCACGTCGATCGACTCGGTGATCTGAGGGACGCAGGCGCCGGCGTTGCCCTCGTTGCCCGGCATCCGGATGATCAGCGGCGTGTGATAGGCGGCGTCATAGACCGTCATCTTGCCCCAGGCGTGCCGGTCGCCCAGCATTTCGCCGTGGTCGGCGGTGATCACCACCATGGTGCTGTCATACTGGCCCGTGTCCTTGAGGAATTGGATCACCCGCCCGGCATGGTGGTCCACCTCGGTGGCCAGCCCCAGATACACCGCGCGCAGGGTGCGGATGGTGTCATCCGTCGGCTCCAGATCCGGGAAGCCTTCGACAAAACCCGCCGCCGTGCTGCTGCGCAGTGCCGGATCAAAGAACGGATGCAGCGCACCTTCCTGCTCCGGCGTGTCCAGCCGCTGCGGCAGCGGCAGCGAGGCCGGGTCATACATGGTGTTATAAGGGGCCGGGGCCACCAGCGGCGGATGCGGGCGGATATAGGTCAGATGCGCGAACCAGCTCTCCTTGTGATAGGCCGCCATCTTGCCCAGGAAGGAGTCGGTGAGAAACGCGGTATCGCTGTCCTCTGCCGCGTAAAGCGCCGGATCGTTCAGCCGCGGCGCACCGCCACCGGGCGAAACCGGCTTGTAGACATCCCAGTAGTTTTCGAACTCATAGCCCCGGTTCATCAGATGCGACTGCCAGGGATAGGACATCTCCAGCCGCATCTCGGTCATCTCGTGGAAGCCGTTCATCGGAAACTCATAGGTGCGCAGCGCCGGGTCGTTGGCATCAAAGGCGCGCGGGTCCTGCGCGGTGTCGGTATAACCGAACAGCATCGGCAAATAGCCCGCCTTGCGCATCTCGGTGGCAATGTTGGGGGTATCGTGGCGCAGCGGCGTGCCATTGCGCACCGACCGGTGGTTCATCGCATACTGCCCGGTCAGGATCGACGCCCGCGACGGCCCGCAGGGGTTGGTCACCGAGTAATGCCGCTGGAACGACACCGCCTCCTGCATGAAGGCGCGGATGCTGGGCAGCTCCACATGCCTGGCCATCGCCCCGAACACGCAATCCGCCCGCAGCTGATCAATGATGATAAACAGGACGTTGCGGGTCGCGGGGCGGTTCTGGGGAGGGGTGGCAGGCATCCGGGTGTCCTTGCGCGGCACAGGTCAGGGTTCGGCTGTCAAACTGTGATGATCCGGACGCGGATTTCAAGCGCGGACTGCACGGCCCGGAGGAACAGCCTGCCGCGAATTGTCAGCTGGCAATTCCCGTAAAATTCTACCTATCCGGCCGCCAGACCCCGGGCGAACAGCCTGCCGAACTGCGGCTGGGGGTCCGTGATCCCGGCCAGCCGCAGCATGTGCCAGGCCAGCGCCTGATTGCTGGAGACCACCGGCACCCCGGCCGCCGCCTCGATCTGCGGGATCACCCGCAGGCAGCGCAGGTTGGTGCAGGAGATCACGATGGCGTCGCAGTCCGCGGCACTGGCCACCTGCTGCGCCGCCGCGGCAATCGCCGCCTCGGTGATCCGCGCCACCACCCGGTCGTCCATTTCCTCAAACGAGCCGAAACCGGCGATTTCGAACCCCGCCTCTTCCAGCTTCTGCCGCATCTGCGCCGAGACTTCCGGCAGATAAGGCGTGACAAACCCCAGCCGCGCGGCCCCCAGCGCCCGGCCCGCGGCGATGATCGCCGCCAGCGGGTCAGTGACCTTGGCCCGGGGCAGCACGGTCTGCACCGCCGCTGCCACCCTGGCCGAGCCGATCACCGTTGACGCAGACGTGCAGCCATAACCGATCACGTCGAAATCCGGGGCGGAAGGAAACAGCCGGGCAGAGTCCGGCAGATCCGCCTGCATCCGCGCCAGCGTCTCCGGGCGGACTTCGGGCACCATCGGAATGCGGCTGTGATAGAGCGCCACGCCGTCCTGCGCCATCATCCGGGCGAACTCCGGCTCCAGCGTCTCATCGGTTTCCAGCACGATCACCCCCAGCGTGGCGCGGGTGCCGATGCCTGCATCCGTGTCAAAGGGCAGTTTCATGGCCCAAGGCCTCCTTCAGATTACCGGCAGCTCGGGGGCGGCGCGGGCTGTCAGCAGCTCTGCCCCGTCCGCGCGCACCACGATGTTTTCCTCATGCACCATGATCCGGCCATCGCCATAGCTCAGCGAAGGCTCCAGCGTCAGCACCATGTTTTCCTCGATCACCGTCCCGTCAAACGCAGCGTGCGAGGGCCATTCGGTCAGCTGCATGCCCAGCCCATGCCCCAGCCGGCCCACGTCGCCGCCCTGACCGTCCATCCCGGCGATCACGGACTGCATCGCCTGGAACAGCTCGCGGCAGGTGGCACCCGGTCTGGCGGCAGCAATCCCGGCCTCGGTCGCCCGCCACAGCACGTCATAAGCTTGGCGCGACAGGTCATCGGCCCGGCCAATCGCAAAGTTGCGGTCGAAGTCGCAGAAGTAGCCGTCCCAGGTGGCGCCGGTGTCCAGCATCACGATGTCGCCCGCCTGCAGGGGCCGGCCGGTCGGCGGCGAGATCACGTCGCTGTAGCCGCCCTGACCGGCGCCGCCGACCAGATAGGGCACATCGTCCGCGCCCTGCGCCAGCGCCTCGCGCCGGAAGGCGCGGAACAGATCCTCAAACGGCTGGCCTTCACGGGCGATCTGCGGCACCTGCGCAAAGGTGCGCGAGCCGATGGCGCAGATATGGCGCAGTTTTTCGATCTCGGCGGCGGATTTCACCATCCGCAGGCTGCGCACCAGCGGCGTGGCATCCGCCACCTTCAGCCCCGGCAGCCCCGCCATCAGCCGCTCATAATCGCCCAGCGGCATCCTGAGCGACGTCTCGTGCCCCTTCAGGATGCCGATAGAACCGCCACGGGACGCAATTGGCGACAGCAGCTCCGTCAGCAGGCTGAGGCCGTCATCCTTGGGCGCGGGCGCGCTCCAGGTGCGGATGTCCTCGATCCAGGTGCGGCGCATCAGGTCGGCGCCGATCTCCGGGATGATGGCAACGGGCTCGCCTGCGGGCGGCACAAACAGGAACCACGGCCGGGTCGGGCTTTGCCAGAACAGCGTGTGGAAGCCGCTGAAATAGCGCACCTCCGGCTCTGTCAGCAGCAACAGCCCGTCCAGACCCTGCGCCGCCATCAGCGCCTGCGCCTTCCCGGTGCGGGCGGCGAATTCCGCCTCCGGAAAGCCGCGCGCGGGCGTCTCAGACATGGTCCTTGCCTTCCATGATCGCGGCAAAGATCGCGGGGTCCGTAACCCCCTCAGAGCCGATCAGCAGCACGCGGGCGTTTTCATCCAGCCCCAGTGTCTTCTTCATCTCAGGCGACTTGCACGCCGCGATCAGCGCCGCCAGCCCCGCCACCGCGCTTTCGCCGGCCTCCACCGCGGGATCGCCGGTTTCGCCATTGGCCAGCAGCCGCACCGCGGGGGCCACGATGCTGTCGGGAATGGTCACGAAATCGGTGGCTTCTTCGGCCAGGATCTCCCAGGCCATTTCCGACGGCTCGCCGCAGGAGAGGCCCGCCATGATGGTTTCTTCCTTGATGGCGAAATTGGTCGCCTTGCCAGCCTTGGCGCTGTCGAACAGGCAGGCCGCCAGTTCCGGCTCGACAATCACCACCCGCGGGGACGCCGCACCGTAATACTGCCGCAACGCCGCCGCGACTGAGGCCGCCAGCCCGCCGACCCCGCCCTGCAGGAACACATGGGTCGGGGGCTGCTCCAGCGCCTCGCAAGCCTCGCGGGTCATCACGCTGTAGCCGGCCATCACGTCGCGCGGCGGCTCGGTGTAGCCGTCCCAGGAGGTGTCGGAGACCACGAACCAGCCGTTTTCCTCCGCTTCTTTCTTGGCCAGCAGGACCGAGGCATCATAGTCGCCGTCGATCCGGATCACCTCGGCGCCCAGATCGCGCATCGCCGCGGCGCGGCCCTCGCTGACCTCGGCATGGATGTAGATCCGGCAGGGCGCGCCGAACCGCTGGCAGCCCCAGGCCAGCGAGCGGCCGTGGTTGCCGTCGGTGGCAGAGACCAGGGTGATCCCGGTGCAGGCGTCCTTGTGGACGCCCTTGCGGATCTCCTCCAGGCTGACGTCCTGGCCCAGCTGCTTGCTCAGCTCCCGCTGCAGCACCCGCAGCGCCGCATAAGACCCGCCCAGCGCCTTGAAGCTGCCCAGGCCGAACCGCGGGCCTTCGTGCTTGTAGTCGATCCGGGCGACACCGATCTGCGACGCCAGCCCGGACAGGGACACCAGCGGCGTTGCCGCATACCCCTCCCAGGCGGTGATTTCTGCCTGAGCCTTGGCAAAGTCCTGTTCCGACAGCACGCTATAGGCCGCCTCGCCGGGTTTCGGGTTTCCTGCCGTGTGGCGCAGGGCAACAGCAAATTGTTCAAGCATCGTCAGTCCTTTCCCGCTGGCAGCCGGTCCCGCACCAGCTGCACCCAGACCTCCGCGCCGATGGGCAGCAGAGCGTCGTTGAAATCATAATCCGCCGCATGGAGCGGCTGGCCGTGCGGCCCGTCTTCGCCATTGCCCAAGAGCAGGAAGCAGCCGGGCACGGCGTTGGCGAAATGGGCAAAATCCTCCGAGAAGCTCATCGGCGGGCGGTTGCAGATCACGGCGCAGCCCGCAGCCTCTGCGGCGCGATAAACGGCCTCCGCCGGGCCTTGGGCGTTGATGGTTTCCACGAATTCGGTGTTGAAGCTCACCTCCGCCTTCACCCCGTGGGTGGCCGCCACACCGGCGGCGATCTGGCGCATGAAGCGTTCCACCGCGGCGCGGTCCTCCGGCACCCGGGCGCGCACGTCGCCCTTCAGCACCGCATGGCCCGGCAGCACGTTGCGCTGGCCGTCGGTCAGAAACTCGGTCACGGAAACAACCGCCCCCGCCCCCGGCGCCAGCTTGCGCGACACGATGGTTTGCAGCGCCAGCACCATTTCTGCGCCGACGGTGATGGCGTCCACGCCCGCCTGCGGCATCGAGGCATGGCCGCCCTGCCCCTTGATCGCGATCTCAATCAGGCTCTCGCTGCTGCAGATCTGGCCCGTCCGGGTCGAGACCTGTCCCACAGGCGCGCCCGGCAGATTGTGGATGGCATAGACCTCCTCGATCGGGAACCGCTCCAGCACGCCCTCGGCAATCATCGCCTGCGCGCCCAGGCCGTGTTCCTCGTTGGGCTGGAACAGGAACACCACGGTGCCGTCAAACCCCTGCTCCTGCGTCAGCCGTTCGGCGGCGCCCAGAAGCATCGTCATGTGGCCGTCATGGCCGCAGGCGTGCATCACGCCCGGCGTTTCAGAGACATAATCATGGGCAGAGGTTTCGCTGATCGGCAGCGCATCCATATCGGCCCGCAGCCCGATGGCGCGGTTGCCGGTGCCGGCCCGCAGCAGTCCGACCACGCCCGCGCCCTCATGCACCTCCAGCCCTAGAGCGCGCAGATGCGCCGCCACCCTGGCCTTGGTGCGGTCTTCCCGGAAGCCAAGCTCCGGGTGCCGGTGAAAGTCCCGGCGCAGCGCTGTCAGGCGGTCCTGAAAGCTGGTCATAGGCGCTCTCCAAGCTGTTTGAGGCGACTTTAGGCCGCCGCATCCAGCTTGACGCATATTATTCCGGCCCGAGGGTGACGAAATTGATCGAACCGCCGGGCAATCGGGCTGAATTTCGTACTCTGCCCCGGCGCGGCGCCAACGGTCCTTGACGGATGGCCCAGCCCGCTAGATTTCCTCGCCTTTTTCCAGCAGCTCCTCGATCAGCTGACGCTGGATCCCCGGGCTGTCGCCGCCTCCGAATTGCAAGGCTCCCCCGGTGTAGAGCGTGCCATAGGTGCGGGCGATATTCACCGTCTGCCCCAGGCCCGAGATCAGCTGGTCCTTTTGCAGCGCGGACAGCGGGTGGATGAACACCGCCCACAGCTGGCCGCGCGCCACCGCATAGCGCGCATCCAGCGCGGTGTCGAAATTGGCCTGCATCATCCGCATCAGCTCCTCCGCCGTCAGCCCCTCCGCCGGGCGCAGCGGCACCATCGCCCGCATCCGGTCCGCTGCCGGATCGGTGACCACCAGCACCGGCACCCCGGCGATGGTCAGCTGAAAGCCCGGGCCCACCGGCTGCGCCGCGCCGTCCAGGGCAAAGAGGATGCGGCCCAGCCGTTCATAGGTCATCGGCGGCTCCGGCTCTGCGCCCGTGTCCTGCGCCAGCGCGGGCGCAGCCAATACGCAAGCAATCACAAATCTCAGCAGCCAGGCCATGACGGCACCTCCCCCTTTTGACGCTGCCTTTCAGGCTAATGCGCTGCCGCCTGCGGCTCCATGCACAGTTGGGTGAGGCACCGGCAGGCGCGCAGCCCGGAATTTCAGGACGATCTGCAAGATCACCGGGACGGATGGAGATTAAACGTACAGCGCTTCGGACTTAGCTTCGTATCACTGGGCTGCACAGCCGCCCGGGACATCTTGAAACCGCATACAGATCCGATGAGGACCAACATGAAAACGCTTCTGACAACCGCCCTGATTTCGCTGTCCGCCGTGCTGGCCGCGCCCGCCTTTGCCGCCGACGAGGTCAATGTCTCCAACGGCATCTCTGCCGGCGGCGCGCCGCTGGGCGCGCATGGCGTCGATCTGGTGGCGCTGCTGGACAGCCGCAACCCGGTGGAAGGCGTGGCCTCCTATTCCGCCACCGTGGACGGCGCTTCGTATTATTTCGCGTCTGAAGAAAACAAGACCGCGTTCGAGGCCAGCCCGGCGAAATACCTGCCGCAGCATGGCGGCTTCTGCTCCTACGGGGTGTCAGTCGGCAAGAAGTTCGACGGCGACCCGGACCAGTATCTGGTGCATGACGGCAAGCTGTTCCTGTTCCTGAACGCCGCCACCCGCGCGGCCTTCCTGGAAGACGTCGCAGGCACCGCCAAGACCGCGGACAGCCAGTGGGCCGAAATCAAGCACGTGGCGGTCGGCGCGCTCTGATCCCGCGCAGGCCGTGTCCCGCCGGGCAGGCTTTCCCACCTGCCTCTTGGCCCGCAGCTGATGTCTCAGTTGCGGGCGTATCCGCGTCAGTCCGCGGGCTGCATCCGGCTTTCGATCACGGCCAAAGCCCGGGCCAGCGCTTCTTCGATGCTCAGGTCGCTGGTGTCGATCAGCACCGCGTCATCGGCCGGTTTCAGCGGCGCCTCGGCGCGGTTCATGTCGCGGTCGTCTCGTGCCTTCACGTCGGCCAGCACTTCGGCCAGGGTGATCACCTTGCCGGCCGCCGCCAGTTCCAGGAACCGCCGCCGGGCGCGCACCTCGGCGCTGGCGGTGACAAACAGCTTCACCTGCGCATAGGGGCAGATCACCGTGCCGATGTCGCGCCCGTCCAGCACCGCGCCGCCCGCCCGGCGGGCAAAGGCGCGCTGAAAGTCCACCAGCGCCGCGCGCACTTCGGCAATCACCGCCACCTTGGAGGCCGCCTGCGCCACCTCCGGCCCGCGCAGGTCCTCTCGTGCCAGATCCTGCGGTGTCAGGGTCTGGGCCGCCGTGACCGGCGCCACGCCTTCCAGCATCTTGGCGCCGACCGCCCGGTACAGCAGCCCGGTATCCAGGTGGCCGAAGCCGTAATGGGCCGCCACCGCCTTGGAGATGGTGCCCTTGCCTGCGGCGGCCGGTCCGTCGACCGCTATGGTAAAACTCTTGCTCATGTGCGTTCCAGCCTGGCCCCCAGATTGCCCATCAGGGTTTCAAAGATCGGGAAGGAGGTTGCGATCGGGCTGCCGTCATCGACCGAGACAGCGTTCTGCGCGCCCATGCCCATCACCATGAAGGACATGGCGATGCGGTGGTCCAGGAAGCTTTCGCAGGTGCCGCCGCCCGGAACGCCGTCAATGCCGAGGCCGGTGACCGCCCACCAGTCCTCGCCTTCCTCGACCGCGACGCCATTGGCGCGCAGGCCCCTGGCCATCGCGTCGATGCGGTCGCTTTCCTTGACCCGCAGTTCCTTCACACCCGCCATCATGGTCTTGCCCTCGGCGAAGGCGGCCACCACCGACAGCACCGGGTATTCGTCGATCATCGAGGCGGCGCGCTCCGGCGGCACTTCGATACCCTTCATATTGGGCGAGTATTTGGCGCGCAGGTCGGCCACCGGCTCGCCGCCCTCCTCGCGCATGTTCTCGAACGTCAGGTCGGCGCCCATGTCCTGCAGGGTGTAGTAGAGGCCCGCGCGGGTCGGGTTGAGGCCGATGTTCGGCACCAGCACGTCTGAACCGGGGGTGATCAGCGCGGCGCAAACTGGAAACGCCGCGGAAGACGGATCACGCGGCACCGCGATCACCTGCGGTTTCAGCTCCGGGCGGCCGGTCAGGGTGATGACGCGGCCCTCATCGGTGTCCTCGGTGGTGATCTCGGCGCCGAAACCGGCCAGCATCCGTTCGGTATGGTCGCGGGTGGCTTCCTTCTCGATCACCACGGTCTTGCCAGGCGCGTTGAGGCCCGCAAACAGCACTGCGGATTTCACCTGCGCCGACGGCACCGGCACCTCATAGCGGACCGGAACCGGATCCGCCGCGCCGATGATGGTCATCGGCAGCCGCCCGCCGGAGCGGCCTACGGACTGGGTGCCGAACAGCGCCAGCGGGTCGGTGACGCGCGCCATCGGGCGCTTGTTCAGAGAAGCGTCGCCGGTGAAGGTCGCGGTGATCGGAGAGGTCGCCATAACGCCCATGATCAGCCGCACGCCGGTGCCGGAGTTGCCGCAGTCGATCACATCGTCCGGCTCCGCAAAGCCGCCGACGCCAACGCCGAACACCGACCAGTTGCCGCCGCCATGGTTCACCACCTCGGCGCCAAAAGCCTGCATCGCCTTGGCGGTGTCCAGCACATCTTCGCCTTCCAGCAGGCCGGAGATCTTCGTCTCCCCCACCGACAGCGCGCCCAGGATCAGCGACCGGTGCGAGATCGACTTGTCGCCGGGCACCTCCGCCACGCCCTTAAGCGGGCCAGAGCGGTGCGAGGTCATCGGGATGGGCGTGCCGTGTCCGGACATGGGGCTTCCTTCGTCTGTCGGTCGTTCGTCTGTTCGTTTGCGCTATCGGTAACGGATTGGGTCTGGCCGGTCCAGCGTAATTGGCCTCAGCCCAGGCGGCGGAAGGTCAGGTAATGCGGCGTGCGGCCTTCGCGCAGAGCCTTCTGCTCATAGCGGGTGGAGATCCAGTCCTGCCAGGGCTGGCGCCAGTCTTCGGGGCCTTCGGCCAGCCATTCGAAACCGGCCTTGGGCACCTCCTCAAGCGTCTGGCGCACGTAATCGGGGATATCGGTCGCCACCCGGAAGATCGCGCCTGGCTTCAGGCAGCGGGCCAGCGGTTCCAGATGCTCCTGCGTCACAAACCGGCGGCGGTGGTGGCGCTTCTTCGGCCAGGGGTCCGGGTACAGCAGGAAGGCGCGCGAGACCGACCCCGCGGGCAGCACATCCATCAGGTCGCGGGCATCGCCCGGGTGGATGGCGATATTGTCCGCGCCTGAGTTGCGGATCTTGCCCAGCAGCATCGCCACGCCGTTGATAAAGGGTTCGGCGCCGATGATGCCGGCATCCGGATTGCTGACGGCCTGATGCACCAGATGCTCGCCGCCGCCAAAGCCGACTTCCAGCCACACATCCCTGCCGCCAAACAGCGCGCCGAGGTCCAGCGGCGTGCGCTCCGGGTTCTCCTCCCAGCCGACGGCGCCGGGGCTGAGCTTGGCCAGATCCTCGTCCAGATAGCGCTTCTGGCTGTCCTTCAGCGTCTTGCCCTTGAAGCGGCCGTAAAAATTGCGCCAGGGCGCGCCGCTGGCGTGTTTCTCTGCCGCATTGGTGGCGGCGGGCTGGGCATCCTTGGACTGGTCGTCGCGGGGCTTCTGGTCGCCGGACATGCGTCTGGGCTCCTGTTCGAGGCGGTATTTGAAAGGCTGGCCGCTCCTGTGCCGCAAGCAGGCCTTGGGGTCAAGCCGGCGTCAGCGCGGCTGGCGCTGCGGCCCGGGCAGAACCTCCCGCAGAACGCCGGCGGCGATCAGGCGCAGGCGGCTGGGATACCACTCCCCGTCGGGGCCGGTGCGCAGCGTCTCGATGGCAAAGGCAGGATCGACGCCGCGCGCCACCATATAGCTGAGATGGTCGTAGATCTCGCGCTGGGTGTCTTCATAAATCCACGAGCCGAACTCAAACGGGGTCGACCAGCGCTGCGCCTTGCGTTCGCTGCGGTAGTATTCGTGCACCGCCTGCGCCGGCCAGTTGCGCTGGTGGAACCCGATGCGGGAGCCAAGCGTCATCCGCCGCCGGTTGCCGGCCAGAAAGACATCGACGCAGGCGCTGATGCATTCGCCGTCGATCAGGGTGTCCAGCCCGTAGTCCAGCACCAGCGCGGCAATCTCCTCGCCCGCAAAGACACTGCCGCCGATGCTGTTGAGCTGCAGTTCGGTGATCTGCGGCGTCTGGGCCAGGATCTCCTTCAGCTTTTCGGCATCCTCGTCGGTGATCTCCGCCTGCTCGCCTTCCACGTCCGTTCCGGTGTCATAGACAAGCGTCTGGCCCTGCAGGCTGAATTTCTGCGGCAGCGTTTCCCTGGCGGCCGCGGACAGCGGCAGCGCCAGGCAAAGAAAGGCAATTGTCAATCGCAGCATCGCAGCCCCAAAAAGCTGAAGAAGTCCACCCGATACTATGGCGCAGCCGGGCGGCCGGCTCCAGCCTGAACACGTCAGGAAGGCTGCCGGTGCGCCGCGCCCGGCGGGCGCGGCGCGTTGCCTGAATGTGCCGGTCCGGGCGAAAGTACCCCGGACATGAAAAGAGCGGACCCTGCGGCCCGCTCCCCCTTTGTGCCAATGGCCTCAGACCGCTTTTTTCAGCGCCTCGGCCAGATCTGTGCGTTCCCAGCTGAAGCCGCCGTCAGCCTCCGGCTCGCGGCCGAAGTGGCCATAGGCCGCGGTGCGCTGGTAGATCGGCCTGTTCAGACCCAGGTGCTGGCGGATGCCGCGCGGGGTCAGGTCCATCACCTGATCAATCGCCTTTTCGATGGCAGCGGGCTCAACTTCGCCGGTGCCGTGGGTGTCGGCATAGATCGACAGCGGCTTGGACACGCCGATCGCATAGGACAGCTGGATGGTGCATTTGTCCGCCATCCCCGCGGCCACCACGTTCTTGGCCAGGTAGCGCGCAGCATAGGCGGCCGAGCGGTCCACCTTGGTCGGATCCTTGCCGGAGAACGCGCCGCCGCCGTGCGGGGCCGCGCCGCCGTAGGTGTCGACGATGATCTTGCGGCCGGTCAGGCCCGCGTCGCCATCCGGGCCGCCGATCACGAACTTGCCGGTCGGGTTCACGTGCCAAACGGTGTTCTCGGTCAGCCAGCCGTCGGGCAGGGTTTCGCGGATGTAGGGTTCGACGATGGCGCGGATGTCATTCGAGGTCAGCGAGTCGTCCAGATGCTGGGTCGACAGCACCAGCGAGCTGATGCCCACCGGCTTGCCGCCTTCATAGATAACCGACAGCTGCGATTTCGCATCCGGGCCCAGCGCCGGCTCGGTGCCGTTTTTGCGCACCTCGGCCAGGCGGCGCAGGATGGCGTGCGAATACTGGATCGGGGCCGGCATCAGCGCGTCGGTTTCATTGGTGGCAAACCCGAACATGATGCCCTGGTCGCCGGCGCCTTCGTCCTTCTCGCCCGAGGCATCGACGCCCTGCGCGATATGGGCGGACTGCTCGTGCAGCAGGTTGGTCACTTCCACCGTCTCGTGGTGGAATTTCTCCTGCTCGTAGCCGATGTCCTTGATGCAGGCGCGGGCGATCTCGTCGATCTTGCCCATGTAGTCGTGCAGCTTGTCCTGATCGGACAGGCCGACTTCGCCCCCGATGACGACACGGTTCGTGGTGGCGAAAGTTTCAGCTGCCACACGTGCTTCGGGCTCTTCCGCCAGGAAAGCGTCCAGCACTGCATCGGAAATGCGGTCGCAGACCTTGTCCGGGTGGCCTTCGGAAACCGATTCCGAAGTGAAGGTGTAGTTCATACGGGTCATGAAAGAGTGCTCCATTGAGGTTCAGCCCGCCACGCCAGGAAGCCGTTGTGGCAGGTATCGGGCCGCATTACGCGGCAAGACCGCGCGGGTCAACTTATATTCGGATAGAGTTAATCAGCTATGAGCGCAGCGCAAGGGGCCGGCGGCGGAAGAATGCGGCAAATGCCCCCAAAAGACACAGCAACAGAACCGGCCAGTCGCCGGTGCGGCTGTGGAGCGTCGGCGGCAGCGCTTTTGGCAGGCTTGCGTCGATGTATCCGGCCTCCCCCAGCGGCAGGCTGTCCAGCAGCGCCCCGTCCGGCGCGATCATGGCGGAGACGCCGGTGTTGGCGGCGCGGATCATCGGCAGCCCCTGCTCCAGCGCCCGCATCCGGGCCTGCACAAGATGCTGGTACGGGCCGGACCGGGTGCCGAACCAGGCGTCATTGGTGATCTGCACCAGCATTTGCGGCCGGGTTTCGGCGGCGTTCACATCCTGAGGGAAAACAGCCTCATAGCAGATCAGCGGCAGGGCGCTGCCGACCGGCAGCTCCATCACCTGCGCGCCGGGTCCGGCGGCATAGCCCGCGCCCGCCTGGGAGGCAAATCCGTAGATGCCGAACCGCGCCAAGACGTCTCCGAACGGCACATATTCCCCGAACGGCACCAGATGCGCCTTGTCATAGGTGGCGGCAGCCATGCCGTCGGCGTCCAGCAGCACCGCGGAGTTATAGTAGGCGCCTGCCTCCTCGCGCTGGATGCCCAGCAGGACCGGCACGCCGCCCGCGCTGTCCGAGATGACCCGCAGCGTGTCCCCGGCATAGTTCAGCAGCTGCGGCACCGCGGTTTCCGGCCAGACGATCAGGTCGGGGCGCGGCGCCCCTGCCGAAAACGCAACGGAGCGGCGGACAAATTCCCAGCGGTGGTCCGGGTGCCATTTCAGGTTCTGCGGTGCGTTGGGCTGAACGATTCGCACCGTCTTGCCGGTCGGCGCGGCCTGCTCTGGGGCCGGCACGGCGGCGGCCGCAGCCGCGGACAGGACCAGCGGCGCGGCGGCGGCAACCGGCGCCTGCCGGATCAGGGCCAGCGGCAGGAAGGCCGCCAATGTCAGCAGGCCCAGCCCCTGCGGCCCGATCCAGGGCAGCAGGTTCGCGGCCGGCGTATCGATCCAGAACTGCCCGAAGCCCGCCCAGGGAAACCCCGTCAGCAGATAGGCCCGGGCAAATTCCGCCAGCGTCCACACCGCCGCCAGCACCGGCACCCGCCAGGCGCCGCGGCTGAGCCGCGCGGTGAGGCCAAAGGCCACGCCCCAGAACAGGGCAAGGCCCGCGGCCAGGAACACCAGCGCAAACGGCGCCATCCAGGCGTGGCGCTCCGGGTCGATTTGAAAGGGTTCGATGATCCACGACAGGCCAAAGGCGAAATACCCCAGCCCGAACAGCCAGCCCGCCAGCGCCGCCGTGCGGGCCGAGGCGGCCTGCAGGACCAGCCAGCCGGCCGCAGCCAGCGCCACCGGCAGCCCGAACAGGAGATGCCAGGGGGCAAGCGACAGCGACAGCAGCGCACCGCCGCCCACCGCCAGCGCGGCCGGCGCCAGCCGGAGCCCGCGGGCCGCCCGGCGCAGCCCGAGTGACATCATGCGGCGGCGTCCGGCAGCCGCACGCGCAGCCGCTTGATCCGGCGCGGGTCGGCGTCGATCACCTCAAACTCGGCCCCTTCAGGATGTTCGATCACCTCGCCGCGGGCGGGCACCCGGCCCGACAGCATGAAGACCAGACCGCCCAGGGTGTCGATTTCTTCTTCATCGACCGCGTCATGGCTGGTCAGGGACTGGCCGATCTCGCTCTCGAATTCCGGAAGCGGCGTGCGGGCCAGGGCGATGTAGCTGCCCGGCTTCTCCTGGTACCAGGTCTGCAGCTCGTCGGCGTCGTGCTCATCCTCGATCTCGCCGACCACCTGTTCGATCAGGTCCTCGATGGTCACCAGACCGTCGACACCGCCGTATTCGTCGATCACCAGCGCCATGTGGCGGCGCTCGGCCTGCATCTTGGTCAGCAGCACCCCGATCGGCATCGACGGCGGCACAAACAGCAGCGGCCGCAGCATCCGCTGCAGGTCGAACTCAGTGCTGCCGCCATTGAAGCCATGGGTGAGCGAGAAATCCTTGAGGTGGACAAAGCCCAGGGGCGTGTCCAGCGTGCCCTCGTACACCGGGATCCGGGTAAAGCCGCTTTGCCGGAAGATGCCGACCAGGTCGTCCTTGTCGATGGTGACCGGCACCGCAGCAATCTCGGCGGAGGGGATGGCCACGTCTTCCACCCGCAGCCTGCGCAGATTGATCATGCCATGCGCGCCGGAGCCGGCGGCCGGCCGATCGCTGCCTGGGTCGTCTTCTGCCTGCGGTTCCGCGCCGAACACGCTGAAAAGCCGTGCCCAGAAACCGGTTTTCTCGGTGGCCGGCGCTTCTGGCGCCGTGCCGTTCATGTTCTGCAGCGCGCCCTGCGCCGCGTTAGAACTTCCTTCTGTGTCGCCCATCGGTCCTATCCAAAAGCCCCGTCTAAGAGGCGTCCTCAGTCATATATGGGTTTGCGATACCCATTTTGCCAAGTATCAGCACCTCAATCCCTTCCATTAATGCGGCATCGCGGTCACGGATGTGATCATAGCCCAGAAGATGCAACAGTCCGTGAACGATCAGATGGCGAGCATGGTCGGCCAGCGGCTTGCCTGCCTCCGATGCCTCGCGGGCGCAGGTGCCATAGGAGATGGCGATGTCCCCCAGCGGGATTTCGCCAGTGAAATCAGGCTCTGGCGGCACCGGCGTGCCGCCGTCCGTGTCCGGGGCGCGCTCCTCTGCGGGCCAGCTCAGCACATTGGTCGGCACGGGTTTTTCGCGGAACTCCGCGTTCAGCCCGGCGATCTGGGCATCGTCGCAGCCCAGCAGCGAAATTTCGCACATCTCTGCATCCAGCCCGAAATGGGCCAGGACGGCAGCAACGGCCTCCTCCGCCAGCGGCTCGAGCCCGGCCTGCTGCCAGCGGGCGTCTTCGATGGTGATGTCGAGCGTCATGGATATCTTCCGGAAACGGGGGCCAGCCCCCGCACCCCCGGGATATTTCGGGCAGGAGAAACGCGGGGTCAGGCCGGCATGGCGTCTGCGTCATAGGCCTCGATGATGGCCGCCACAAGGGGGTGGCGCACCACGTCGCGGGCGGTGAAGTAGTTGAAGCTGATCTTGGGGATGGATTTCAGCAGCCGTTCGGCATCGGCCAGCCCCGATTGCACCCCGCGCGGCAGGTCGACCTGGCTGCGGTCGCCGGTGATCACCATGCGCGAGCCTTCGCCCAGGCGGGTCAGGAACATCTTCATCTGCATGGTGGTGGCGTTCTGCGCCTCGTCCAGCACCACAAAGGCATTCGACAGCGTGCGGCCGCGCATGAAGGCCAAGGGCGCGATCTCGATGCGTTTTTCCTCGAGCAGCTTGGCCAGTTGCTTGCCCGGCAGGAAGTCGTTCAGCGCGTCATAGAGCGGCTGCATGTAGGGATCGACCTTGTCCTTCATGTCGCCGGGCAGATAGCCGAGCTTCTCGCCCGCCTCCACCGCCGGACGGGACAGGATGATGCGGTCGACATGGCCGGTGATGAACATCGAGACCCCCACCGCCACGGCCAGGTAGGTCTTGCCGGTGCCGGCCGGGCCGATGCCGAAGGCCAGCTCATTCTCGAACAGCGAATGCACATAGGCCTTCTGCGCCTCGGTGCGCGGCTCCACCAGTTTCTTGCGGGTCTTGATCTCCACCCGGCCGCCGCGGAACATCTGCAGCTGGCCGTCGGGTTCGGCCTCGTCAGCCTCCTGGCCCATGCGCAATTCGCGGTCGATGTCGCCGCTTTCGACGCTGCGGCCGGTTTCCAGCCGGTCGTAGAGAGCCGTCAGCACGCCGGCCGCCTGTTCGCGCGCCGAATCTTCGCCCATCACCGAGAGCTGGTTGCCCCGGCGGACGATCTGCACGCCCAGTTTTTGTTCGATGTCAGCCAGATTGCGGTCGTATTCGCCGCACAGGTCGATCAGCAAGCGGTTGTCGGGAAATTCCAGAAGCACTTCATGGGTTGCGGTCTGGTCTTGCGCGTCATTCAGGGCACCGATGGCCAAGCTGATCTCCTCATTCCAAGGTTGCCCTTTCAGTTTGCCGCCCCTGTTCCGTTTGCGCAAGCATCAGCAGCGGAAATTCACTCAATTGAAACAAATCAGCCGCCCCGAGGGGCGGCTGCAGGCAGCGGCGCTTGTCTGCTGCGGTCAGATCGGATCCCAGAGGGTCGAGCCGTTCTTGAACGGGCCGGTTGCCACATTGCGCGGCAGGTTGCTGTTGCAGACCGGCTTGCCATCGGGCGTGCGGCGCAGGTCGGCATAGCCCTCCAGCCCGTCATCAATGATCCAATGCTCGCAGCCATTGGGGTCGACCCAGATGCCTGCGGTCATGTTCGACAGGGTCGAGGAGCTGCCATCGCCGAAATGCCCGTCGGAGGATTTGTCGGCGCCCGTAGCACAGGCTGAAACTGCGGCGGCGGCGGCAAGGAGGAAGGCCGTTTTTACTGCTGTCATCGTCTGTCTCTCCTCAGCGCAGGCAATAGATTTCGACACGGCGGTTCGTTGCCATGTTGGCGGCGCTGGTGTTTGGCACCCGCGGTTCGCGTTCGCCGTAGGCCCGGACGTCATTGACCCGTGCGCCCGCCGAACGGGCCACCTGTGCCACCGCATTGGCGCGGCGCTGCGACAGGCCGATGTTGTATTCGTCCGAGGCGCGGCTGTCGGTGTGCCCGGCAATCACAAAGGAGCGGGCGCCGTCGGTCCTGGCCTTCTGGAAGAATTCGGTCAGGCGTTTGCGGCCAGCGGCATTGATGTGATGCTTGTTGGTGGCAAAGAACTGGTCGGACGGCATCACGCCGCAAATGTTGCCGCGGCGGCAGACCGGTTTGCCGTCCGGGGTGACATGCGGCGTCATAAAGCCCTCGGCGCCATCGTCCATCACCCAATGCTCGCAGCCGTCCGGATCGACCCAGATGGTGGGAACGTAGCGTTCGCCCTTGATCGTCCGCTGCTGGGACTGCGCGCCGGCCGGCGCGGCGGCGATGCTGAGCGCAGCCGAGGCAGCGGCAGCCAGCGCAATCACCTTGTTCAATTTGAAGTTCGACACAACCAGATTTCCTTCACCTAAGTTCCCCAGGGTGTTAGCCGCATTGGTGCCCACCGCTCAGGCCTGACAGCAGAATTAACTGAAATTGATACTCTATATCTGTTAAATTTCTGTTTTTAGCGCGCACGCTGATTGCGCGCCACGGACACTTGGCGCGTGCGGGACAGATTGTGTCTGAGCAAGATGCAGGAAGGACACACCCGGTTCGCGCCGGGCGGCCGCGGCGGGCCTTGGGGAACCCGCCCGCGACAGGAGATTCGCGGGTGCCGCGGCAGGCTTAGCCGATCAGCTCGCCCGCCAGCGAATTCGCGCCCGAGGAGACAATCCGGACCCGCGCCAGCTCTCCGGCGTCCCGGTTGCAATCGGCGACGTGGACAGCGTGGAGGTAATCGGACTTGCCCACCATCTGGCCCGGCAGGCGGCCGGTTTTCTCAAACAGCACGCCAACCTCGCGGCCGACCATGCTGTCCTGCACCTCGCGCTGCTGCCGGGTGAGCAGAGCCTGCAGCCGCTGCAGCCGGTCGTCTGCCGCAGCGGGGTCGACCTGGGGACGCTCCGCCGCCGGGGTGCCGGGGCGGGTGGAGTATTTGAAGGAATAGGCGGTGCCGTATTTCACCTCTTCCACCAGGTCCATGGTGGCCTGGAAATCCTCTTCGGTTTCTTCCGGGAAGCCGACGATGAAATCGCCGGAGATCAGGATGTCGGGGCGCGCGGCGCGGATGCGCTCGATCAGCCGGATATAGCTTTCGGCGGTGTGCGAGCGGTTCATCCGCTTGAGGATCTTGTCGGAACCCGCCTGCACCGGCAGGTGCAGATAGGGCATCAGCTTGGCACAGGTGCCATGCGCCTCGATCAGGTCGTCCTGCATGTCATTGGGGTGCGAGGTGGTGAAGCGGATGCGCTCCAGACCGTCGATCTTGTCCAGCTCCCAGATCAGCTGCGCCAGGGTCAGGTCGCCGTTGGGGCCGGCGCCGTGGTAAGCGTTCACGTTCTGGCCCAAAAGGGTGATCTCGCGCACGCCGCGCTCCACCAGGTCCCGGGCTTCGCGCAGGATGCGGTCCGCCGGGCGCGACACTTCGGCGCCGCGGGTGTAGGGCACCACGCAGAAGGCGCAGAACTTGTCGCAGCCTTCCTGCACGGTCAGAAACGCCGTCGGGCCGCGCTTGGCCTTGGGGCGGTTCTTCAGCTTCTCGAACTTGTCTTCCTCGGGGAAATCGGTGTCCAGCACCTTCTGCCCCGCACGGGTCTTCGCTTCCATCTCCGGCAGCCGGTGATAGCTTTGCGGGCCGACCACCAGATCGACCAGCGGCTGGCGGCGCATGATCTCCTCGCCCTCAGCCTGGGCGACGCAGCCCGCGACGCCGATTTTCAGGTCCGGCTTCTCGGCTTTCAGCCCCTTGAAGCGCCCCAGTTCGGAATAGACCTTCTCCGCCGCCTTTTCCCGGATGTGGCAGGTGTTCAGCAGGATCATGTCGGCGTCATCGGCGGATTTGGTCTCGACATAGCCCTCGCCGCCCAGCGCTTCGGCCATGCGTTCGCTGTCGTAGACATTCATCTGACAGCCATAGGTCTTGATAAACAGCTTCTTCGGGGCGCTCATGAGTCTCAGCCTTTTAGCCTGATCCGGGGTCAGCGGCCTGCCATACAGGCAAATGCCGATGCTTGCAATGACGCCGGAATTACCCGATTTTGGCCGCAAAGGCCAGAAAGGCAGGGGCAGACGGGCATGATGCATTCTTCGCTGGAGGATTTCCTGAAGCAGGGCAAGACGCTCTTGGCCGAAGGCCCGGTGGCGCTGGTGTTCATCGAGGATGAGGTGGAGATTGCCACCACCCTGCGCCACCACCTGCAATGCGGCTTCAAAGCGGTGGCCGCACTGATGCCGGATGCCTTCGACCTGCCGCAGGACGTGCGCGCCAAGGTGCACCGGGTGCCGTTTGACTGCGGGCCGGAGGGCGCGGTCACCGATGCCGTCAACGCGGTCATTGCTGCGGCGCGGCCGGGCTGCTGGCTCTATTACTGCTACAACGCGGAATACCTGTTCTACCCGTTCTGCGAGACCCGCAGCATCGGCGAGATGCTGACCTTTCACACCGAGGAGCGGCGCGATGCCATGCTCAGCTATGTGATCGACCTTTACGCGGGCGATCTGGACAGCTGCCCCGGTGCGGTGTCGCTGGAAACTGCCCATCTGGACAAGTCCGGCTATTACGCCCAGGCGCGCACCGACCCCGCAACCGGCCAACCCCACGAGCGGCAGCTGGACTTTTTCGGCGGCGTGCGCTGGCGGTTCGAGGAGCACATCCCCCCGGCCAGCCGCAAGATCGACCGGATTTCGCTGTTCCGGGCCAAGCCGGGGCTGAAGCTGCAGCAGGGCCACATTTTCAACGATCCGGAATACAACACCTATGCCTGCCCCTGGCATCACAACCTGACAGCTGCCGTCTGCTCCTTCCGCACCGCCAAGGCGCTGAAGCGCAACCCCGGCTCCACCTTTGATATCGCAACCTTCCGCTGGCACAATTCCGCGCCGTTCGAGTGGCACTCGCGCCAGCTGCTGGATCTGGGGCTGATGGAACCCGGGCAGTGGTTCTGAGCGGCTGACGCCCGGCAGGCCCCCCTGCCCGCGTGCCCAGGCCGAAGCGGCGGGATGCCGCTTCCCTGCCCGGGGATTATGTGTATTCTTATAGGTGTTAAATTTCTTTATGACCCTGAGAGGCACCATGGCAGCACCGCGCCAGAACATGAGCTACCGGGATATCAAGCAGGTCGTTCTTGACCGGATCCAGAACCGGATCTGGGCGCCCGACAGCCTGCTGCCGAGCGAGACCGACCTGGCGGAGGAGTTTTCCAGCACCCGCACCACCGTCAACCGGGCGCTGCGGGAACTGGCCGAGGAAGGCTTCCTGGAACGCAAGCGCAAGGCGGGCACAAGGGTGCTGAATTCGCCGGTGCGCAAGGCGCAGTTCTCGATCCCGCTGGTGCGCGATGAGATTGCCGGAACCGGCGCGGAGTACCGCTATGCGCTGGTGGAGCGCAGCGTGGCCGCCGCCCCGGCCTGGCTGTCGGCGCGGCTTGATCTGCCGCAGGGCCAGGAGGTGCTGCATGTCAGGTGCATGCATTATGCGGACAACGCCCCCTTTCAGTACGAGGTCCGCTGGGTCATCCCCAGCAGCATCCCGGAGGTGCTGGAGGCGGATTTTTTGCACTCGGGCCCGAATGACTGGCTGGTGCAGAAAGTGCCGTTCACCAATCTTGAGCTGAGCTTCATGGCCACCAAGGCGGATCAATCCGTGGCGGAGTTTCTGGATGCGCCGCTTGGGGATCCGGTGTTCACCGCGGAACGGATCACCTGGCTGCGCGGCAGCCCGGTGACGCTGGCCAGGCTGTATTTTGCGCCGGGATACAAGCTGACCACGCATCTTTGATGCCCGGGCGGGAGCCGGCCCGGCCACGGAAAAAGGCCCCGGCAGATGCCGGGGCCTTTGCGGTTGCGGGCGGGATCAGGCGTTCTGCGCGCTGTCCGCGTGGGTGAGCACGTCAGGCTCCAGATCCCAGATCTTGCCGTCCAAGCCCTCGATCTGGTCGTCCTCATGCACCCGCAGGCCCACGGTGCGCTCCAGGATGAAGGACAGGATCAGCGCCGTGACCACGCCGGTGCCGATGCAGGCAGCCGTGCCCGCCAGCTGCATCACCAGCGAGATTTCCCCGTGCTGGAACGCATAGGCGCCCTCTTCGATGCCGAAGTAGCCGCCGCGCGGGGTGCCGGCCTTGAAAATCCCCAGCATGATAATCCCGAAGACGCCGGCGCCGAGGAACAGCGGGAACAGCTTGTGCTCATCAATGCCGCGCTTCAGCGTGAACTCATACACCGCGTAGGCCACAAACGGCGCCGCAAGGCCGACGATGAAGGCCTGCCAGGGCAGGTAGACATCGAAACCCGACGCCCCGGCGACATAGCCCGCCAGCGGGCCAAGCAGGGTATAGGCGTATTTGCCGGTCGAATAGGCAATCAGCAGGCCGGTGATGGCGCCGCCGGCCCAGACCATCGCGTAGTTGTTGATCGCGATGCCGACGCTGGTGTCGGCCATGGTGACGCTGACTGCCAGCGCTTCGGGATCAAAGAAGAACAGGCAGGACAGGATCACCATCGGCAGCCCCGCAAAGATCAGCAGGAGGCCCGGCGCGCACAGGCCGATGCTGGGCGCCAGATAGGCCGAGATCCGCGGGTGAGGTGCCATCATGCCGGGGCGCGCGCCCAGTTTCGGCGTGAACACCAGCGCCATGCCCGCAGGGAACAGATACACGAAGCCAACGCCGAAGAAGTCGTGGAAGCCCGCATTGGTCAGCGGCCCGACCGACCCCCAGGTCGCCCAGCTGAGCGCCGAGGACACAACGGTCGCCACGATGCAGGTGATGAAATAGGCCGGCGCCTTCATCCGCTCCGACACTGCGAAGTGCAGCAGGATGTTGATGATCCCGGCAAACACCGCCAGGAAGAAGATGAAAATCTGGAAGGTGTTCAGCCCCGGAAAGGTCCCCGGATCGGTGTGATGCGCCATGGCGTTGGTCATCGCGCCGCCCAGCCACCAGTCGTTGATGGAATCCATCATGGTCGCGCCTTCCATGATGTAATACTGCCCGGCCCACAGGCCGAACCCGATGATGTAGTAGGTTGCAAACCCCAGGAAGAAGCCCAGCGTCTTTTCGATGGTCGAATTGAACAGGTTCCTGCGGCGCGCGGTGCCCGCGTCGATCAGCAGAAGCCCGACAACCACCAGAATTGCCCCGACGATCCCCGATGCGTACAGAATGTTCTGCACCAGCGAGTTCAGAGTGACTTGCTGAGCAAATATTGTGCTCACGTCCAATGACATTTGAATTTTCCTCCCGGTTCATTGCCATTTTGCCGAGTGTGTTGCCTCGGCTTTTATCTCCCGGCGTGCGCAGCCGCGTCAGGCGGGGCGGGCCGGTGTTCAGCGCACCAGATCAGGGCCGATGTGCGGACTCATCTGGTCTCAAGAGAATGATGCGAGTAAGAAGGCGCATCACAAAGACATTTTTTATTTTCCGGAAATGTTTTTTACCCAGAGTGCGCATTTGCGGCGGAGCCTGCCGCATACGGCCAAGCAGAGGGAGGCATTGTGCCAGAAATTTGGGCTCCGCTTCCGCGACGGGGACGCCCGCCCCCGATCACGATCCCGCCTTTGGCCCCGGGTAAAGGCCTTCGGGGCAGCTCTGGCGCTTGCGGCGGGTCAGGGTTCGATAAGGCTGCCGTCCCAGGCGAAACACTGGCCGCTGTCGTCAGGCGTCAGGGCGGCGATCACATCCAGCATCCGGGACACCGAATACTGCGGCGAGAAGCGTTTCTCCGGGGCGACGTTGCGTAGGAAGGGCTGGGACAGGCCGCTTTCCACCGTGCCGGGATGCAGCCCGGCGGCAATGGCCTGCGGGTTGCGGCGGCGGATTTCGATCGCGGCATTGCGGATGATCATGTTCAGCGCGGCCTTGGACGCCCGGTAGGAATACCAGCCCCCCAGATGGTTGTCGGAGATGCTGCCGACACGCGCGGACAGGGCGGCTAAGACCCCCCGCCGGTCCCGCGGCAACAGCGGCAGGAAATGCTTGGCGGTCAGGGCCGGGACGACCGTGTTGGCGGTGAACAGCGCCAGGAGTTTTTCGGCGCTCAGCTCCCGCAGCGACTTTTCCGGCATCAAATCCCCCTGATGCAGGATCCCCCCCGCCACGATCATCAGATCAACCGCGCCCGCCTTGGCGACCTGTTCCGCCGCGGCTTTCAGGCTTTCCTCGTCCAGATAATCCACCGGCAGCCTTTGCACGCCCTCCGGGACGGGGGCATCCGGGTTGCGCGACAGGCTGTGGATGCGGGCGTGCGGGTATTTGCGGGCCAGTTCGCCGACAAAGGCCGACCCGATCGCCCCGGACCCGCCGCTGACAACAATATTGCGCATAAGCAGTCACCTTCCTGAAAGCTGTTTGCAGCTGTTACGCGCCGCCGCCGCAGGCGGATCAGTTTGCCTGCACTGCCGGCATCTGCCCCGCGTAAAAAATGCGATAGCCCGTGATCCAACTTTCCCAGCGCTCCGTAACCGGACTATGCTGACACTAAACTTGGATAGGCCGCCCGGAAAAACCGCTGTGCTTCGGGCATCCCCTGAGGGCAAAGCAGTAGTGTCAAGAGACAAAACCTATTCTGAGCTGACCGTCTGGCTTTTGGCTGTGCGCGACCACCGGGACCGTGCGGCGTTCGGCGACATGTTCGATTTCCTGGCCCCGCGGCTCAAAGGGTTCATCATCCGATGCGGCGCGCGGCCTGCGCTTGCCGAGGAAATCGTCCAGGACGTCATGCTGACGATCTGGCGCAAGGCGGCGATGTTTGACCCGCACAAGGCGCAGGCGTCGGCCTGGATCTACCAGATCGCCCGCAACCGCCATATAGATATCGTCCGCAAGGAAAGCCGGCCGGTGCCCGATGAACTGGGAGAGGATCCCGGAACCGAGCCCGACGCCAGCCAGATCCTCGCCCTGGAGCAGGAGGCCCTGCACCTGAAGCAAGCGATCCAGCAGCTTCACCCCGATCAGAAGGAGATGATCGAAAAGGCCTATATCGGGGATTTGACCCATCAGGAGATCAGCACCCAGACCGGCTTGCCGCTGGGAACAGTAAAGTCGCGTATCCGCCTTGGCCTTGGGCGGCTGCGCAAGGAACTAAAAGGATTGCGTTGAATGCCTGCAATCACACATCACATCCCCGATCCGATGATCGCGGCCTATGCGTCCGGCAGCCTGCCGCACGCCTATTCCATGGTTGTCGCCAGCCACCTGTCCTATTGCCGCGACTGCCAGGCGGCGCTTGGCGCGCATCAGGCGGTTGGCGGCGCGCTGCTGGAAACGTCCGCTTGCGCGGCCTTGACGCAGGACGCAAAGCCGAAACTGATGGCGCAGCTGGACGCCCCCGCAGCGCCGGAGCCGGTGTATGACGCTGCCGGTATCTACCCCGGACCGGTGATGCAGTCGCTGAAAGGGCGGCCGCTGCGCTGGAAGACGCTGGGGATGGGGGTGAAACAGGACATCCTGTTCGAAGATGCGGCGGGATCCGCCCGGCTGCTGTATATCCCTGCGGGGCAGGCGGTGCCGGATCACAGTCACAACGGGCTGGAGCTGACCCTGGTGCTGCAGGGCAGTTTCAGCGACGAGACCGGGCGGTTTGGTGTGGGCGATGTCGAAATCGGCGACGAGAACCTGGACCATACGCCGGTTGCGGATGCCGGCGATCCCTGCATCTGCCTGGCGGCCACCGACGCGCCGCTGCGGTTCAAGGCGCTGATGCCGCGCCTGCTGCAGCCGCTGTTCCGGATCTGAGGCCCGCACGCCGGGGGCGCCGCCCGTGCGGCGGCCCCGCTTACTTTCCGCGGTAGACCAGCCAGTCGGGCAGCAGCTCAAACGCTCTGATCGCATAGGAAAAGGGACGCGGGAAATCCGTCCGGAACCGCCGCGACCGCATCGCGGACACCACATGCCCGGCGGCCTCCTCAGGCTCCATCAGCTGCGGCATCTTAAAGCTGTTCTTGTCCGTCAGCCGGGTTTTGATAAAGCCCGGATTGACCACGCGGACGGTGACGCCGCTGTCCCTCAGGTCAAGGCGCATGGTTTCCGCCAGGCTGATCAGCGCCGCCTTGCTGGCGCCATAGCCGATTGAGGCCGGCAGCCCCCGGTATCCCGCCAAGGACCCGACCAGGGTGATATCGCCGCGCCCGGCCTTCACGAACGCCGGCACGATCTGCCCCAGAACCCGCAGCGCGCCGGTGAAATTCACGTCGCTCATCCCCAGCACCGCGTCCGCATCCCAGTCCTGGGTCCGCATCGGCTCGTAGGCGCCGGCGTTGTAGACCAGCGCATCAACCGGACCGGCCCGGCGGGCAGCCTCTGCGACCGACTCCGCATCGGTCACATCCAGCGGCACCGCCCGCGCCTGCGTCAGTTCCTGCGCCAGCTCCTCCAGCGCGTCTTCGGACCGCGCCGACAGAACCAGCCGGGCGCCGGCCCGGTCGAGCTTCCGCGCCACCGCGCGCCCCAGCCCGTGACTGGCCCCGACCAGCCAGATCGTCTTGCCTGCAAAGTCTGTCATGCTCCGCCTCCGGAAAATGTCGAACTGTCGGAAATCAGCGGCTTTGGCGGTGGCGGCTTGCGCAGGAACGGCGCCCGCTTGATCCAAAGCCTGAGCGCCTGCCAGTAAATCAGCGCCACCACGCGGGCCGCCCCGAAGGGCCTGCGCAGCGCGGCGCGCAGCAGGCCGCCGGATGTCACCGGGCGGCGCGGCCCGTCCAGCGTGGCCAGCACGCCCTCGGCCCCGTTGGTATAATAAATCCGTATGTTGAACGCCTGGTCCGTCATCCCGAAATTGAACCGGTAGCGCCCGGCGACCTGCTGAAACGGCGAGACATGCATCAGCTTCTCCGCTTCGATCACATCGCTGCGCCGGATCGGGCGGAAGTCCGGGTGCGCCGCGAAATAGCAGTGGCGGTGGCCAAAGGTGTTGTTCACCTCCGCGATAAAGGCACGCGGGCTGCCGTCCCGGACTGCAATCCAGAAACTGACCGGGTTGAAGTGAAACCACAGGAAGCTCGGCTGGGTCAGCAGCAGCAGCTGGGCGCCCTCCAAAGGAAAGCCGCGCCGCTCCAGCTCCTCCCGGAACCACAGGATGCCGCGGCCGCAGCCGCGCGGGCCGCCGTGGCGGCGGTCGTGGATCGAAAACAGATTGAAGCGGTTGCGCGACAGCAGCGGCGGCGCACCACTGGTCATATCGGTCAGAACGTAGTCCACGCCATAGCGGAAGGCGTTTTTCAGGCGCCCCCGGCGGGCATGAAATGTCTGTGCTGAAACATGCTCAATCATGCACCGGTTACGCAGGCGCCGCCGCCCCGGATCACCCGCAAGCACAGTTTTATCGCGAAAGCGGTGATCCGCTTTCTTGCCTGCGGCGTATCCGGTCCAAACAACAGCAAGGGAAAACCGTCGCATGCTGGATCAAACTCAGGGGCCACGCCGCAAGATCGCCATCGCGGGAGGCGGTATTTCCGGTCTGTCCGCGGCGTATTATCTGGCGGTCAGCCATGACGTCACCTTGTTTGAGGCCGCCCCCCGGCTGGGCGGCCATGCCCGCACCGTTCTGGCGGGCAAGAACGGCGACCAGCCGGTCGATACCGGCTTCATCGTGTTCAACTATGTCACCTACCCTTACCTTACCCGGCTGTTCCGCGAGCTGGACGTGCCGGTGATCAAAAGCGAGATGAGCTTTTGCGCCAGCATCGACGACGGCCGCCTGGAATACGGGCTGAACAGCCTGCGGATGCTGGCGGCGCAGAAGCGCAACCTGGTGCGGCCGCAGTTTCACAAGATGGTCGCCGATATCGTGCGCTTCGGCAAACGGGCCGAGGCCGCCGCCACCGATGACGACAAGACCATTGGCGAGCTGGTGGAGGAGCTGGGCCTGGGCAGCTGGTTCCGCAACCATTACCTGATGCCGATGTGCGGCGCGATCTGGTCGACCCCGGTCACCGACGTCGATGCCTTCCCGGCCAAGTCGCTGGTCCGCTTCTTCCGCAACCACGCGCTGCTGGCGGGCACCGGCAAGCACCAGTGGTGGACGGTCAAGGGCGGCAGCATCGAATATGTCCGCCGGCTGGAGGCGGCGCTGGTTGCGCGCGGCTGCGAGATCCGCACCGGCAGCCCGATCCGGCAGGTCACCCGGCAGGCGGGCGGCGTTTCGGTGCAGGCAGAGGGCGCAGACCCGCGCCTGTTCGACGACATCATCCTTGCCTGCCATTCCGATCAGGCGCTGGCCATCCTGGCGGCAGATGCCACACCGGCCGAGGCCGCAGCGCTGGGGGCGATCCGCTATCAGCCGAACACGGCGGTTCTGCATTGCGACGAAGGCCAGATGCCCAAGCGGCGCAGCTGCTGGTCCAGCTGGGCCTACCGCAGTCAGGACGGCGGCGTTGGCGTCACCTACTGGATGAACCGCCTGCAAAGCATCCCCGAAAGCGATCCGCTGTTCGTGACCCTGAATCCGAGCCGCCCCATTCCTGCGGACAAAGTCTATGACACGGTGGAATTCTCGCATCCGGTTTTCGACAAGGCGGCGCTGCGGGCGCAGCACCAGATCCGGGCGATGCAAGGGCAGAACAGGACCTGGTTTGCCGGCGCCTACAACCGCCACGGCTTTCACGAAGACGGTATCGCCAGCGCCATGCGGATTGTCCGCATGATGAACGCTCTCCCCTCCTCTTTGGTCAAAGGAACGGATCATGGCCTTCACGGACAAAGCCCTTCAGTCGCAATTCCTGAACACCTGCGCGCGACTGCGTGAGGGGCGGCTGACGCTGCGCACCCCGGATGGCGCACGGTATGAATTCGGCGACAGCGGCCCCGAGGCCGAGATGCAGATCAACGACTGGGCCGCGGTTTCCGCGATGGCGGCGCACGGCCAGGTCGGGCTGGGCGAAACCTATGTGCAGGGCTTGTGGGACACCCCGTCGGTCGATGCCCTGATGCAGCTGGCGATGCGCAACCGGGATCACCTGGGCAGCTACGATCAGGCCAGCCCGCTGAACCGCGCCAAATTCCGCATTGTCGACACCCTGCTGCGGGCCAATTCCAAACGCGGCGCGCGCAAGAACATCCGCGCCCATTACGATGTCGGCAATGAGTTCTACCAGCTGTGGCTGGACGATGGCATGACCTATTCCTCCGGCCTGTTCGCGGCGGAGGGCGATGATCTGGCGCAGGCGCAGACCCGCAAGAACGCCCGCATTCTGTCGCGGCTGGGGGATGGCGAGCAGGTGCTGGAGATCGGCTGCGGCTGGGGCGGTTTTGCCGAACAAGCCAGTGCCGAGGGCCGCGATGTGACCGGCGTCACCATCTCGCGCAACCAGCACAGCTATGCCGAAAGCCGCCTGGACGGGCGCGCCGACATCCAGCTGCGTGATTACCGCGACATCGACGGAAAATTCTCCAGCATCGTCTCCATCGAGATGATCGAGGCCGTGGGCGAGCGGTATTGGCCCAGCTATTTCGCCAAGCTCAAGACGAGCCTGGCTGAAGGCGGCCGGGTGCTGCTGCAGGCGATCACGGTGCGCGATGACTTCTTCCCGACCTACCGCACCTCCTCCGACTATATCCGCCAGTATGTCTTTCCCGGCGGCATGCTGCTGTCCGACCAGATGATCGCGCAGCAGGCAAGATCCGCCGGGCTGCAGGTCGCGGACAGTTTCGCCTTCGGCCAGGATTACGCCCGCACCTGCCGGATCTGGGCAGAGCGCCTGGCCGCGCAGAAGCGCCGGATCACAGAGCTGGGCTATGGCGAGGCGTTCTTCCGCAACTGGCAGTACTATCTGGAGATCTGCGCCGCCTCCTTTGCCATCGGCCACACCAATGTGGTGCAGGTGGAGCTGGCCCATGCGTAAGCTGCTTCTGACCCTGTGCCTGCTGGCGGTTCCGGCGGCAGGCTTTGCCTCCCCGGTGCAGTCGCTGCTGCCGGGGGCCGAACAGCGCGGCGCGGCGACGTTCCGGTTCCTTGGTTCTCCGGTCTATCAGGCGCGGCTGTTCACGCGGGGCGCAGCGCCTTTGGACTGGTCGCAGGATTTCGGGATCGAGCTGACCTATCAGCGCCGGCTGAGCCAGAAGGATCTGGTCGAATCCACCCTGCGCGAGATGCGGCGCCTGGGGCATCCCGCCCCGGCCCGCGCCCGGTTCGAGGCCTGTTTCCAGGCCGTCTCCCCCGGCGACCGCTATCTCGCCGTCAGCCAGGGACCGGACCGGGTGACGTTCCTGCGCAACGGGCGCACCGCCTGCACCCTGAGCCAGCCCGGTATCAAGCGCGGCTTCATGTCGATCTTTGTCGGCGCAAACACCCGCTCTGCCCGGTTCACCCGCGCGCTTCTGGGCTGATGATGCTGTATCCGCGCGTCAGCCTCTATGCGATGATGCTCGCCTCGGCGGGGATCCCGCTTTATATTCACCTGCCGCAGTTTGCCTCGGTGACATTGGGGATCGGGCTGGGGGCGCTTGGCGGCATCCTCTTGGCGATCCGCCTGTTCGATCTGGTTCAGGACCCGCTGATCGGCTGGGCCATTGACCGCTGGCCCGGGGCGCAGCTTTGGTTTGCGCTGGCGGCGGCAGGCGGTCTGGCCGTCGGCTTTCCGCTGCTGTTTGGCCTGACAGCGGGCCCGCTGGTGGTGCCTAAGCTGGTCTTGATCCTGCTCTTGCTGTTCTCGGCCTACAGCCTTGGCATGATCCTGCTGTATGGCCGCAGTGCCACGCTGGCCAAACACTCCACCCCGCGCGAGCTGATGACGCTGGCCGCCTTCCGCGAGGCGGGAATGCTGAGCGGTGTGATCTTTGCCGCCATCGCGCCGGCGGTTCTTGTGGCGCTCGGAGCCGCAGGACAGGGCTATGCCGCCTTTGGCCTGACCCTGGGCGGCTTTGCCCTGCTGACCGCGGCGGCCACCCGGCCCATGTGGAGCCGCCCGGCCGTCACCGGCCAGCCGCTGTCGGCGATGGCGCTGACCCAGGCCGGCGCGGTGCGCCTGCTGGCGCTGGCGGTGCTCAACAGCCTGCCGGTGGCGCTGACCTCCACCCTGTTCCTGTTCTTTGTCGAGGACCGGCTGAACCTGCCCGCTTATGCAGGGCCGCTGCTGGTGCTGTTTTTCCTCTGCGCCGGGCTCAGCGTGCCGCTGTGGGCGCGCCTCAGCCAGCGGATCGGGGCGAAACAGACCTTGCTGATCGCCATGCCGCTGGCCATTGCCAGCTTTGCCGGCGCAGCCTTTCTGGGGCCGGGCAGCCTGCTGGGCTTTGCGGTGATCTGCGCGGTGTCGGGCGCCACCCTGGGCGCTGACATGGTGCTGCTGCCCGCCATGTTCAGCGTCGCGCTGACCCGCGCGGGCCTCAACGCCTCCGCCGCCTTCGGGATCTGGTCCTTTGCCGGCAAGCTGGCGCTGGCGCTGGCCGCCGCCCTGGCGCTGCCGCTGCTGGAACAGCAGGGCTTCCAGCCCGGGGCGGACAACAGCCCGCAGGCGCTGAGCGCGCTGGCCCTGGCCTATGCCGTCCTGCCCTGCGTTCTGAAAACCGCCGCCTTCGCCTTTGCCCTGACCCTGCCATCAGAAAGAGCAACCGCATGAAACTCCTGACCCTCGCCCTCGCCCTCATCGTGCTTGCGATGATTGCAAAAACCTACTTGTTCAGCTTCCGCTTCCAGTCCCCGGAGGATTACGCGGACACCGGCCCGCAGTTCATCCTGACCAAGCACCTCTCTGGCGAGATCCTGTCGGAAGGGGTGATTTTCGGCCCCACCGGCAAGATGGCCAACAGCTTCACCGCCAGGATGGTGGGCGAATGGGACGGCGACACCGGCACGCTGAGCGAAGAGTTCACCTATTCCAACGGCGTTACCCAAAGCCGGAAATGGTTTCTCACCCTTGGGCCCGGCAACACGTTCACCGCCACAGCCGATGACCTTGCCGGAGAGGCCAAGGGCATCGTGTCCGGCTCCACCGTGCAGCTGACCTACGAGATCATCCTGCCCGAAAGCGCAGGCGGGCACACGCTGCAGGCCACCGACTGGCTGTATCTCACCGCAAACGGGGTGATCATGAACAAATCGGAGATGCGCAAATTCGGCCTCAAGGCCGCGGAGCTGGTCGCCACCATGCGGCCTGCCAGCTAAGCCCCGGCGGTGACACCCGATGACCGCCTCTGACGATCAGCCCGCCGGCCGCAGCCTCATCCTCATTCTGGGCGATCAGCTCAACCGCAACATTGCCGCGCTCAAGGACGCAGACCCTGACCGCGATATCGTCCTGATGGCGGAAGTTGCGGAGGAAGCCGGTTATGTCCGGCACCACAAGAAGAAGATCGCGTTCCTGTTTTCGGCAATGCGCCATTTCGCCAAGGCACTCAAGGAGGACGGCTGGCAGGTGCATTACGTGCGGCTGGACGACCCGGACAACACCGGCAGCCTGACCGGCGAGGCCGACAGGCTGCGCGAGACGCATCCGGTTGCCCGCGCGGTTGTGACCGAACCCGGCGAATACCGGCTGAAATCTGCCTTTGAGGACTGGGCGGAGGCGGCGGATATTCCCTTGGATATACTGCAGGACAGCCGGTTTCTGTGTTCCCATGAGCGGTTTGGCGAATGGGCCGAGGGCCGCAAGCAGCTGCGGATGGAGTATTTCTACCGCGAGATGCGCCGTGAAACCGAGCTGCTGATGGACGGCGATGAGCCGGAGGGCGGCAAATGGAACTTCGATCAAGAAAACCGCAAGCCCGCTGAGGACGGCCTGACGCTGCCTAAGCCGCCGGAAACCAGCCCCGATGAGATCACCGAGGAGGTTCTGGATCTGGTCGAGGCGCAGTTCGGCGGCAACTTCGGCACCCTGCGCCCGTTCTGGTTCGCAGTGACCCGCGAGGATGCGCTGGCGGCCCTGGAGCGCTTCGCCGAGGAGGCGCTGCCGAACTTCGGCGATTATCAGGATGCGATGCTGGAGGGGGAGAAGTTTCTCTACCACTCCGTCCTGTCGCAGTACATCAATGCGGGTCTGCTGGAGCCGCTGGAGGTCTGCCGCCGGGTGGAGCGGGCCTATTACGCGGGCGATGCCCCCCTCAACGCGGCCGAGGGGTTCATCCGCCAGATCATCGGCTGGCGCGAATACGTGCGCGGGATCTACTGGCGCAACATGCCGGGCTATACCGGGAAAAACTTTCTGGAGGCCATCCGTCCCCTGCCCGGCTTCTACTGGACGGCTGACACGGACATGGCCTGCGTGGCGGCTGCGGTCAGCCAAACCCGCGACGAGGCCTATGCCCATCACATCCAGCGGCTGATGGTGACGGGGAATTTCGCCATGCTGGCGGGCGTCGATCCGCATCAGGTGCATGAATGGTATCTGGCGGTCTACGCCGACGCCTATGAATGGGTGGAAGCCCCCAATGTGATCGGCATGAGCCAGTATGCCGACGGCGGCCTGCTGGGGTCGAAACCCTATGCCGCCAGCGGCAATTACATCAACAAGATGTCCGACCATTGCGCAGGCTGCCGCTACAGCGTGACCAAGAAGACCGGCGAGGAGGCCTGCCCGTTCAACCCGCTGTACTGGGATTTCCTGGTGCGCAACCGGGACAAGCTGCGCAACAATCCGCGCCTGAAACGGGCCTACAGCACCTGGGACAGGATGTCCGGGCCGCGGCAGCAGGAATACCTGGACAGCGCGCAGAAGGTGCTGGACAGGCTTTGAGCGCAGGCGCGGGGCGGGCCCCGCCCGGGCCGGGGGTCAGTCCGGCCAGGGCAGCGAATAGGTCTTCACATTGGTGAAGAACTTCATCGCTTCGATGACCCCTTCCTTGACCCCGTTGCCGCTGTCCTTGATGCCGCCGAACGGGGACATTTCGATGCGGTAGCCGGGCTGCTCCCAGATGTTGCAGGTGCCGACGTCCAGCCCGTTGATATAGGCAATCGCCCGGTTCAGATCGTTGGTGCAGACGCCCGATGACAGGCCGAACTGGGTGGAGTTCGAGATCCGCATCACCTCTGCGTCATCATCCGGCACCCGCACGATCGGGATGATCGGGCCAAAGGTCTCCTCCATCACCAGCTCGCTGCCGTGCGGCACCTTGTCCACGACGATCGGCGGCAGCAGCGCCCCCTGACGACCGGGGTGATAGAGGATTTCGGCGCCCTCCCGTTCCGCCTGCAAAACCCGGTTCTCGAACAGTTCGGCCGCCTGCTCATGGATCACGCAGCCCAGTTCCGTTTCAGGATCCTGCGGATCGCCAAACCTGATCTTCCGCGCCTTTTCCAGCACCAGCGGCACGAAGCGGTCCGCAACGCTTTCCTGCACCAGGATGCGCTTGATGGCCGTGCAGCGCTGGCCGGAATTGCCGGTGGCCCCGGCGACGGCGATGGCGGCGGCCTTGTCCAGATCATCATCGGACAGGTCATTCAGCACGATCAACGGGTCGTTGCCCCCCAGCTCCAGCGCCTGGCGCCTATAGACGCCCTTCTCGGCGATCATCTTGCCCACCGGCACGCCGCCGGTGAAGGTGATGATGTCGATGTTGTCATTGGTGATCATCTCATCACCGATGTCCTGCGGCCAGCCGGTCACCACCTGGAACATCTCCGGCGGCAGCCCCGCCACATAGAGGATATCGGCCAGCGCGATGCAGGTCAGCGGCGTCAGCTCCGTCGGCTTGCAGACCATGCAGTTATTGGTGGCAATCGCCGGCGCGACCTTGTGGCTGACCATGTTCAGAGGGTGGTTGAACGGGGTAATGGCCGAGATCGCCTTGACCGGCTCGCGCTTGGTGAAGATCTTGCGCGCCTTGCCGTTGTGGGTCAGGTCGCAGGAGAAGATCTCGCCATCATCCTTCAGCGCCTCCGCCGCGGCGAACTGAAAGACGTCCTGTGCCCGCTTGGTCTCATAGATCGCATGCTGGCGGCTGATGCCCAGCTCCAGCACCAGCCATTCGGCCAGCCAGCCGCGCTTCTCGCCGATCAGCTCCCCGGCCCGCTGCAGGATTTGGCTGCGCTCATAGCGGGTGAGCCTGGGCCTGTAGTTCGCCGCAATCTCAAACGCCATGCGGGCGTGCTCTGCCTGCCCCGCGGGCACGGTGCCGACCACCTCGCCGGTGTAGGGGTAGTGGACCGGCACGCTTGCTTCGGTAAAAACGGCCTCGCCGCCGATGCGCATGCCCTCGTTGCGGATTTCGATACTGGTCATAGCGTCCCCCGTTGGTTCACAGCGCCGCCGCGGTGCAGGCGTAGAAGAAAGCGTCAAAGTTGCGCAAAGCCTCAGGCTGCTCCGGCAGATCCAGAACCCGGTTCACGATAAAGGGCACCTCCTGTTCCGTCAGCCCGCCATGGCTGCGCAACGGCTCCTTCAGCGCGGCCAGATCATGGCGGTGGGCCGAAGTGCCAATGGTGACGTTCTCGCCGGAGATCACCACCAGATGGCCGATCCGGTCCTTTGGCAGCTCAAAGCGGCGCACGGCCTCATCCTGATCCAAGACATGGGTGATCCCGTCCAGGCCCTCAATCTGCGCGATGATCCCGCGCATCTCAACGCCATCGGGCAGGTAGACAGTTGCGAAAGACCCCAGCGCGCCGTGGTGGACGACATAAGGATCGGTAATCGGCAGGATCACCCGGGCCTTTCCCGCGCCCAGGCTTTCATCCAGATAATCCTGCAGGTAAACCACATTGGGCGACCCGTCGGCGTGGTGCTTGGGCTTCATGCCGTGATCGGCAGTCACCACGATGGCCGCGCCCGTTTCATCCAGTTGCGCCAGATACCTGTCGAACATCGCATAAAAGTCCAGCGCGCCCTGCTGGTCCGGCGCGAACTTGTGCTGGATGTAATCTGTGGTCGACAGATACATCACGTCCGGCCGGAACTCCTGCAACAGCTTTACCCCGGCGGCAAAGACGAACTCGCTCAGCTCCGCCGAATAGACCTCCGGCACCGCCATGCCGAGCCATGCGCTGGCGTTATCAATGCCGTGCTCCGCCTTGGTGGTCTCCCCCGACCGCTCCGAGGAGAACGCGACCGCCCGGTTCTCGTCGAACCTGAGGCCCGCCCCCAAAAGCGCCCGCAGCTTGTCCTTGGCGGTGACCACGGCAACCCGGCAGCCCGCCTCGTAGAATTGCGAGAAGATGGTGGGCGCGCGCAAAAACCGCACGTCGTTCATCATCACCTCCTCGCCTGTGTCCGGGTCGATCAGGTAGTTGCCGCAGATCCCGTGCACCGCGGGCGGCCGGCCCGTCGCGATGCTGAGGTTGTTGGGATTTGTGAAGGACGGGATCACCGAATGCGCCAGCCGGTCCGTGCCGGTCTCGCGGATCCGCTTCAGCGTTGGCATCAGCCCCTTGGCGATGGCCGTCTCCAGGTACTCCGGCTCGCAGCCGTCCAGGCAAATGGCAATCGCCGGAACCTTGGGCGCCGGATAGCTGCGCCCGTTGGCGGTGACAGGCCCGGTGAAGGGGGTTCCAGTGGTCATATCTTGAAGTCCTTTGTGTCTCAGGCGGCCAGCTTGGCGCGTTCTTTCAGGGCCGCAGCGGGCGGCGCCGCGCTGGCGACCCCCATTTCGGCCAGGGTTTCCTTGGCGGCGGCCACAACCCGCCGCATCACATGTTCGTCCATCTGCCCGATGCAGCCGATGCGGAAGCTGTCCACCACCGTCAGCTTGCCCGGGTAGAGGATAAAGCCCTTCGCCTTCATCAGATCGTAAAAGCGGCTGAACTCGAAGTTACGGTCCGCAGGGCAAAAGAATGTGACGATGATGGGGCTCAGCCAGCGGCTGTCCAGCAGGGTCTCAAACCCCAGCTGCCGCATCCCCGCCACCACCACATCGCGGTTCCTGGCATAACGCGCGCCGCGCGCCGCCACCCCGCCCTCCGCTTCATGCGCGCGCAGCGCCTCCAGGAAGGAGGCCGCAACATGCGTCGGCGGCGTGAACCGCCACTGGCCGGTTGTCTCCAGCGCGGCCCATTGCGCATGCACATCCAGGGACAGCGAATGGCTGTTACCCTCGGCGGCCTCGATTTCCGCCTTGCGGGCCAGGACAAAGCCAAAGCCGGGCACCCCTTCGATGCACTTGTTGGCCGAGGACACCATCGCCTCAAACCGGATCTGCGCAGGCTCCAGCCCGATCGCGCCGAAGGCCGACATCGAATCTATCAGCAGCTTGCGCCCCGCCGCATAGACGGCCTCCGAAATCTCTGCGACCGGGTTCAAAATGCCCGAGGAGGTCTCGCAATGGACCGCCACCACATGGGTGATTGCGGGGTCCTGCGCCAGGATCTGCGCCACCTCCGCGCCGCGCGGCGGCAGGTAGTCGCCCTTGTCCAGCACCGCATGATCGCGGCCCAGATACCGAAGCGTCTGCGCCGCGCGCTGGCCGTAGGCGCCGTTGGCCAGCACCAGCGCCTTGCCATCGCGGGGAATGAACGAGCCCAGCATCGCCTCCACCGCGAAACTGCCCGAACCCTGCATCGGCACGCAGTCGAACGCTTCCGCGCCTGCGCCCAGCAGCGCCAGCAGGCGGCGGCGGATCTCGCGGGTCATGGCGCGGAAATCATCGTCCCAGCTGCCCCAGTCCCGCAGCATCGCCTGTTTCACCGCAAAGGACGTGGTCAGCGGCCCCGGCGTCAGCAAATAGGGCTCGCCCAGCCGGGGCGGTTCAAGCGGGTCCGTCGAAACACTCATCTGCAATCTCCCAACGCAGGTTGCCCGCATCATTGCCGCCGGGATTTCCATATGTAAAATTGCAAAAAACGATCCACTCATAGGCTCAGCCTATGGAAAAACAGGGCCCCGCCATGCGCCATTCCCAGCTCAAGGCCTTCCACCATGTCGCCCTCCTCGGCGGTTTCTCCCGCGCGGCAGAGGCCCTGAGCCTCACCCAGCCCGCGGTCTCGGAACAGGTGCGGAAGCTGGAGCAGGACCATGATGTGCTGCTGTTTCACCGCGAGAAGAAGCGGGTCATCCTGACTGGCGCGGGCGACAGGCTGCTGCAGCTGACGAAGCATTATTTCGAGGTCGAGAGCCAGATCGCCGACCACCTGTCCGAGAGCGGCGCTGCGGCCGGGGGCGAGCTGCGGATCATCGCCGATTCCGCGCAGCATCTGACCGGCTTTCTGGGGCCGTTTCAGCAGCGGTACCCGAATATCACCATTTCGCTGCGGGCCGGGAACACCGGCGCCATCCTGGATGAACTGCGGGCCTACAACGCCGAAATCGGCGTCGTGGGCAGCCTCACCCCGGGCAAGGACATGAGCGTTCTGAACCTCGGCGCGACCGCGATCACCGCCTTTGCCGCGCGCGGCCTGCTGCCGGCCTCGCAACGGACGCTGACGTTCAGGGAGCTGGCGCACCTGCCGCTGGTGTTCCGCGAAGACGGATCGAAAACCCGCGAAAAGGTCGAAGCGGCCGCCCGCGCGCAAGGGATCACGCTGAAGCCCGCAATTGTCGCCGAAGGGCGCGAGGCGGTGCGGGAGCTTGCCGCCTCAGGCGCGGGCGTCGGCTTCGTGTCGGCGGCAGAGTTCGGCCATGACAGCCGCCTGGTGCAATACCGGCTGCAGGGGGCTGGTCTGGAGATGAGCGAAAGCCTAGTCTACCTGACCCAGCGGCGCGACGTGAAGGTGATCCGGGCCTTCATGGAGTTCGCAACCGGCCTGCAGGCACAGAAAGCCGCCGCAGCGCAGCCGGGGGTATAGCAGGGGCTGTCTTTGCGCCACCGGCGGCCCTCGCCCCCACGGCTCAGCCCCGGCGCCGGCGGATCATCCGCGGAACCGCGTTATTGCTTGCGCACGGCGCTGAACCATTCTGCCATGAAGCGGCGGCGCTTCTCGGCGTCCAGATAGACCAGCAGGCCCGGCCCCAGCTGAATCGGCCGTTTCGGGCTGGCGCTGTCCACAAAGGCAACCGGCGGCTGCGCGAACGGATAGTTGGCCGCTGGCGGCTGCGACCAGGCCGCGGCAGCCAGATGGTCGGCAAAGCTGCGCGCCAGACCGGGCTGCCGCCCGCCCTTCAGCAGCACGGCAGAGCGCATCATCAGATGGGTGTAATCCTCGGGGTCGATCACGATGATCTTGTCCGCCAGATCCCGCCGGGCCCGCGCGTAACTGCCCAGAACGTTATAGGCCACCAGGATCTCCCCGGACGCGACGCTTTCGATCATGCTGGAGGAACAGCAGAACAGCTGCGGATCCAGGCTGCCGATGACCTCCATCAGCCGCCAGTAGGTTTCCGACGTGCGCGCATCCTGGGTCGCAAAGAGATACCCCAGCCCGCTCAGCGAGACATCATAGGTGCCCACCTTGCCGCGGAACCGCTCCGGCTGCGCGCGCAAGAGCGAAATCAGGTCCTGCCGCGTGCGCAAGGCTTCGCCGCCCGAAAACGCCGCCGCCGACACGACGATGGAGGCGGGCTCCAGGGAAAAGGCGAACACATGGTTGCGCCACTCGCCCCATTCCGGGATCAGCGCAGTCGCCGCTGAGCGGTGCGGGCGGGTGAACCCGTCATTGGCCAGCTTGGTCTGCAAGTCCATGGCCGAAGACAGGGCCACGTCGAACGGCTCCTGCCCCTCCAGCACCGCCTTCATCACCTCGCTGCTGTTGGCCACAGTGTATTCGATCGCCGCCTCCGGATGCTCCTCCAGAAAGCTGCCGATCAGCGGCTCCAGTATGGCCGTGTCCGTGGTCGAGATCACCCGCAGCGGGGTGCCGTCCTCGGGGCCGATCCAATGCCGTTCCTCCACCTCGAACCCGGCTGCCGCTGCCGCCGCGAGGGCCAGTATGGTCAGCAGAGCGGAAAACAAAGCGTGACGCATGCGCCTGCTCCTGTCTGGCTGTTTTCGATAATCAGGCGGCCGCCGTGGGCCTCGGCCACCTCGCGGGCAATGGTCAGCCCCAGCCCCGAGCCGATGGTCTCCCCCGCATTGGCGCCGCGGACGAACCGTCGGGTCAGGGCCTCGGTGTCTTCGCCCGCAAAGCCGCCGGCCTCATCCTCCACTTCGATATTGCCCCAGCCGCCATTGCGGACCGTGCGCACCCGCACCGTCCTGTCGCGTCCCGAATACTTGATGGCATTGTCCAGAATGTTGCGCACCGCGTTTTGCAGCAGGATGGCATCGCCCTTGATGCTGACATCGCCATCGCTTTGGAAATGCAGGCCGATGTCCTTCAGCTCCGCCACCGGCTGCAGCCGCTCGGCCAGATCGCGGGCCAGCGCGGTCAGGTTGACCTCCTGCCGCTCCAGGCTGTCGGTGCGAAACGACACCATCGCGTGATCCAAAAGCTGCCCCGCCGCGCGGGAGCTTTCGTCGATGGCGCGGATCATCTCGCGCAGGCTGGCCCGGTTGTCTTCATTCTCCACCCGCATCAGGGTGACCTCAGCCTGGGCGCGCACCGTCGCCAGCGGCGTGCGCACCCGGTGCGCGGCCTCGGCGATGAAATCCTCGGACCGGGCCAGCGAGGCCTGCAAGCGGCGGATGAAGCTGTTGAGCGACAAGACCAGCGGCGACATCTCGGCGGGGACCGGGCGGGTGACCGGGCGCAGATCCTTGGGGCCGCGCCGCGAGATCGCCTCGGTCAGCGAGCGCAGCGGGGTGATGCTGGACTGGGCGGCCCACACCGCCAGGCCCGAGGCCAGCACGAAAAAGCCCACCCCCAGAAACAGCGCGGACCTGAACAGCTGTTCCAGCAAGGCCGCCTGGCCGGTGCGGGTCTGGGCCACCGACACCTGCACCGCCACCGGCGCGCCCTGCGCCGCCAGGCGGCGCGACACGGTCACCGCCCGGATCGTCTCCCCCTTGTACGCGGCAGTTTCGAACAGCGGCTGCCGCGGCTGCACCGGCTCTTCCGCCACCGGCAGATCGGCATATCCGGTCAGCACCCCGGCGGGGCTTGCGATCCGGTAAAACACCCGGTCATCGCTGACATTGCCCAGCATCGACAGGGCGGCATAGGGGATGTCGGCGGTGATCTCCCCCGCCTGCACCGACACGGAGTCCAGTATCGAGGTTGCCGAGGCCAGCAGGATCCTGTCGTGGCTTTCCTCCGCAACCGTGCGGACAAACCCCAGCACCGCGAAGAACAGCACCGCCGCCAGCAGCGCTGCGCTGCCCACCAGCTGCAGCAGCAGGCGGCGGCGGAGGGAGCCGCTGACATTGACCGCTGCGTTCATTCCAGGCTCAGCCGGTAGCCCAGGCCACGCACCGTGGTGATCTGCACGCCGGAGCCGGCCAGATGCTTGCGCAGCCGCGCGACATAGACCTCGATGGCGTTTTCCGATCCCTCCTCGTCATAGGAAAACAGCCGGTCGACCAGATTCGGTTTGGAAAAAATCCGGTCCGGCGCGTTCAGAAACACCTCCAGCAGCCGCAATTCCCGGTTGCGCAGTGCCACGGTCCTGCCGCCAGCGGACAGGGTTCCCGCCATCGGATCGAACTGCAGGTTTCCGAATCGCCGCAGGTTGGAACTGCCGCCGCCGCGCCGCCGCAGCACCGCCCGGCAGCGCGCCTCAAGCTCGGAAAAATCAAACGGCTTGGTGATGTAATCGTCGGCGCCAAGGTCCAGCATCCCAACCCGGTCAGACACCTCCGAGCGGGCCGTCAGCACGATGACGGGGGTTTCCTTGCGGTTCTCCCGATGCGCCTTCAGGAAGCTGCGCCCGTCCCCATCTGGCAGCATAATATCCAGTAAAATCAGATCGTAATCCGTCGTGCCGGAAAATGCAGAGGCGGTGCTCACATCCGGCGCGTGGTCCACAACATGCCCGTCCAGCCGCAGCCGGTCCAGAACCGCCTTTGCCAGGCTTTCGTTGTCTTCAACCAGCAGGAAGCGCATCGGCGCCGCTCCTTCCCAATCGGGCCTTGGCGGCCCCGTGACAGGTTTGTGTCAGCTTGCTGTGCTTCCTTCAGTCATGAGCGGCTTGACCGCGATTTGTCAAATGGGAGGACAACATGAACAAATGGACCCTGACCCGCCGCGCAGCGCTGGCGGCAACAGCGGCAGCACTGGCGTTCGCCACCCCGTCCTGGGCCGGCGAGCAGGTGGCCGACAGCATCCACTTCCTGATCCCCGGCGGCGCAGGCGGCGGCTGGGATGGCACCGCCCGCGGCACCGGCGAAGCGCTGACGGAGGCCAGGCTGGTGGGCAAGGTGTCTTATGAAAACATGTCCGGCGGCGGCGGCGGCAAGGCGATCGGCTACCTGATCGAAAACGCCGCCAGCAACCACGGCACGCTGATGGTGAATTCCACCCCGATCGTGATCCGTTCGCTCACCGGTGTGTTCCCGCAGAACTTCCGCGATCTGACCCTGGTGGCAGGCACCATCGGCGACTATGCCGCCATCGTGGTGGGCAAGGACAGCCCAATCAACTCGATGGAGGACCTGCTGGCCGCCTACAGGGCCGACCCGCGCGGCACTGCGGTGGGCGGCGGCTCGGTGCCGGGCGGCATGGACCACCTGGTTGCGGCCATGGTGATGGAGGCCGCGGGCGAGGACCCGACGGCGTTCAAATACATCCCCTATGACGCCGGCGGCAAGGCCATGGCAGCACTGCTGTCGGGCGAGATCGCCGCGCTCAGCACCGGGTTTTCCGAAGCCATCGACCTGGCCAATGCCGGCGAAGTCAAAATCATCGGCGTCACGGCCGATGCCCGCGTGGACAGCTATCCCGATGCGCCGACGATGAAGGAACAGGGGCTCGACACCACCTTCGTGAACTGGCGCGGTTTTTTCGGGGCGCCCGGCCTGCCTGAGGACAAGCTGGCGGCCTATCAGGACGCGCTTGCCAAGATGTACGACACCCCGGAATGGGAAGAGGTCCGCGCCCGCAACGGCTGGGTCAACATCCACAATTCGGGCGATGATTTCCGTGCCTTCCTGGAGGACCAGGAACAGGCCATCGGCGACCTGATGAAAAAGCTCGGCTTCCTCTGATCCCGGGTAGTACGCGGGGGCTTTGCCCCCGCACCCCCAGGATATTTCCAGCCAGAAGAAGCCTGCCCCTGCACAGCCGCTCACAGAGTGCCGGTTCCGTCCCCCGGCGCCGCACCCTGTGGTCAAAGCGCCGAGCACGGTCCTTCTTCTGGCCGCAAATATCCCGGGGGAGCCGCGCAGCGCGCGGCGGGGGCAGCGCCCCTTTTCCTTAAATGCCTTCACAATACCGGAGGAGCACATGGCACTCGACCGCTGGATTGCCCTGATCATCCTGATGATCTGCCTCGCCTATGGCTATGCGGCTTTCTTCACCATGGACGCCGCCCTGCCGCCGTTCATGAAACGCAACCCGGTCTGGCCCAGCACCTTTCCCAAGGTGCTGTCAGTGATGGCCGTTCTGGCGGCGCTCTTTGTGCTGCTGGGGTTTGAAAAAGGCGCTGACGATCCGAAGCCGATGGACATCAACTACCGCCGCCTGACGGAGTACAAGCTGGGCCAGGCGCTGGCGCTGCTGGGGCTGATGGCGGCCTACGCGCTGCTGCTGCGGCCCGCGGGCTTCCTGCCTGCCACCGTGGGCTTTCTGACTGCCGGCGCCTGGGTGCTGGGCGAGCGCAAGCTGCACATCCTGCTGCCGGTCACGGCCGGGGCGGCCGGCGTGGTCTGGTATCTGGTGCAGCAGGTGCTTGGGATTTTCCTGAGCCCCTGGCCCGCAATTCTGACAAACGGAGGCTGACATGCTCGAAGGCATCATGGCCGGGCTGGGAACGGCCTTTTCTCTCACCAATCTTCTGATGGTCATCGGCGGCTGCCTGATCGGCACCTTCATCGGCATGCTGCCGGGGCTGGGGCCGATGTCGATTATCGCCATCATGATCCCGGTGGCGATCTCCATCGGCGACCCCTCCGCGGCGCTGATCCTGCTGGCAGGCGTCTACTACGGCGCGATCTTCGGCGGCTCCACCTCCTCGATCCTGATCAACGCGCCCGGCGTCGCCTCCACCGTGGCGACCAGTTTCGACGGCTACCCGCTGGCGCGCCAGGGCAAGGCCGGCAAGGCGCTGACGGTGGCGGCGATCGCGTCCTTCTCGGGCGGCACCATCGGGGCGGTCCTGCTGATGATCTTTGCCCCGGCGCTGGCGACCGTAGCGCTGCTGTTCCATTCGGCCGAGTATTTCGCGCTGATGGTGGTGGGGCTGTCGGCGATTGCCGCCTTCGCCGGATCCGGCCAGGTCGGCAAGGCGCTCTTGATGACGCTTCTGGGGCTGATCATGGCGACGGTGGGCGAAGGCGCGCTGTTCAACATGCCGCGCTTTACCATGGGCATCATGGACCTGCAGTCGGGCTTTGGCTTCATCACCCTGGCGATGGCGATGTTCGCCCTGCCCGAAGCGATGTATCTGGTGCTGGACCCCTCCCGCTCCAGCTCCGGCAGCGGCAGCAGCGAGATCAAGGACCTGCGCATCACCAAGGCTGAGGCCAAGGCCATCGCCCCGGTGATCGGGCGCCAATCGATCCAGGGTTTTCTGATCGGCGTGCTGCCCGGCGCGGGCGCCACCATCGCGTCCTTCCTCGGCTACGCGGTGGAGCGCAACATTGCCCCGAAGGAGGAGCAGGAGCAGTTCGGCAAGGGCTCTCTGAAAGGCCTCGCCGCACCGGAAAGCGCCAACAACGCCGCCTGCACCGGCTCCTTTGTGCCGCTCCTGACGCTGGGCATCCCCGGCTCCGGCACCACCGCGATTCTGCTGGGGGCGCTGATCGCGCTAAACGTCTCGCCCGGGCCGCGGCTGATGGTGGACGAGCCGCAGATCTTCTGGGCGGTGATCATCTCGATGTACCTCGGCAACCTGATCCTCCTGATCCTGAACCTGCCGCTGATCCCCTATATCGCCAAGGTGCTGGCGGTGCCGCGCAACTACCTGATCCCCTTCATCCTGTTCTTCACGCTGATGGGGGCCTACATCGGCCAGAACAACGCCACGGAGCTGCTGATCCTGGTCGGCCTCGGGATCTGCGCGACAGTGCTGCGGTTTGCGGACTATCCGCTGGCGCCGCTGCTGATCGGGTTCATCCTGGGGCGGATGCTGGAGGACAACTTTGCCCGCTCGATGCAGCTCTATGACGGGCTGGGGTTCATCCTGGAACGGCCGATGACCCTTGGCCTGCTGGGCCTGGCCCTGATCCTGGTGGTTCTGCCCAGCTACCGCGCCCGGCGCGCCCGGCTGCGGGCCCAAGGCGCCGCCGACGCGGACTGATCCCAGGCGGGACAGTCCCCTGCCTGCCTCCCGGCTGCGCGGGCAGGCAGGACAGGGCGGTGATCAGGCCCCTGTGAGGGGGGCCTGAACCGGATGATGCCGTTACGCTGCCCCCTGCAGCTCATGCAGCGGACCGAATTGCGAGACTGGCGACAGATAGAACGCGGCCAGATCCTGGTTCACCGCTGGGTCGCAGGCCATCAGAAACGACCGGTACTCCCGCCCGTCGTCCTCGCAGATATAGCGCACCGCCTCCCTGCGCACGGAGTACCCGAACCGCCTCAGCAGCAGCCCCAGGCTGCGCGGCGACAGCGACATCATTTCCGAGGCGCCAAGGCTGAAGGCCGCCTGGCACAGGCCCGCGACGACCAGCTTGGTCTCGATGGACGGCTGCGCGGTGTCCGCCAGGGTTTCATCCATGACAAAGCGGGTGCATTCCCAGGTCCGCCCGGTCTCCGGGTAGGCGCTCAGCAGGCCGCCCGGGATGCCCTGGATCTTGCCGTCCCTGGCATCCTTCAGCATGTAGCTCCAATAGCCGTCGCTGCCGCCGCAGGACGCGGCCCGCGCCCCGGCGACAACCCGGCTGCCCTGCGTGACAATCGAATAGACGGCCCCCGGCCGGTCGTACTGGTCCTGCTCGAAGGTTCCGTCGTGGTCCAGGCCCCAGCCCAGTTCATCCACCAGCTTCTGCTTGCGCAGGGCAAGAAAGCCCTGATACGCCGCGTTAAAACCGGACCGCTGTTCGAAAGAAAAAATATGTAGATGCATGACGCTCTCCTTATTGCAGCGCCATGATCGAAGGGTCTTAGCCGTTTGAAATCCTGAAGTGTCAGATCAGTCCGAATTTTATTACTTGTGATATGAGCTGAGCGCTTGTTTTTGCGTCCAAAGCTTGCATCGCCGTCCGCCGCCGCGCCCTGACCGTTTCCAGTTTGACGCCCAAATTCTCCGCGATTTCCTGATCTTTGCAGCCATTGCACATCATCCGCAGCACATCCTTAACGGGAGCCGTGAGCGTGATGGACTGCGACGGCTCATACTCCAAAGCATGCAAGGCATAGAGGGCCGCACGGGCAATCCGCAGTTCCTCGTCCCGCCACTTGGGGCCGGAACAGCTGAGAACGGAGACCCGCCCGTCAGCGCTGATCGCCAAAGTGTTGCCGTGAACCAGCCCGTAATTTGCGGCATCCTCGAAAAAGGTTTTTGAAGACGGAAACAGCCGCTCCAGGTCGTTCCAGGTCACCCAGCCGGTGCTGCTCAACCCGAACTGGATGGTCGGGTCCACAAGCAGGTAGGCCTGATCGACATAGCGGTCCACCCAGCGCTGCGCATAGGTGCTGTGGACAAACACCGGCTCGACCCCGTCAAAGCCCACACCAATGGAGTAGCCGCTCTCCGAGATATTATCCAACGACCTTAAAAGAATGCCGCGAATATCACTTCTCATATTGTAATCCACACGCATAGTATGCAACCAAATGTTACGATACCGCAAAAAGCGATTATCACAAATGATAAATTTTAGGCCTGGACTCGACTATGCAAAAAGAGGAAATCACCGCGGCGACCCTGGAAGCGCTGCTGCGCACGGTCGCCAAGGCCAACCAGGAAAAGCCCCGCCAAGGAACCCGCCTGTTTGAACGTATTGTGGAAAGGATCGAATCAGCGCGCGCGGGCGCTGCTGATGAGCCGGTTAACTAGTTTCGCGTCGTCTTCGGTAAGATCCGCTGCCTTGTCCAGAACACTGCGGTCATCCGCATTCGGCTCATCTGAGAACAGATAAGCCATATCGATATTTGCGACCTCGCAAATCCGGATGATCCGGGCAACGGTGGGATTGAAGCGGCCATTCAGCACCTTGCTGACGTATTCCGGGTTGTTGCCCGCCGCCTCGGACACCTCATCATAGTCCAGCCCCCGGATGTCCAGCGCCTGACGCAGGCGCTGCCGCCAAAGCTCCACTCCCTCATCCGCAGAGAGTCGCGTTTTATCTTCGTGTCTAGTCATGCCCAGAACCATACACGGAACTATAGTTCCTGCAAATAGAATTATACGTCTATACTTCACTCATCCAGAGCAGGTATTTAAAAAGCGGGCGGCAGATTCCGATTTACACCTGCCCGCTGATAGAACTATATTTCTACCGCACCGAAGCGCCGGAGGACGCGATGACATTCAGCACCCCATATGCCCGGCGCAGCGGGCAGCACGGCCCGGCCATCCTGAAGACGGCCGCCGGACCCGCCAGCCGCGGCAGGCTGCCCGGCCATTTGCTGATAACGCTTGGAGGTTTTTTCACATGAACGCCAGCAGTGCGCCCCTTCCTGAAACGCAGGCGGAACGCATTCGGGCCGTGATCGCGGCAGCCCAGGACTATGCCCAGGCACGCGAAGCCTTTGATGCGGCCTCCGAAGGGCTGGAGCGCGCGCACCGCCAGAACTGCAGCACTGCCGGCCAGGACCTGGAAGAGCTTGACGCCGCAGCCGATGCCATCGGCAGAACCCAGGCGCAGGTCGCCGACCTGATTGCAACGCTGGTGACCGACGGCTCGCTGGAAACGCTCAGCAGGCTTCTGGCGGCCGAAGCCGCCCTGCCCGGCACGCCCAACGGCAGCGGCAACGGCGCCTAGACCCCGGCGTCAGAGCCGCCCGCCCGGCCCCGGCGCGGCAGCGGGCGGGACGTGCGGCCGCCCCGTTACGGCAGCAGCGCCAGCCGCTTCAGAAACTGCGACTTCACCGCCTCCGCGTCCACCGTCATGCAGACCTTCACCGGGTCGCGCCCGCTCTGTGGCGCGGCCAGCGTGGCGCCGGAGGTCTCCCCCTCGCAGGAAACCTCAAGCGGCACATCGCGCATCCCGAACAGCTCCGGATGGGTGCAGGCGATCACCGCCGCCGGGTCATGCAGCGAGCAGCCGTTCTTGCCCGCCACCTCGTGATAGAACTTGAGGTAGAAGTAAGACATCTCCTGCAGCATGCCGCCCAGCTCCGGCGACCTGGCCGCGATGGCCTCGAAATCCTCGGCCAGGCAAAGAATGCGGTGGGTGACGTCCAGACCCACAAACACCACTTTGGCCCCGCCCTGGCAGACCACGTCCGCGGCGTGCGGGTCGTGATAGATATTGGCCTCTGCGTGCGGCGTGATATTGCCGCCCTCCTCCAGCGAGCCGCCCATCACCACGATGGATTTGACGTTCCGGATGAACTCCGGGTCGCGCTGCATGGCCAGGGCGATATTGGTCAGCGGGCCGATCGGGCAGACCACCAGCTCGCCCTTGTGCTCGCGCGCCATGCGGCACAGGAATGCCGCGGCGTCCTCCTCCAGCGGTTTGCCCTTGGGCTCCGCCGCCGGAATGTCGCCAAAGCCTTCGTCGCCGTGCACATGCGACGAGGGGTTGAACGGCGGCAGCACCAGCGGCACGGTCGCGCCTGCGGCCACCGGCACGTCCAGTTCCGCCGCTTCCAGAAGGCGCAGCGCGTTGCGGGTGGCCGTTGCCGTGGTCACATTGCCGAAGATCGTGGTCAGCCCCAAGAGGTCGATGTCCGGCGCCGCGGCGGCATAGAAGATCGCCATCGCATCGTCGATGCCCGGATCGGTGTCGATAATCAGTTTCACCATCTGTCTGCCCCTTCGCTCACTTGAACTTGTCCATCAGCTTTTCCAGCGGCGAGCGGGTGTCCGGCGCCGTCTCCCCCCTGGCCGCATTCTCCGCCTTGGCCTCTGCCTTGGGCTTGGTGGTAGAGCTGCGCGGCGGCGCCACCCTCAAGGCAACTGCATTCATGAACTTGCCGCCATCGCCCTTCGCCAGCTCTGCCGCACCGTCGGAGATGCCGCGCATCAGATCGTCCAGCCAGCCCTCTTCCGCCTTGGGAAAGTCGCGCAGCACATAGCCCGCGACCGCGTCCTTGTGGCCCGGATGGCCGATCCCCAGCCGCACCCGGGCGTAGTCGGCACCGATGTGCGAATGGATCGAGCGCAGGCCGTTGTGGCCGGCATGTCCGCCGCCCTGCTTCATCCGCGCCTTGCCCGGCGCCAGGTCCAGTTCGTCATGCAGCACCACCACATCGGCGGGCGTCAGCTTGTAAAACCGCATCGCCTCACCCACCGACTGGCCGGAGAGGTTCATGAAGGTCTGCGGCTTCAGGAGCAGCACCTTCACACCGCCCAAGACCCCCTCGCTGATCAGCGCCTGGAACTTGGATTTCCAGGGACTGAACCCATGGTCCGACGCGATCTGGTCCAGCGCCATGAAGCCGATGTTATGGCGGTTGCGCTCATACTTCGGGCCAGGGTTGCCAAGGCCGACAAAGAGTTTCATGGGTTCTGCCCGCTTGCGTTTCAAGGAAACCGAGTGATGCCCTATTTGGGCCGCGGAATCCAGAGGCCGGCGCCCTCAGGCAAAGGCCCGGTCTGCCGCAAATGGCGACAGATCGACATTGGGCTGGCGGCCTTCCGCCAGATCCGCGATCAGCCGCCCGGTGATGCCGCTCAGGGTCAGCCCGATGTGCTGATGGCCAAAGGCATAAAGCAGCCGGTCCGATTGCGGGCTGGGCCCGATGACCGGCAGCGAATCCGGCAGCGTCGGGCGGAAGCCCAGCCAGTCGCTGTCCGGGTCCGGCAGCGGCCCCAGCATCTCGGCCCCCTTGCGGGCGATATAGGCCAGCCGGCGCTGGTTCGCAGGCGCCTCCAGCGCGGCGATCTCCACCGTGCCGGTCAGCCGCAAGCCCTGGGCATGGGGCACCGCGTAAAACCCCGCCTCGCCCCAGCCGACAGGCCGCGTCACCCGGTGCGCCTCGCCTTCATACATCAGGTGATAGCCGCGCTCGGTGCCCAGCGGCAGCTTGCCCGTGCCCGCGCCCTCGATCCGTTTCGAGAAGGCCCCGCCGGCAATCACCGCCCGGCCCGCCGTCAGGCTTTGACCGTCCGCCTGCACCTCGACCCCAGTGGCAGAGGCCCGCACAGCCTCCACCGGCGCCTGCAGCGTGGTGCCGCCCAGCTCCATGAAGGCCCGGTGCATCCGGGTGATCAGCTCCTGCGGGTCGCGCAGATGCCGGGCGGCGTGGAAATGCACGGCGCGTCTGACGGGCAGCCGCAGGCCCGGCTCCATCTCCAGCGCTTCCTCCGGGCCGACCTCGCGCCAGGGGACCCCCAGCGCGCGGCGCTGCTCCAGATCCGCCGCCGCCGCCTCCGCCGCCGATGCCGTCGACCAGACCGACAGCTGGCCGCGCGCCACCACCAGATCCTGGGCGCCTGCCGCCTCGATCAGCGGATTGATCCCGGCATCCGCATGGGCCAGCAGATCCGCCAGATGGCCCGCAATCCGGCGCGAGGGCGCGGCGCGGCAATTGGCCAGAAAGGACAGCATCCAGCGCGGGTTGCGCAGCGCATGGGCATAAGACAGCGACAGCGGGCTGTCCTTGGCGAACATCAGGCCGGGCAGGCCCGTCAGCACCGAAGGGGCGTTCACCGGCAGGCAGGCATAGGTCGCGAGCGTGCAGGCATTGCCATAGCTGGCGCCCGATCCCGGCGGGTTCGGATCCGCCAGCAGCACCCGGTGCCCGCGCATCTGCGCCCACAGTGCGCAGCTCATGCCGACCGCGCCCGCGCCCGCAATGGCAATATCGTAATCGGCCATGCCCTGCTCCCCTTTGTGTCAGACGGAACTGGGGCAGCGGCGCCGGGGAAAGTCAATCGCCTGCGCGATCCGCAGCGCACAAAAGAAAACGGGCCCCCGGATGGGAGCCCGCGAAACCGTTGCCCGGACGGGCGCGGGTCTTATTGTTCGACTTCGGTCGCTTCGACCTCTTCGTCTTCCTCGTCATCGGAGGAAGCCAGGCCGGCCGGCGCTGCGATGTTGGCAATCACGAAGTCGCGGTCGATGACCGGCTTGGAGCCAGCGGGCAGGTCGACCGACGAAATGGTGATCACGTCGCCGATGTTCAGGCCTTCCAGGTCCACCACGATCTTCTCGGGGATGTCACCGGCGGTCACGTTCAGCTCGACTTCCGGACGCACGACGGTCAGCATGCCGCCTTTCTTGATGCCGGGGGCCTTGTCCTCGTTGATGAACTCAACGTGGATGTACAGGTTGATCTTCGAGGTGCGGCGCAGGCGCATCAGGTCGAGGTGGGTCGGCAGGTCCTTCACCACGTCGCGCTGAACGTCGCGGCAGATCACGCGCACGTCGTCGTGGCCTTCCACTTTCAGGTTCCACAGAGTGGACTTGAACTGGCCGGCTTTCAGCTTTTTCAGCAGCTCGTTGAACGGAACCTGGATTGCCAGCGGCTCTGCGTCGCCACCGTAAACCACACCCGGAACCATGCCTGCGCGGCGCGCAGCGCGAGCGGCGCCCTTGCCTGTCCCCGCACGTTCCTGGACTACGAGATCAGGAATCTCTTTTGCCATCTTAATTCTCCAATATGTCTGCCGGGGTGCCTCCAAGGCTGTCACCCCGCGTGAAGCCGTGCCTATAGACCCGTTCAGCCATTTTGGAAAGGGGTTTCCTGCCGCCGCAGCCCTTGCAAACAGGGCTGCGGCCGCTTTTCGAGGGGCTCAGATCGACTTCAGATACTCCAGCAAGGCCGTTTTGTCCGCCGCGGACAGGCTGGTGCCGTAATCGTGGCCGCAGCGGCTGTTGCCCGAATCAAGCTGATCGCAGCCGGTGGTCTCGATCACCTGGTCAAAGGCGGTCTGCTCCGCCGCCATGCCCACCGCCTCGATATCGTAGTTCGGGCCGGGCTTGAAGGACGCCGGGCGGTCTGCGGGCGCGGTCAGCAGATCGCGCAGCGTCGGCACAGAACCGTTGTGCAGATAAGGCGCCGCGGCCCAGATCCCGTCCAGCACCCGGGCCTCGTATTTGCAGCCCGGCTCTGCCGCGGATTTGAGCATCCCTGCATTGTCGCCCGTCGGGAAGGCCTTGCGCAGGTCTTCGAACTCCGAGAGCGCATCGCGGTCGTCTTCGTTGCCCGGCGTCGCCTCTGCAGCCTTGGCGGTTGCCACAAAATCCTCACCGAAGGCCCCCAGCGAATGCTGCACGATGGCGCCGATCACCGACACCGCCAGCACGTCGAACGCCTTGGCCTCTGCGCCCAGCGTGGTGCCGGTCAGCGGGATCGACGCCCCCTCCAGCACGCCGGTCTTAACCGTGCGGGTCAGCACCCCGCATTCCCGCGTATCGGTGCCCGCATCCAGGATCGGCGTCTCCCAGGTGGTGTGGAAGATCGAGCGGAACTTGCCCTTCTTCTTGCCATGGCAGGCCACGCAGCCGCCCTCTGCCGCGGTCCGATTGAACACCGCCTCGCCCTGGGCGGCCAGATCATGGTCCAGCTCCCACGGCCACTGCGGCGCGCCGATGTCCCAGATCCATTCCTCCAGCGCCTTCAGCCCGCCCCAGTTGGCCGAGTTCTGCGAGATGTAGTCCCGGTTGAACAGCACCCCGGACTGCGGCTGCGGATGGAATTCGGCAAAGACGCCATAGACCTCGCCCAGGTTGCGCGACAGCCCCAGCAGATCGTTGCCGTTGGCGGAGAACCCCGGCCATTGGGTGAAGTCCTGCCGCGCCGCGTTCCACAGGAACGGGTAGCGGGTGGGCGCATCGGCCACCGCGATGTTTTCCGGAATCAGATGGTCGTCCGCCGGGTCGCCGAGATCCAGCCCCGCCAGCCGGTTGAAGATCATCGACACCGCATCCAGCCGCGCAGGCCCCCAGGCCGGGTCCGGCAGCGAGCGGCTGATCAGGGTGTGGAAGCGGTTGCTCCAGACCTCCACTTCTGCCTTCAGCGCGTTGCGTTCGGACACCGAAGCCCCGCTGCCCAGCACCTTGTCCGCAAAGGCGTCAAACGCCGCATCCTCTGCCAGCACGGCCAGCACCGCATCGTCCAGATCCTTCAGGAAGCTCTGGAAGTCGACGATGCCGGGGCCGCCGTCGATCCTGTAGGCGGTGCCGCTCACCTCAATCTGGCGGGTGTGGCAGGCGGAACAGGTCATGCCCACCGCCATATCCGCGCCGCTGCCATTGGTGGTGAACCCCGCGGGAAGGTCCGCCTCCTGCCGCCCGGTCATCGGCAGGTAGCCATAACGCGCCAGCGCATCGTGCAGGAATGTCCCGCCGCCGGGCAGGGTCAGCGCCCGCATCCAGCCAAGCGGCATGATGCGGGCGCCCTGGTCCTGGGTGTAGAACTGCTGGCGCAGGCTGGGCGTCCAATCGCTGCCCTGATTGACATAAACCGTCTGCGCCGCTGCCGGCGCGGCCATGGCTGCCGCGCCAATCGCGCAGGTTGCTATCAACGTCCTCATCAAATCCTCCGGATACAAAATTAACAACCCATGGTTGCGCTTCTGCGGGAGGCTTGGACAGGGAAATCTCCGTTCGTTTGTCTTTATTGTGCTGGCTTCACGGTTGCCAGCGGCCGCCAAAGTCCTCCGGGATCAGCAGGTTGTGGCGCCCCAGCCCCTCGACCGAGCGTTCGCCGCACAGTGCCATGGTGGTGTCCAGCTCCTTGCGGATCACTTCCAGCGCCGCGGTGACGCCCTTTTGGCCCATCGCGCCCAGGCCATAGACAAAGGCGCGCCCGATCATGGTGCCCTTGGCCCCCAGCGCCAGCGCCTTCAGCACGTCCTGGCCGGAGCGGATGCCGCTGTCCAGATGCACCTCGACGTCATTGCCGACCGCATCCATGATCTCCGGCAGCATCCGGATCGAGCTCAGCGCGCCGTCCAGCTGCCGCCCGCCGTGGTTGGAGACCACGATGGCATCGGCCCCCAGCTTGGCCGCCATGCGCGCGTCCTCGGCGTCGAGGATCCCCTTCAGGATCACCTTGCCGCCCCACATCTCCATCAGCTTTTCGACCTTGCCCCAGTCCAATGCCGGGTCGAACTGCTCCGCCGTCCAGGCGCCCAGCTGCGAGGTGTCGGAGACGCCGTGCACATGGCCCACGATATTGCCGAAGTTGCGCCGCTTGGCGCCCAGCATCTCGATACCCCAGGCCCATTTGGTCATCAGATTGGCAATGGTCCTGGGCGTCAGTTTGGGCGGCGCCGACAGTCCGTTCTTCAGATCCTTGTGGCGCTGGCCGAGGATCTGCAAATCCAGCGTGATCACCAGGGCGGAGCATCCGGCATCCTTGGCGCGCTGGATCAGGCGGCGGATATAGTCCTCGTCCTTCATGGTATAAAGCTGGAACCAAAACGGTTTGGAGGTCGCCTCCGCCACCTCCTCGATCGAGTTGATCGACATGGTTGAGAGCGTGAAGGGCACCCCGAAGTCTTCCGCTGCGCGGGCCGCCTTGATCTCGCCGTCGGCGTGCTGCATCCCCGTCAGCCCCACCGGGGCCAGCGCCACCGGCATCGCCACATCCTGGCCGATCATCCGGGTGGCGGTGGTCCGCCCGGACATATCCACCGCCACCCGCTGGCGCAGGCGGATCTTCTCGAAATCAGAGGTGTTCTCGCGGAAGGTCTGTTCGGTCCAGCTGCCGCTTTCGGCATAGTCATAGAACATCCGCGGCACGCGGCGTTCATAGATGCGCTTCAGGTCGTTGATATTGGTGATCACCGGCACCGGACTGTCTCCCGCTTTCGTTTGGTAAAGTTTTCTTACCAATCTGGACCAACAAAAGCAACGCCGCCTTTGCCGCACCCCTTGAGACGCAAAAACCACGCCAAAGGGCGCGGTTTCTTCAACTATTGGCGCATCTCGAATCTGGACCGCCCGGCGGCACCGCCGGGCAGCGCCCGACCCTCCCCACGGGAGGGCGCTTCGCACCCACCCAGGCTCGGGCGCTGCCCTAGGTGTCTTATTCGCCTGGCCCCTCAGCCCTTATGCGCGCCGTCCGCAAGCGACTTCACAAACGCCAGCACTTCCTCCGGGGACTTGCCTGCGCCGATCTGGCTGACGATGGCACTGCCCACCACCGCGCCGTCAGAGATCGAGGCGATGTTCTGCGCCTTCTCCGGCGTGTTGATGCCAAAGCCCACGATGATCGGAAGATCAGTGGCCGCCTTGATGCGCGCCACCTCGGGGCCGACGTCGCCGGCCTCGGCCTCAGCGGCGCCGGTGATGCCGGTGATCGAGACGTAATAGACAAAACCGGAGGTGTTCTGCAGCACCTTGGGCAGGCGCGCGTCGTCAGTGGTCGGGGTCGCCAGGCGGATGAAGTTCAGCCCCGCCTTCTGCGCCGGGATGCACAGCTCTTCGTCTTCTTCCGGCGGCAGGTCCACCACGATCAGCCCGTCGATGCCCGCGGCCTTGGCGTCCTCCAGGAACTTGTCCACGCCGCGGCTGTAAATCGGGTTGTAATAGCCCATCAGCACGATCGGGGTGGTGTCGTCGCCCTTGCGGAAGTCGGCTGCCAGCTGCAGCGTCTTTTCCAGCGTCATGCCGCCGTCCAGCGCCCGCTGCCCGGCCAGCTGAATGGTCGGCCCGTCCGCCATCGGATCGGTGAACGGCAGGCCCAGCTCGATGATGTCCACGCCCGCGCCCGGCAGCCCCTTCACCACCTCCAGAGAGGTGTCATAGTCCGGGTCGCCTGCCATCACATAGGTGACAAAGGCTTTCTTTCCGGCGGCGTTCAATTCGGCGAATTTGGCATCAATGCGGGTCATGGGCGGGCCTTGCTTTCAGGTTTCCGCTCCGGTGTGCCGAATGTTGCGCGGGAAATCAATCCCGCGCCGCGCGCCGGCCCGTGCGACCCGCAAGAAGGCCCCGGCTCAGCCGCCCAGCGGAATGTGCCAGCGCAGCGTCACCGAGTTCACGCCGGGGTTATCATCCGCGGTCGAGGCGTTGGATTTGTGGCTGAACGCCAGCGACACCGCCTTGCCGTTCTGGAACCGCTTGCCCACCGCCACCAGGGTGCGGATTTCAAAGGCAGAGCCAAGGTCGTTGGCATCGGAGCTTTCGTGGTAGGCGCCGGGCATCAAGCTGGACTCGATGAACCAGTCATTGTTCAGATCAAACACGCCGCTGATGCCGACGCCGGCAAACACGTCGCCGGTCTCCTGCACCTCCAGCGCGGCGCCGAAGCGCGCCGACAGCCGCCCGCGCTCGTGGAACGGCGCATGCAGGTAGTCCACTGCGAACATTGCGCCGTCTTCCGCCGCATCCCGGTGATAGTCGGAATACCCCAGCCCCAGCGTCACCTCCTGGGCGGCCGCGGGCAAGGCCATCGCAGCCGACAGTGCCGCCGCCAGCAAAGCTGTCTGTTTCATTTCGAGCCCCTCGCAGAATTATTTATTTTGCTTAAAGATATTTTATTGCAGTGGTTTTCCAAGCCACCTCACGAAAAAGCAATATGAGGGCCTGCTGTGCGGAGCCGCACAGAAGCCGATTGTGGCTCTTTTACCAGCCATACTCGGCTTGCGCGCCCGCCCAATGCTGCCTAGAAGCAGCTCCCAAATGGCATCAGGAGGCCGAAATGGGCTTTAAAATGGGAATCGTCGGCCTGCCCAACGTGGGCAAATCGACGCTGTTCAACGCGCTGACCAAAACCGCCTCGGCGCAGGCGGCCAACTTTCCGTTCTGCACCATCGAGCCCAACGTGGGCGAGGTTGCGGTGCCGGACGCACGGCTGGACAAGCTGGCGGAGATCGCCAAGTCGAAACAGATCATCCCGACCCGGATGACCTTTGTCGATATCGCGGGCCTGGTGAAGGGCGCGTCGAAGGGCGAGGGCCTGGGCAACCAGTTCCTGGCCAACATCCGCGAAACCGACGCGATTGCCCATGTGCTGCGCTGCTTTGAAGACGGCGACGTGACCCATGTGGACGGCCGCGTCGATCCGGTGGCCGACGCCGAAGTGATCGAGACCGAGCTGATGCTGGCCGATCTGGAAAGCATCGAAAAGCGCCGCGCCAACCTGGTGCGCAAGCTGAAGGGCAACGACAAGGAGGCCCAGCAGCAGGACCGGCTGCTGGCCGCCGCCCAGGCGATGCTGGAAGACGGCAAGCCCGCCCGCCTGGTCGAGGTCGACGCCGAGGATGCCAAGGCCTGGAAGATGCTGCAGCTCTTGACCACCAAGCCGGTGCTCTATGTCTGCAACGTGGGCGAGTCGGAATCGGTCGAGGGCAACGCCCATTCCGCCAAGGTGGCCGAGATGGCCGCGGCGCAGGGCAATGCCCATGTGATCATCTCTGCCCAGATCGAGGAAGAGATCAGCCAGCTGGACCCGGAAGAGGCCCAGATGTTCCTGGAGGAGATGGGCCTCAGCGAAGCCGGCCTCGACCGGCTGATCCGCGCAGGCTACGACCTTCTGCACCTGGAGACCTATTTCACCGTCGGCCCCAAGGAAGCGCGCGCCTGGACCATCCGCCAGGGCACTGCCGCGCCGCAGGCAGCGGGCGTTATCCACGGCGACTTCGAGAAGGGCTTTATCCGGGCCGAAACCATCGCCTATGACGACTTTGTCGCCATGGGCGGCGAACAGGGCGCCAAGGAAGCCGGCAAGATGCGCGCCGAAGGCAAAAGCTATGTCGTCAAGGACGGCGATGTGCTGCACTTCCTGTTCAACACCTGATCTGCAGCGTCCGCTGGACTGTCAGCCGCCCGTCAGCCCCGCTGGCGGGCGGTTTGCTTTTTGCACCCGCCTGCGGCAAGGCTGCAGAGGCGCGACCGCTGCCGCCGGAAATCTTGGGACCGGCGGCGCAAACGCGCTACAGTTACTTGTGCATGCAGCGAGGGCGGGTCATCCATGGAAAAAGAAGAGAGCATCAACGTACTGGGCAGCCCGCTGGCGCCTTGTTCCACTGCCCCGGTGACCGGCTTTTTCCGCGACGGCCATTGCAACACCTGCGCCGAGGATCACGGCAGCCACACCGTCTGCGTGGTGACCACGGCGGAGTTTCTGGCCTTCAGCAAATATGTCGGCAACGACCTGTCCACGCCGCGGCCGGAGTTCGGCTTTGCGGGCCTGCAGCCCGGCGACTGCTGGTGCCTGTGTGCCGCCCGCTTCCTGCAGGCCGCGGACGAGGGCTGCGCGCCCCAGGTGAATCTTGAGGCAACCCACATGCGGGCGCTGGACATCGTGCCGCTGAGCATTCTGAAAAGCTACGCCGCCGATCCGGCCTGATCCGCCCCCAGCGAAGGAGACTGCCCATGCTGCGCTTACTGGCCCTTCTCGCCGCACTCAGCCCCGCTGCGGCAACCGCCCAGCCCCATTGCAACGGCCAGACCCAGATCGACGCCAATTTCTGCGCGATGGAGAAATGGGAGATCGCCGACAGGGAGCTGAACCGGCTGTGGAGCCAGGTGAAGCCGGCCGCCGATGCCCGCGGCACCGGACAGGCGCTGCTGGCAGAGCAGCGCGCCTGGCTGAAACGGCGCGACGCCACTTGCGGGCCGGAGCAGGCCTCCGGCGGCAGCGCGGCACCGATGTTCTATTGGGATTGCATGGAGCAGGAGACCCTGCGGCGCAATCAGGTGCTGCGGGCACTGCAGTAGCCCGGCACAAGAAAGGCCCCGGAAATCCCGGGGCCTTTTGCGTGAGGCAGAGGCGGTAGGACGCCTGCCTTATTCCTCGAAGGTGCGCCCCTCTTCGGTGTCGGACATGTCAAAGCCCAGGTGCTTGGCGACGGTGAACACGTCCTTGTCGCCGCGGCCGCACATGTTCATCACGATGATGTGGTCCTCGGGCAGGTCCGGCGCGATCTTGGTGACATGGGCCAGCGCATGGGAGGGCTCCAGCGCCGGGATGATGCCTTCGGTGCGGCAGCTGAGCTGGAACGCCTCCAGCGCTTCCTTGTCGGTGATCGACACATACTGCGCGCGGCCGGTGTCATGCAGCCAGGAATGCTCCGGCCCGATGCCCGGGTAATCCAAGCCCGCGGAGATCGAGAAGCCTTCCTGGATCTGGCCGTCCTCGTCCTGCAGCAGATACGTGCGGTTGCCGTGCAGCACGCCGGGGCGGCCGCCCGTGAGGGAGGCGCAATGCTGCATCCGGTCATCGACGCCCTTGCCGCCGGCCTCAACCCCGATGATGTTCACCGAAGGGTCGTCCAGGAACGGGTAGAACAGGCCGATGGCGTTGGAGCCGCCGCCGATTGCGGCGATCACGGTGTCCGGCAGGCGGCCTTCGCCTTCCTGCTCGGCCAGCTGCCAGCGGACTTCCTTGCCGATGATCGACTGGAAATCGCGCACCATCGCCGGATAGGGGTGCGGGCCGGCCGCGGTGCCGATGCAATAGAAGGTGTCGCGCACATTGGTCACCCAGTCGCGCAGCGCGTCGTTCATCGCGTCCTTCAGGGTGCCGCGGCCAGAGGTCACCGGGATCACCTCGGCGCCCAGCAGGCGCATGCGGAACACGTTCGGCGCCTGGCGCTTCACGTCGTGCGCGCCCATATAGACGATGCACTTCAGCCCGAACTTGGCGCAGACGGTGGCGGTGGCCACCCCGTGCTGGCCCGCGCCGGTTTCGGCGATGATCCGCGTCTTGCCCATGCGCCGCGCCAGCAGGATCTGGCCCAGCACGTTGTTCACCTTATGCGCGCCGGTGTGGTTCAGCTCGTCGCGCTTCATATAGATCTTGGCGCCGCCCAGTTCGGCACTGAGGCGCTCGGCATGATACAGCGGGCTGGGACGTCCGACATAGTGTTTCCACAGATCGTCCATCTCGGCCCAGAAGGAGGGATCATCCTTGGCCTTGTTGTATTCTTCCTCAAGGCTCAGGATCAGCGGCATCAGGGTTTCCGAGACGAAACGCCCGCCGAAGATGCCAAAGCGGCCCTGTTCGTCCGGACCGTTCATGAAGCTGTTGAAAAGATCGTCGGCCATGGTTCTTCCCTCACTTTCGCAGCGCCCGCCATGACTATAGCGCAGCCGCGCCTTGGTAAAGGGAGATTGCGCAAGCGGGCGCATCCGGCCAGGGCCCCTGCCCTGCCGGTGTGTTCCTGTTCTGCTGTGCCGGCTGCCTGTCCTGAAGTGCGGACGGATAAGGATGGCGGCGCCGCCAAGGGGCGGAGGCGGGACGGGAGGGTTTCTCCCGCACGCTGAACGTTGTCTCTGCGTGCCCTTGCCAAAGGGCCCTGTTCCAAGGTGCCGGGGGTGTCAGGCCCGGCGGTGACCGCGATCAGGGGGCACTATGGCATCTGACGCCTAAAATCCGGTGAGGACGGCGTCCGCAGGGGGCGCAACACCCTGGACGGTGCGCTGCGGGGCAGCGGCGGCGCAGTGAGTATTTATGGAAAGATGAAAGCGCGGGCGCGGTGTTTCATCTTTCCCCAAATACTCAAAATCCGCCCCGGCAGCCTCCGCGCCGCCCGCGGCGGTGCGCAGCCCTCAGCCGCGGGCGGCCCGGGTGAAGGCTTCGATCAGGCCCGCATCTTTTTCGCCGGGGGCGCTTTCGACGCCGGAGGAGACATCGACCTGCCGGGCGCCGGTCATGCGGATCGCCTCGGCCACGTTTTCAGGCGTCAGGCCGCCGGCCAGCATCCAGGGTTTCTGCCAGTATTTGCGCCCGGCCAGCAGCCGCCAGTCAAAGGCAAGGCCGTTGCCGCCGGGCAGCTCTGCCTCCTTCGGCGGCTTGGCGTCGATCAGGAGCTGGTCCGCCACCTGTTCGTAAAGCGCGATCTGCGGCAGATCCGCGGCATCGGCAATGCCCACCGCCTTCATCACCGGCAGGCCGTAGCGGCTGCGCACTTCGGCCACCCGCTCCGGGGTTTCGCGCCCGTGAAGCTGCAGCATGTCGAGCGGCACGGCGCCGGTGATGGCGTCCAGTTCGGCGTCGCCGGCATTCACCGTCAGCGCCACCTTGCACAGGCCAACGGGCGCTTCGACCGCCAGCGCGGCGGCCTGTTCGATGCTGACGTTGCGGGGCGACTTCGCAAAGAAGACAAACCCGGCATAGGCAGCGCCCGCCGCGGCAACGGCGGCCACATCCTGCGGGGTGCTGAGCCCGCAGATCTTGACCCGGATGTCCGTCATGACCGGCTCAGCCTGCGTCTTCGAGGAGCGCCAGGACTTCGTCCTTGCCTTCGTTCTTCTGCTTTTTCAGCCGCTTCACTTCGCGGTTCAGCTTGCGGGCTTCGCGGGCCTTTTCGGCCGCTTCGCGGCGGTGCTTGTGCTCGCGGATCCATTCCCACAGGAAGCCAAGCACCAGCCCGGCGCCGACCCCGCCCAGAACCACAGCAAACAGCGGCAGCGAAATGCCCGGGTTGAAGCCGAACAGCTCACCCAGCGCCTCGGGCATCAGTTTGAGCTCAACAAAACTCCGGTTGGCAAGGCACACCGACACCAGCACGATGGCCAGAGATCCCAGAACCGCATAGCGAATGTAACGCATCAGGCTTTCCCGTTCAGGCGGTCCCTCAAGAGTTTACCCGTCTTGAAGAACGGCACATGTTTTTCCTCGACATGGACGGTTTCACCGGTGCGGGGATTGCGGCCGACCCGCGAGTCCCGCTTCTTGACCGAGAAGGCACCGAAACCGCGCAGCTCCACCCGGTCGCCCCGGGCCATCGCGTTGGTTACTTCCTCAAACACCGTGTTCACGATCCTCTCCACATCCCGCTGATACAGGTGCGGGTTTTCGTCTGCAATCTTCTGAATCAACTCAGAGCGGATCATGATCTGTTTTCCTCCCAGGATGCCGTGATGTTTTGGCTATTGTTCTGAGAGTATAGGAAAAATTCCTGGGCGGGGGAACAAAATGACGCATGCGGGACGGGAAAACCGGCAAGAGTTCACCCGCTTTCCAGCCCGCCGGGCCCGGATCGGGCGCCGCCGCCCGGCGCTGCATCGCGGCATCCGTGGTCCGGATGCCGCGGCGGTGCCGGTTGATTCGCGCCCCTCAGGCCGCCCGGCAGCGGCGCTAGTGGCAGGGCTGGCCCTGATGGCCGGCGCCCGCGGCGTCCGCAGGGCGCCAGGCCGCGGGGGGCGGGGCGGACCGGTCGCCGCCTTCCCGGAGCGGCGGGCGCAGGCGCCACGCCGGGTTCAGCCACACGGTGGCAGCCGCGGCCTCTCCGGCGGGGATAAGCGGGCCGTTTGCGGCGACGCTCAGATGCGAGGTGTCATGCTGCGCGGTGACCGCCAGGCGGTCCCCCGGCGCTGCGGCCTGCGCTTGGTCCAGCAGGAAGGCCGTGCGCCCCCAGTGCCCGCCGGAGTCCATTCCGTTTGCCACCCGGATGCCGGGCGCCAGCTGCATTTCGAAACTGACAAGGACCGCATGGACGGTGCCCGCGGCAGCACACATGAGGTCCGTTGCGGTGCGTGCGGGGGTCAGGTCCGGCCTGGTGAAATCAAACCGGAACAGCTCTGCCGCCGGGCCCAGAGGCCGCAGGCCGCAGGCCGCGAATTCGCCCGGCGTCAGCTGCGCAACGCGGGCAAAGCGGTGAAAGGCGCTCAGGTCGAAGCCTTCCGCCTCTTGCGGGCGCCACTGGTCCAGCAGGCCGCTGCTTTCCACGAGCTGCGCCTTCAGCGTTCCCCATTCCGGAACCGCACGCGCGTCTGGCTTGGCCAGCGCGGACATCGCATGGGTGAGCGTCGCAAGCGCACCCTCGCCCAGCAGGACGGTGTCGACGATTTCCGAGATCACAACGTCCGCCCGTTCGGGAATATCCGTGCCCACGGCGATGTCGTGCGACCATTTCGGGATCACGGTGATCCGGTCGCTGAGACCGTTGTCCGCGATGACACGGGTTGCGGCCTGGGCGATCAGCGGCTGCTGTTCGCAGGTGTAGACATGTTTCGCGCCGGCCCGTGCCGCCAGCATGGCCGTCAGGCCGGCACCGCAGCCGATATCCAGAACCACATCCCCCGGCCGCACCTTGGCGGCGATGGCCTCGGCGTAGGCGCGGTTGCGCGCGCTGTCGGCAAGCATCGGGAAATGCCAGCGGGGCACGAACATCTGGTGCAGCCGCTCCTGCAGCACCTGTGCCTCGTGGTGGCGGGGATCCAGCGTGAGGGCGTCGTCTAGGATCTGCGAGGTCCGCAGGCCGCCATCGTCCAGAGGTTCGGATTTTGCGCGCTGGACCAGTGTGTCCGCGTGCGGGGCGCCCGCGCCGTGAAAATCCTGCGCAGGGTCAGCCGAGTGTCTTTTCGTCAACTTTTAGTCTTCCCGATTTAAAGCAAATGCCATTGGTTTGCATATTCATCATGCGCCTCTAACAAATGATGAAGGGAAGGCCGGGGGCGGGGCGGCGGAGGCCGCGCCAAGGCCGTTTTGGCCGGGCCGCCAGGAGCCGGAACAGAAAAAGCCCCGCAGTCGCCTGCGGGGCTTTCCAGTTCAGAGCCGTGAGGCCGGGTCTTAGTCGCCCGACTTCAGTGCGGCGCCCAGGATGTCGCCCAGCGATGCGCCGGAATCCGAGGAGCCATACTGTTCCACTGCTTCTTTCTCTTCCGCGATCTCGCGCGCCTTGATGGACAGGCCCAGGCGGCGGGTCTTGGAATCGACGTTGGTGACGCGCACGTCGACCTTGTCGCCAACCGAGAAACGCTCGGGGCGCTGGTCGGCACGGTCGCGGGCCAGGTCGGAGCGGCGGATGAAGGACTTCATGCCTTCGTATTCCACTTCGATGCCGCCTTCTTCGATCGCGGTCACTTCGACGGTGATCACGGAGCCGCGCTTCACGCCGCCCACGGCTTCGGCGAACTTGTCGCCGCCCAGAGCTTTGATCGACAGCGAGATACGCTCTTTGTCGACGTCCACTTCGGAGACAACGGCCTGAACCACGTCGCCTTTGCGGTAGTTCTGGATCGCGTCTTCACCGCGCTCGTCCCAGGACAGGTCGGACAGGTGAACCATGCCGTCGATGTCGCCGTCGAGGCCAATGAACAGACCGAATTCGGTGATGTTCTTGACTTCGCCTTCGACCTGGGTGCCTTCCGGGTGAGTCTCGGCAAAGACTTCCCACGGGTTGCGCATGGTCTGCTTGAGGCCCAGGGACACGCGGCGCTTGGCACCGTCGATTTCCAGAACCATGACGTCGACTTCCTGAGAAGTGGAGACGATTTTGCCCGGGTGGACGTTTTTCTTGGTCCAGGACATTTCGGAGACGTGAACCAGACCTTCGACGCCCGGCTCCAGCTCAACAAATGCACCGTAATCGGTGATGTTGGTAACGCGGCCCTTGTGAACGGAGTTCAGCGGGTACTTGGCGCCAACCAGATCCCACGGATCTTCCTGCAGCTGCTTCATGCCCAGGGAGATGCGGTGGGTCTCTTTGTTGATCTTGATGACCTGAACCTTGACGGTTTCGCCGATCGACAGGATCTCGGAGGGGTGGTTCACACGGCGCCATGCCATGTCGGTGACGTGCAGCAGGCCGTCAACGCCGCCCAGGTCAACAAACGCACCGTATTCGGTGATGTTCTTGACGACACCGTCCACTGCCTGGCCTTCGGACAGGTTGCCGATGACTTCGGCGCGCTGCTCGGCGCGGGACTCTTCGAGGATCGCACGGCGCGAAACCACGATGTTGCCGCGGCGGCGGTCCATCTTCAGGATCTGGAACGGCTGCTTCAGACCCATCAGCGGGCCGGCGTCGCGCACGGGGCGGACGTCAACCTGCGAGCCGGGCAGGAAGGCAACAGCGCCGCCCAGGTCGACAGTGAAGCCGCCCTTGACGCGGCCGAAGATCGCGCCTTCGACGCGCTGATCATCTGCGTATGCTTTTTCCAGGCGGTCCCAGGCTTCTTCGCGGCGGGCCATCTCGCGGGAGATGACAGCTTCGCCACGGGCGTTTTCTGCCGAGCGCAGGAAGACTTCCACTTCGTCGCCGACAGCGATTTCAGCAGCTTCGCCGGGGTTTGCGAATTCTTTCAGATCAACGCGGCCTTCCATCTTGTAGCCGACGTCGATGATGGCCTGGCCGGCTTCGATTGCCAGCACTTTGCCTTTGACAACCGAACCTTCGTCCGGGGTGTCCATTTCGAAGCTTTCGTTCAGGAGGGCTTCGAATTCCTCCATCGATGCGTTTTGAGCCATGAGGTCTCAGGTTTCCTTTACTAACGGTTTTCTGGCCGGGCGGTTGTCTCCGCCGGTCTTGGTTAGCCCTACAGAACGTGGTCCGGAGCACATCTGATCAAACAAACACAAAGGGCCGAGGTGTTCCTCAGCCCTGCTCAGATGTGCCACCCGGACGTTGGCCGCCCTTGTATTGACAGCGCGCGTATAGGCGGATTCCCGGGGTTGCGCAAGGGAAAAGCCCTTTTGGGCAAGGCGGAGACGGCATTTGTGCAGCCCCTGCCCAGCCGTTCGGGCGCCGGGGCCGCTTCAGGCCCGGTCCGGGCGCCGGTATTCCTGCTCCAGCAGCACGACGCCCGTCATCACATAGTCGACCGACGCGCCCTCTCCCCGCAGGGGGAGCATGATTTCGGTGGAGCTGCGGTATTCCGGCAGCGGGCCGACATAGGGCAGCGAGACCAGCAGCGGCCGGGGGTTGGCGGCCACTTCGGCAAAGCAGGTCCAGATCATGGAGCCGGGGCCAAAGCCCGGGCGTTCAGACAGGCGGGTGCCGGCGACTTTGGTGCTTAGGGTATTAATGATCTTGCTGCGCACATAAAGCGCTTTGAAATCAGACAGTTCGCCACTCCCGGTCCGCTCGATTTCAAAGACCGCCAGGATATTGGTCGTCGTGCTGACATACGGCAGGCTCAGTTCGGCGAGCCGCGGGAATGCGCCCGCCTCCGAGGCGTTCTGCCAAAGCATAAGAACGGGTTTCAAAGCGGGATCCAGATCACTCGCAGAAAAATCAGCGGTAAACATGGAAACTGGCACCCCTTGCAATACTAACTGACAGCCCCAAGCCCAGCGGATATGCCGGAGGCCGAAAGGGTGCCTGCAGCCTAGTATAAAGCAGATGGAATGCATGAATAGTCTCCGCAGGCGAATTTTACCTGCGGAGAAACCGGCAGCGGGCGCGGCAAAGGCCGCCCGCCGCCGGGGATCAGCCCTCTCAGGCGATTTCGGTCACGATGGTGTCGCGGGACTTGCGGACCTTCTTCATCGGCAAGAGCCAGTCGCCGTCCTCCTGGCGGTAGCCCAGCGGCAGCAGAAGGACAGAGCGCAGGCCCTTGTCCTTGAGGCCGAGGATTTCGTCGATCTTCTCGGGCGAGAAACCTTCCATCGGGGTGCTGTCCACCTCAAGCTCGGCGGCGGCGGCCAGGGCAAAGCCCAGCGCGATATAGGCCTGGCGGGCGGCGTGGTCGTGGTTGGTGCTTTCTTCGCGCGGCAGGTAGGTCGCCTTGAGGTTCGCGTAATACTGGTTCAGCATCGGAACCTCGCCGCGCTCCTCGGTCATCTGGCGGGTCACCGCGTCGATGCGGTCTTCGGAGTAGTTGTCCCAGGCGGCAAAGACCAGCAGGTGCGAGCCGTCGGTGATCTGCGCCTGGTCCCAGGCGTGCGGGCGGATCTTGGCGCGGATCTCAGGATTGGTGATCACGAACACCTCAAACGGCTGGGTGCCCGACGAGGTCGGCGCCATGCGGATCGCCTCGATGATCTGGTCGATCTTCTCCTGCGGAACCGCCTTGGAGGGGTCCATCTTCTTGGTGGCGTAACGCCAGTTCAGCTTCTCGATCAGGGTGCTCTTGCTCATGGGTCCGGTCCTTTCGGTGGCCTTGCGGGAAGGGTGGTATAAATTTGTAACCGGCTATATAAGCGGTACCGGAAGGGGCACAAGAAGGCACAATTTTTAGCCCCGGTCACACGGAAGGAACCACCATGGCAGAAGGGCAATGCCCGGAGTGCGGGCGCATCAACGAGGTGCTGTCGCGGGTCGGCGACCGCTGGAGCGTGCTGATCGTGATCTCGCTGGCGCAGTACGGGGTGCTGCGGTTCAATGAGCTGAAGCGGCATCTGGGGATTTCCCAGCGGATGCTGAGCCTGACCCTGCGCGAGCTGGAACGCGACGGGCTGGTCAGCCGCACCTATCACCCGACGATCCCGCCCAAGGTGGAATACGCGCTGACGCCCCTGGGCGAGTCGTTCCGCGAGCCGGTCCGGGCGCTGGGACTGTGGGCGCTGGAGCATCTGCCGGTGATTGATGCCGCGCGGGCGGAGTTTGACGCCGCTGCGGAGGCGGAGAAGAAAACCGCCTGAGGCGGCAGGCCGCTATGCCGGCTTGCCCCGCCGCTGCGCCCGGACCGCCCAGACGCGGGCGTCCCGTTCCAGCATCGCCTGTTCGGCGGCATCCAGCCGGGCGGCTGCAGCAGCGGGATCGCGGCTGCCGCCCGCTTTGGTCCAGATCCTGAACGCGGAGGCCGGGCTCCAGGGCAGGCAGGCCGCAGCGAGCCACTGCCGCAGGGGCGGCGGCAGCGCGTCGTAGGCCTGCATCGGATTCCCCGCCCGGCGCCGCCGTTTCAGGCGCGACTTCAGGTTGCGGCCCGCCCCGCGGTCAGCCATTGCGCCGCCAGCCCGGAAACGGGTCGTCCAGGGAGGCCCAGGCCGGGTCGAAGCCGCCTGCGCTGCCGGGCATCAGGCAAGCATCCAGCCGTGCAGTAATCGCAGCCTTGTCCAGGCCTGCGCCAATGAACACCAGCTCCTGCCGCCGGTCGCCCCAGGTCTCATCCCAGTTCTGCAGGATTTCGCGCCGGGCCTCGGGATGGGCAGGCCAGCGCTCGCTTGGCACCGCGGCCCACCACAGCCCCAGCGGGCGGACCGAGGAGACCGCCCCGGCCAGCGAGAACTCCGCGGCCCACTCGGGGCGGGTTGCCAGCCAGAAATGCCCCTTGGCCCGAATCACGCCGGGCAGATCGCCGTTCAGCGCGGCGTGGATTCTGGCGGGATCAAAGGGCCGCCGGGCGCGGTAGACAAAGGAAGAGATGCCGTATTCTTCCGTCTCGGGCACGTGGTGTTCGAAGCCATAAAGCTCCTTGGCCCAGAGCGGATGCTCATGCGCGCGATCGAAATCGAAGCGGCCGGTGCCGAAGATCCGGTCTCCGTCCACTGCGGAGTAATCCGCAGGGATCACCTCCGCATCCGGGTTCAGCGCCCTGATCACGGCCATGGCTGCGGCGGTCTGGTCCGGACCTGCATCCGACACCTTGTTCAGGATGATCACGTCGGCGAATTCAATCTGATCGGTCAGCAGGCTGACCAGGGTCCGGCCGTCCTCCTCGCCCAGGCTTTCGCCGCGGTCGCTGAGGAAGTCATGACTGGCGAAGTCGCGCAGCAGGTTCACCGCATCGACCACGGTGACCATTGTATCGAGCCGGGCAACGTCCGACAGGCTGGCGCCTTCGGCATCGCGGAACCCGAAGGTCGCCGCCACCGGCAAGGGTTCGGCTATGCCGGTGCTTTCGATCAGCAGGTAGTCGAACCGCCCCTCCCCCGCCAGCCGGCGCACCTCTTGCAGAAGATCGTCGCGCAGGGTGCAGCAGATGCAGCCGTTGGTCATCTCCACCAGCTTTTCGTCCTGGCGCGACAGCTCCGCCCCGCTGCGCACCAGGGCGGCGTCGATGTTCACCTCGCTCATGTCATTCACGATCACCGCAACCCGGCGGCCCGCGCGATTGTTCAGAACGTGGTTCAGGAGCGTGGTTTTTCCGGCCCCGAGAAACCCGGAGAGCACTGTCACCGGCAGTCTGTCATCCCTCATGTTCGAATCCTATTATGTTATATCGTAACACCTAATGTGCGCAGACCTATCAGCTTCGGAAGCGGCCTGCAATTGCCGCAAGCGTCCGGCGGCCGCCAGTCCGCGGACGGCCGCGTATTCAAACGCCCCCGCCCGCCGCGCGGGCAAAAGTTTTCAGCAAAACTTTTGACAATTTTCTTTTCAAGAAAATTGCGCCGCCCGCTCTACGGTCTGCCGCCTAGAGGTCGATTTCCAGCACCCCGTCCGGCGCCTGCGCGCGGGACTGGCAGAGGATGATGGCGTCCTCGCGCTGCTTGTTCGACAGCACGAAGTCGCGGTGCTCGGCGTCGCCGGAAATCAGCCCGCATTTGCACACGCCGCAGATGCCGTCGGAGCATTTCACGTTCACATGGATGCCGTTCTCGGCCAGCGCCTCGGTGGCGGTTTTCTCCGGCGGCACCGCGATTTCGCGGCCCGATTTCGCCAGCCGGAGGGTGAAGGGATGGTTTTCGTATTCCGGCTGCTCCGGGACCGAGAAATATTCCATGTGGCGGGCCTCCTCGGGGAAGCCATTGGCCGCTGCCGCGTCCAGCACCGCCTGCATGTAGGCCGCCGGACCGCAGGTGTAGACGTGGCTGCCGGGGGCATAGTGCAGCACGTCAGACAGGTCCGCACGGGTGCCCTGGTCAGAGAAATGCAGATGCACCTTGTCTGCCCAGGGGACATGTTTCAGGTCTTCCAGAAACCCGGCATTTGCCATTTTTGAACAGGAGTAGCGGAATTCAAAGTCCCGGCCCAGCGTGTGCAGGCGGTGGGCCATGCCGATCATCGGCGTCACCCCGATGCCGCCGCCCATCAGGTAGGATTTGGCGGCGTCCTCCACCAGCGGGAAGTGGTTGATGGGTTTGGAGATGAACACCATCCGGCCTTCCTCGAAGATCCGGTGCATAAGGCGGGAGCCGCCGCGGCCTGCGTCCTCGCGCAGCACCGCGATCTGGTATTTTGAACGGTCCGCCGGGTCGCCCGACAGCGAGTACTGGCGGAAAAACTCAGGTGCGACCACCACGTCGATATGGGCGCCTGCGGTGGCTTGGGGCAGCGGGGAGCCGTCCGGCAGGGAAAACTCATATTTGGTGACGGCGTCCGTCATGTGTTCGGCCTTCGTCAGCCGAACCCGCATCACCGGCGCGTCGCCCTGAGCGGCGGTATAGACATGCTCGGGCGGCAGGCCCGCGGCGCGGCGGCGCTTGTGCTCATCGGCGGGGATCATGGCCTGATAGGCGGCAATCCCGGCCTCCCGGTCCATCGGTGCAGGCCAGGCGTAGGGCGGTGGCGCCAGCGGTGCGGGGTAGACGGCCAGGGTCTGATCCTCAAACTTCAGGTCCAGATCCTTGGAGAGCTTGCGGGCGTTGACCGGATGCTGCGAGGGCGCATAAGGCCCCTCTTCCACCATCTCCAGGTCCCACCACCATTTCTTGGCCGGGTTGACCTCGCCATTGCCCAGTGCGTCGTCGAGTCTTGCCAAGAGCGGCGCGCTGCCCGGCACATTCATCGCGGCCCAGCGGAACGGTGCCTCGGCAAACAGCCCTTCAAGGTTCCAGGGGCAGGTCTTCATGCAGCGGCCGCACATGGCGCCGCCGGGCACTGTGACGCGGTAGGTGGTGCATTTCTGGCTGTCGGATTTCCAGATCTCGTAGCCGTTGAACATCAGCTTGGGCCCGGCGGTGATGGCGCCGGAGGGGCATTCGCGGGCGCATTTGTTGCAAGCCTCGCAAAACCGCTGCAGGCCGAAATCGACCGGCTTGTCGTGGGTCATCGGCAGGCTGGTGGTGACCGCGCCGGATTTCAGGCGGGGGCCGAGGAAGGGGTTCAGGATCACCTCGCCAATGCGGGAGACCTCACCCAAACCAGAGAGCAGCAAGAGCGGAGGTTGCAGCACCTCGCCGTCCATCACCGAATGCACCCGCGCACTATAGCCCAGGTTGCGGATTTGCTGGGCGATCACCCCGCCCAGGAGCGAGAACCGCAGGTAGGCGCGCATCGACTGGGCACAGGCAATCCAGTCGTCGCCGGAGGCGCCCTCCATCGTTTCGTGACCCTGGTCGATGATGATGCTGATGGCGTTTTCGTGGTAGGGGGCCAGGGGCTCGCCCGCGGCATCGTGGGAGTAATAGGCCCAGTCCGGGCAACGTGAGATGCCCACCGCGTCGCAGCCGAGAAAATAGGCCGCGGTCTTGATATTTGCGGCGTTGCGGGCGGCATCGGCAGCGCTGGAATCGATGTTCGGCGCGGCGTTGCCGTCCTGCAGCAGCACGAAGGCCGCGAGCGAGGAGCGGAAAGCGAAGGCGGAGGAGGATTTGCGGACGTAATTGCCGTTCTTCGCCGCCTCCTGCGGGCCTTTGCCGAGGTCGCCGAACAGGGCGCGGGCGAACATGTCGGCGCGCTTCGGGACGCGCGCGACGTTCACCTCGTCGATGTAGGTGGTGGGATCGTCCACCCGTTTCAGGGTCTCGAACGGGTGCGGGCCGTCCATGAAGCGGCGCTTGGCGTATGGGTCGCGGGCGGCGGCGCTTTTGGCGTGGGCGCCAAGGCCCAGCCGGTACGCAAGGCCCGGTGCCTGGCCCGGCACCAGCGGCAGATCGGCGGCCAGTTCCAGCGTGGTGGTGACGGCCGCGATGCCGAAGCGGGTGCCGAGAAACGGATTGGTGAGGACGCCGTTTTCAAACGTGGCCAGCCCGGCCTGCACAGCCAGCTTGCCCAGATGCACATCCGTGGCGGCGCCGGTGTGGGCACGCGCCTCCCGCCCCAGGAGGCGGAGGTAATTGGCCAGCGTCACCCCGGTTTCCGCCGCCCGCAGGCAGGCGCGCTGGTCCTGCGCGTCCGCCAGCCATTCCGTGCCCTCCTCGCCTGTTTCGGGGTCGCGGGGGAACTCGTAGACGTAGACCAGCGCATGGGTGTGGTGGCGGCAATCCGCGTGCGGGGCTTGCATCGCCTCCCGCAGGTTCGCCATCACCACGTCTATGCCGGAGGCAAAGGTTTTGGTCTGTTTGCTGCGCAGGGTCTCCGCCAGCGCCGCCACATCCGGGTTTGCCAGCGGTGTGTCGAGCCAGGCAACGGAGGGCACGGCGCAGACACCCGCCAGCGAGGCATCGCAGAAGTACCCGAAAGCTTTCAGGTGATCGCTGCGCTCCTGCGAGCAGGCAGGAATGCCTGCGCGCTCCTTTTTCACCAGCCCGTCGCGGGTGGCGTCCAGTATCGCCTGATAATCGCGCATTGCGTTAACGAGGGACAGCGGCGCATCGGGGCGGCGGAAGCTGACCTGGGTCAGCGGCGGCAGTGCCTCCGCCTCAGCAGGGTCCGCCTGCCGCGCCAGGGTTTCCATCGGGTAAGGCCCAAGATGCACTGGCCGGTTGCGGTAGGAAAACAGTTTGCCCATGGCTGGCCCCCGGTGAATTACAGCTTGGCGACGATGCGCGGCTCGTCCGCAAGCAGCTTGGCGGCAGCGGTGCGCAGCTGGGCCAGTTCCTGCCCGGTGAGCTTAGCCTCGAAATAAGCTGCGTTTTCCTGCGCGATGGGCAGCACCTCTGCCAGCGCGGTGCGGCCGCCCGGCGTCAGCCGGACCTGGATCTTCCGGCCATCCTGCGCGCCGCCGCTGCGGGTGATGAGGCCGCGCTCCTCCATCTGCCGGAGCGTGCGCGAGGCCGCGGTGCGGTCGATGCCGATGAAGCTTGCGATTTCTGACGGGGCAGTGAGTTGCTCCCGCCCCGCGGCCAGCAGCACGCACCACATCACCCGGGTCAGACCGAATTCCGCGATCCGCTGTTCAAAGCGGCGCTCGATCACCCGGGCCAGCATGGTCACTTGATAGCCCAGGGAGCGGTGGAGATGAAATGGATCGTCAGGCATGATGGTTGGCAATGTCAACTAATTGATTGACGATGTCAACTATATGGCCGGATGCCGGGCTTTCCTGCTGAAGCTGCGTGGCTCGGGCTGCTGCAGCGGCTGGCGGCGCAGCTAAGACCGAGTCAAGTTCCTGAAGCCTGAAATTGATTTTGCCTGAACCGGACATAGGATGGCGGGCGGTCCTGGCCGCTTGTCAGCGGCGCAAGACCAGCCCGCACGCGCCCCCCGGCACGCACACCCTATGCCCGGCAGGCAGCCCCCCACCCCCACCCGGGCAAGCACGGTCTTCCCGCGGCGGGGCCTTGACCGTGCGGGCAGGCCGCTTCGCCATTCGTTAAACCGGCGGTTTGCCCTTCATTGCCCGGGCAATCATCGCGATGACGAACAGCACCAGGAAGATGAAGAACAGAATTTTGGCAATACCCGCGGAGGCGCCGGCGATGCCGCCGAACCCAAGCAGGGCCGCGATCAGAGCGATAACCAGAAATGTAAGCGCCCAACCAAGCATATCATTACTCCTTTTCAGCAACGCTGCTTCAGGCAGCATCCGCTAAACCAACCCGGCAACGCGGTTTTTGTTCCCTGCCCCGGGTTTCAGAAGCGCCAGCTGGGCCCGGATCATCTGGGTGGACACAGGCCGGGCAAGCACCGGCCACCGCAGGCAAGGCGAGTGCGAGTCCAGCTCGTTTTCGGCGGTGTTTCCCAACAGAACCAGGCGGCCGCCGCGGTCCTGCACCGCACTGTCGAAGTGAAGCCGGGTCACCTGCTCGGACCCCGCCTCGATAAAGGCGACGGCCACCTGCCGGTACCGCGACAGCGCCGTCAGCGCAGAATCATGCCCCTTCTGAATGCTGAGTTCGGCGGCCGGGTCGAAATCCAGAATGGCATCGCAAATATCACATGTTACCAGATAGTTCCGGGACATGATCAGATAAACCTGTGAGCAGCCTGGAGATAGCATTTCCATTGCACCAGCCTCCCTGTCTGCATAGAGTGTGTAGTTATTCCACACCCGGCGCATTAAACTGCGACATAGCTGTTAGGGGAGCGCCATGTCTTCGACTGCCTGCCGCCAATGCCCATTGCGTAAACGGGCCATCTTCACGCCGATGTCGCGTGAGGAGCTGCAGTTTACCCAGCAGTTCAAAACCGGCGAACTGGTGGTGGATGCGGGCACGACAATCCTTCTGGAAGGCTCCAACAGCCCGCAGCTGTATACGGTTCTGAAAGGAATGGGCACGCGCTACACCACCTTGGAGAACGGCCGCCGGCAGGTGATCAACTTTCTTTTTCCAGGCGATTTCGCCGGGCTGCAGGCCGGGCTGATGGGGGAAATGAAGCATTCGATCGAGGCCACCACCGCGATGACGCTGTGCGTGTTCCGGCGCACCGCGTTGTTTGAGCTGTACGAGCATCAGCCGCACCGGGCCTACGATCTGACTTGGATTTCCGCGGTCGAGGAGCATTTTCTGGGCGAGACCATCGCCTCGCTCGGCCAGCGCGACGCTGCGCAGCGGATTGCCTGGGCGCTGGTGCGGATCTACGAGCGGCTGAAGGCCGTGGGGATGGAGGCAAACGGCGCGGTGCCGCTGCCGTTCAAGCAGCAGGATCTGGCGGATGCGCTGGGGCTGTCGCTGGTCCACACCAACAAGATGCTGAAGACGCTGCGGGACAAGAAGCTGGTGCATTGGCAAAACGGCCAGCTGAAGATCAGCAATCTGCCGGCCCTGGCCACCGTGGCGATGATAGATCTTGCCGCGCCCGAACCGCGGCCGCTGATCTGACGCCGCAGCAGCACCCGGCCCGGCGGCCCGGGGATTTTCCAGACTGATCAAACTTCACATGCGCACGGTCCCGGCCGGAGGCGTGCAGCCGGCCTGTCCGGCCCGCCCGGCCGGTCCAGACTGTGCGCGTGCCTGCGGGCGGGAACGGGCCCGCAGCGCCATCCCGCACCCCAAACCTCAGGCTTAGGCGGTAGACCGGATGCGTTGAAAAACTGCAGCACCGGCACTGGAACCTTTCGCCGGCTGGCGGGTTGGGCTGGTACAAATCGCAACTGAAAGGACACGGCATGCTGTACTGGGCGCTCGTCTTCCTCGCCGTTGCAATTATTGCCGGCATCTTCGGGTTTGGCGGCATCGCTTCGGCCTCCGCCGGGATCGCACAGATCCTGTTCTTTATATTCCTGGTGCTGTTCGCAGTGGCGCTGATCATACGGCTGCTGCGCGGCTCCTCCCGCTGACGGCCGGGGCCGGCGGCGGCCGCTTCTGGCCGCCGCATGCTCACCAGCCTGCAGACCGGGCACCGCACTGATTGCCGCGTGGTTCGTGTTGAACCGCCGCAATCCTGACAGAGATGAAGGAGTACTTTATGACTGACGCACTTGCAGCCACCCCGAGCCCTGACACCGTCGAAACCGGTGTCCGCGACACTGGCCCGATCGCCAGCGGCCTGGCCGATGTGCTGGCGGACACTTACCGCCTTGTTTTCAAGACCCACGCCTATCACTGGAACGTGGAAGGCCCGGCCTTTTACTCAATGCACAAGCTCACTGAAGAGCAGTACGAGAACATGTTCGCTGCCGCCGATACGCTGGCTGAACGCATCCGCGCGCTGGGGCATCTGGCACCGTCGCGGATGGACGAGATTCTGAACCGCTCCAAAATCAAAGACGCCACCGGCGAACTGTCCGCCGGCGGGATGGCGCAAGACCTGGCCGCCAGCCACGAGCGGATCGCCCACCGGCTGCACGCGCTGGCCGAACTGGCGAGCAGCCGCCGCGATATCGTGACCGAAGATCTGGCCACCGCGCGCTCTGCCTTCCATGAGCAGGCCGCCTGGATGCTGCGGGCCCTCGCCAAGTCCTGACACCGGAACCGGTTTTGCCTTCCTGCCACCCTCCCGTCCTGCAGGAAGGCAGCAAGCCCCGCCCCGTTCTCCTCCCCGGGGCGGGGCCATTAACAACAGGCCGCCGCCGAGGGCCGGGCACAAAGAAGCCCGGACCGCAAAAGCGGCCCGGCCTGCCAGCCTCCCGCCCTGCCGGGCAGTGTCAGCTTTTCAGGGTCTCGGTGGAGGAGAAGAACATCGCTTGGCTCACCGCCGAGCGCACCTGTTCCTCGGTATAGGGTTTCGAGATCAGGAAGGCAGGTTCGGGCCCCTCGCCGGTCAGCAGGCGTTCCGGGAAAGCGGTGATGAAGATCACCGGGCAATCGCCGTGCTTGGCCAGGATGCCGTTGACAGCGTCGATGCCGCTGGAATTGTCCGCCAGCTGGATATCCGACAGGATCAGATCGGCGCTTTCCTTGGCGGCCAGGTCCAGCGCGCTGGCTTCGGTGCGGGCGATGCCGGTCACCTGATGGCCCATCTCTGTCACGATCGCCTCGAGGTCCATGGCAATGACGGCTTCGTCCTCGATAATCATGATCTTGCCCGCTGTGGCGCGCGACATCTCCTCGTATGCGATCGAGATCAGCTCTGATGCTTCGCTTTCAGCCACCCCCATGATGGTGCCTGTTTCGGCTGCGCTGAACTCCTCGATCGTGTGCAGCAGCAGCGCCTCGCGGGTGTTCGGTGTCAGCCGCCGCAGATGTTTCTGCGCCTTGGCGGCCAGGCCGTCATCGCTATCCTCGTCTGCCGACGGTGCGCCGGAGGAGGACCAGATCGCATGGAAGACACGAAACAGCGCCACTTTTGGAGACAGGACGCTGTCGTAATCGGCGTCACCGGCCAGGATCGCCTCCAGCGAAGCCAGTGCATATTGGTCGCCGCTGTTCTGGCTGCCAGTCAGCGCACGGGCATAGCGGCGCAGATAGGGCAAGTTTGCACCAATCTGGCTGGCGATCTGTTCTCCCGATTGAGCGGTCATTTTGTGATGTCCTTTTTTGCAATACACATGGAACTATACGCCTTAATATGCGTTTTGGTTCCAGAAAACCGCGCAAAAAACCGATGGATGGCATGACACAGCTACACCCCCCCCGGCCGCGCATGGAAACGGCCGACCGCGACATAGACGAAAACCTCAAGCGGGCTTTCGAAGAGATCGCTAATGAGCCCGTTCCTGACCGGTTCACCGATCTGCTGAAGCAATTGAAGGAAAAAGGCGCGTCGACTCCCGCCGCACCGGAACCTTCTGAGAAGGACCGCTCCGATGACTGACGCCGCACAGGACCCGAGAGACGACCTGGTCAACCACCTGGGCGCCCTGCGCGCCTTTGCGATCAGCCTGACCCGCAACGGCGCCACCGCCGATGATCTGGTGCAGGACACGCTGGTGAAAGCCTGGACGAACATCGACAAGTTCGAGAACGGGTCCAACATGCGGGCGTGGCTTTTCACCATTCTGCGCAACACCTATTACTCGCTGCGCCGCAAGCGCAAACGCGAGGTCGAGGACGCCGACGGGGCACTGTCTGCCACCCTTGCGCAGAAACCCGATCACGACGGGCGGCTGCACATGCGCGATTTCCAAGTGGCCTTTGCCCAGCTGAACGACGAACAGCGCGAAGCACTGACGCTGGTCGGTGCAGGCGGCTTTTCCTACGAAGAAGCGGCGGAGATGTGCGGTGTGAAGACCGGTACCATCAAAAGCCGTGTGAACCGCGCCCGCGCCCGGCTGAGCGAACTGATGGACTTGGGCGAAGACAGCAAAATGGAACTGACAGACACCGTCACCGCTGGGATCGTTGCCCAGCAGGGCGCCGCGTGATCAAAATGCCCCGGCTGCACGCAGGCAGCCTTTTGGTCCGGCTGGCGGCACTGATGACGCTTGCGTTGCTGCCGCTCGGACTGATTGCGCTGTACCAGACCAACGCGGTGGTGGAAGAAGCCACCCGGCTGTCGCACGCCTCGCTGCTGGACCGCACTGAGCGGGCCGCGGCGAGGGAGCGGGAGCTGCTTCAGCGCGCCGGCGGCGCGACTGAGGGTCTGGCCGCTGCAATCCTGCCGGTGGCGGACGACGCCGACAGCTGCACGCGGCTGCTCAAGGCATTTGCTGAAGGAGCGAACCCCTTCACGTTTGCCGCTTTCGTCTCCCTGGATGGCAGCGTTCAATGCGCCTCCGACGGTGTGACACGCGACCTGTCCGAAAAATGGATGTACCTGAAAGCCCAGCAGACGACCCGCCTGTCCTTTGCCTTGGGCCGCGACCTGGTGGGCGGGGGCAGCAGCTTCCTGCTGGCGACCAGCCCGGTGCTGCGGGACGGCATCCTGAAGGGTTATGTGACCATCGGGATTCCCCATAAGGTCAGCGCTGCACAGGCCGGAACGGAGGCGCCGGACACCGGCATTCAATATGTCACCGTTGATGCGCAGGGGGAAATCCTGTCAGCAAGCATCCCCGAGCAGCAGGCTCCGCTGGCCCTGCCCGTGTCGGTGCCCCGGCGCGACTTGGTGACCCTGTCCGGCGATACGTTTTTCGAGGATTCCCGCTCTGGCCGTGAGCGTTTTTTTGCTGTCAGCGAGATCCTTCCCGGGCAAGTGTCCGTGATCGGCAGCTGGCCGGTGGACAAAGCGATGTCGGCGGCCAGAAACCCGGTGTCGCTGATGACCCTGGCCTTTCCCCTGCTGATGTGGCTGGCCGGGATTTCGGTGGCGATCTTCGGGCTGCAGCGGATGGTGATCCGCCACCTCAGCGCGCTGCGCACGGCGATGCGCCGCTACGCACTGGGCGAGCGGGAAAACCCCACCCTGGACCTGGTTGCGCCGCCGCGTGAATTTGCCGAGGCGCAGCAGTCGTTCAACCGGATGGTCTCCATCCTCAGCGAAGCGGAGCGGCGGCGCGAGCTGGACCTGGAAGAAAAGACCATCCTGCTGCGCGAGGTTCACCACCGGGTGAAGAACAACCTGCAGCTTGTCGCCTCGATCATGAATATGCAGAGCCGCAACGCGCAGACGCCGGAGGCGCGGCGGATGCTGGCGCAGCTGCAGCGCCGCGTGCGCGGCCTGGCAACCATTCACCGCAGCCTGAACACCAATCCCGATATCACCACCGTCGACAGCCGCGACCTGATCGACGCGCTGATTTCCGAAATCGGCGCGATGATCCCAGGTGCCGGGCAGAAACTGGCCATCAGTACCGACCTGGTGCAGGTGCCGCTGAGCCAGGATCAGGGGGTGACCTTGTCGATGCTGGTGTCCGAGGCGATGACCAACGCGGTCAAAAACGCCGGGGTGCCCGCCGGCGGAAAGCCGGAAATCCGGATCAGCCTGCGCGAAACTGCGGAAAACTGGCTGGAGCTTGAGATTACCAACACCAAGGGGAAGCCGGTAGTGGCCCCCGAAGAGGCTGGCGACGGGACCGGCATCGGATCGCGGCTGATGCTGGCGTTTGCCACCCAGCTTGAAGGCGAGGCTGACACGTACGAGACTGAGGACAGCTATAGTTACCGGCTGGGATTCCCCGCGGCGGCCGGGGCTGTCCCGCCGGCGCCGCCAAACCAGGATCGGGAGAAACATGCCGCAGGAGCCGCAACCTGAACAGCGCCGCGAGGAATTCGAGGTACTGGTTACTGCCGAAGAGGCCTGGCCCGCGTTTGAACGTGCGGTGCTGGGTGCTCAGCGCGAGCTTCTTGCCAGTTTCCGCCTGTTTGATTTCGCCACCCCTTTGCTGAGCCCGGAGGCGCGGGAGACCGGGGACACCTGGGCGGATCTGATTGCCGATGCGCTGCGGCGCGGGGTCCGGGTGCAACTGGTGGTCAGCGATTTCGACCCGGTGATGGCGGCGCCGCTGCATGCCGCCGCGCAGAAGACGCTGACGCAGGCGCAGGAAATCATGGCGGGGCTCGCTCCGGAGCAGGCTGCGCTGCTGTCTGTCGCCGCCGCGCTGCATCCGACGCGGGCGGGGCTGCTGCCGCGGCTTGCGTTTTCCCCCTTTGTGCTGCGCAAACTGCGCAAGCTGCCCCGGCGGCTGCGGCCGGCTGCGGCCAGCCGCCCCGGGCTGCCGCAGCTGTACCCGGTGTCACACCACCAGAAGGTTGCGGTGATCGACCGGGAGGTTCTGTACATCGGCGGCCTGGACCTGAACCGGCGCCGCTATGACACCAAGGAGCACGATCTGCCCGCGCATGAGACCTGGGCTGATGTGCAGCTGATCCTGCGCGGCCCCGAAGCCGAAGAGGCGGCCCGCCATCTGGAGCGGTTCCGCGATGAAATCGCCCTGCGCAAGCAGCCGCCCGAGGGCCAGCTGATCCGGCGCACGATGTCCGCGCCGCGCCGTTTCGGGTTCTGGGCCTTGTCGCCCCGCACAGTGCTGAAGGAGATCGAGGAAGACCACCTGGCCGCCTTTGAGCGGGCGCAGAACCTGATCTATCTCGAATCCCAGTTCCTGCGCTCCAGCCCGATTGCGCGCGGGCTCGCCGCTGCGGCGCGCCGCAACCCCGCGCTGTCGCTGATCCTGATCCTGCCCGCCCTGCCCGATGACGTCGCGTTTGAAGGCAACCGCGATCTGGATGCGCGTTATGGCATGGCACTGCAGGCGGAGGCGCTGGACGAGGTGACGGAGGCCTTTGGCACCCGGGCCTGCATCGCCAGCCCGGTCCAGCGGCGCATGGCCGCCCGCGATGCGCCCGCCACCCTGTCGGGGTCGCCGATCATCTATGTGCACAGCAAGGTGCTGGTCACTGACAGGGATTTTGCCATGGTCGGGTCGGCCAACCTCAACGGACGGTCGATGCGCTGGGATACCGAGGCGGCCTTGCGGATCACCCAGCGCGGGCGAATTGAAACGCTGTGGAATAACCTGGCGCGGCATTGGTGGCAGGAAGATCTGCCGGCCGAGGCGCTGGATCCGGCCCATGCCGCGGCCTGGTGGCTGAAGGAGGTGCGCCGCAATCAGGTGCGCCGGCCGGAAGCGCGCCGCGGGCTGCTGGTGCCGCACGACCCCGGCAAGATGTCGGAGCTGCAGCAGCGGCTGCCGGGCGCCACGGAGGACATCGTCTGATCCCGGGTGCCCTGGGCCGGCTGCGGCAGCAGACATAAAAAAGGGCACCCGGGGCCACAACCCGGGTGCCTTGAAGGAAGCCCGAAACTGCCGGATCAAACCGGATAGGGGGAGGACTTCGGGCCGGTATCTGCAAGGTCAACGCCCCTGCCCCGCAAAAGTTCCGCTCATCCTGCAAAAAGAAAACCCGGCGTGCCCAAGGGCCGCCGGGTTAACAGAATACGCTGGAAGCGGAGCCTGGCTTATTGCGCTTCCTGCGCTTCCTCGGTGATTTCATCGCCAAGGTTCGAAACGTCCCGGCCGAAGCCTTCGGTGGTTTCGCAGGCCGCCAGTCCGGCAAGGGCCAAAAGTGCGATCAGGATACGCATGACGGCCCCCTTACTTCAGTTTCGACGCGACGTTGCTGGCAAAAGCGTCGATAATGGCGTTATAGAAAATTTCGCTGTCAACGGTCACCACGGCCGGATCGGTGCCTTCGGGATAATACGCGTTAACCTGATCCGCGGAGACGGTGAGGTCATAACGCATGTCCTTCGAGGCATCGGGCATGTCGATGTCCACGTCGCCCTTGAGCATCCATTCGCCCACGCCCAGCGCGTTCTCGAAGTTGCTTGCCAAGGAGACGGAGTCGATTTCGATATGGATTTCCGCGGCCTCTCCGGCATCTTCACCCGCGATCTGGCCCACGAGGTTTTCGGCCAGAGCCGTTTCCAGGTCGGTCTCAAGGCTGGTCCAGACTTTGGCAGCTTCGTAGTTCTCAATCGCGCTCAGGTCGGCGGTCACGTCGATTTCGGAAACCTGGGAGCCCGCAGCAGCTGCGGTGGCCATGGCGGCAACGAGGGCGGTGGTGCGGATCAGATGAGTCATTTTAATGCTCCTTTCCATGTCAGTCCCTCTTGGGGATCCAACACAGAAACGCGCCGCCGGTCTGAAAGGTTCCTGATGCGTGAACGAAAATACCGCCAATAACCGTTCTGCGCGAAATCTGGCCGACAGCAGGACAACAGCAGGACAGTCGCAGACGGAACTTTGCGGGCGGGCCAAACGTAGGTGTTGCGCAGAATAGCAGCCGGAGACAGCAACCGATGAACCCTTCGAAACAGCCCGTTGCCGCGGTCCTTCAGGAAACCAGCCGCATTGTCCGCGACAGCAGCGGACCGGTCACTGTTGCCAAGCTGACAGAGGAGCTTGGCCACCGATCGCTGTCAGCGGTTCTGGCGGTTCCGGCGCTGGCGGTGGTCTCGCCGCTGAGCGGGGTGCCGCTGTTCTCCTCCGCCTGCGGCGTCATGATCTGCCTGGTGTCGGGACAGATGCTGCTGGGGCGGACGCATCTTTGGCTGCCGCAATGGCTGGGCCGCCGCGAGATCAAGGGCAAGACCGTGCGTAGGATGACGGCAGGCCTGCAGCGGACCGCGCGGTGGCTGGACCGGCATTCCGGAAAACGCCTGCCTGCGCTGGTGCGGCAGCCCTTTCTGACTGTCATCCGGCTGGTCTGCTTGATCTGCGGCGCGCTGATGCCGCTGCTGGAGATCGTTCCCTTCTCGTCTTCGATCCTGGGGGCTGCTGTCAGCCTGCTGGCGGTGGCGATGCTGACCCGCGACGGGCTGATTGCCCTGCTGACCCTGTCCGGGCTGGGGGCTGCCGCGACGACGCTGGCGGCCGGGCTGATCTGACACCGGCGGCATGTCTTAAACACCCGAAAGGCCGGGCTCCTTTACGGAACCCGGCCTTGAAGGGCCGCCTGGCAGTTAAGTTTGCCCGAAACGCCGGTACGAGGCAGGAAACCGGCAAAGGGACGGAGGACAAACCGGCGGCTGTCAAAGGGGCTGGGCGGCCCCTTTGAAACTGGGTGTGTTAGTCAGCCTGGTACTCGGGCAGAGCGTCCAGTTCTTCGCGGGTCAGATGGGTGTTCACGCGGATGTCGCCATCAACCTTGCCGATGTCCAGGTCGCCCATGGTCAGCTCGACCGGCTTTTCGCCGATGCCCAGGAACCCGCCAACGTCGATGATCACCGCTTCGACAGAGCCGTTGGTGTTCACGATCACCTGCGACACCTCGCCGATGTGTTCGTCTTTGGAGTCGTAGGTCCATGCGCCGGTCAGGGCTTCTGCGGTCAGCTCGCCTTCGGCCAGCGGTTCCATGGCCGGGCCGTCCGCGTCAGGGTTGACGGCGTCCGACATGCTTTCAGCCGCGTTCTCGGTCTCGGTGGCCATCTCGCTGGCCTCCTGCTCCACTTCGGCAGCGCCAGCTTCGGCTTCATTTGCCAGCTCAGCAGCACCGGCTTCGGCTTCGGTCGCCAGTTCTTCGGCCTCGGCTTCGACCTCATTGGCCATCTCTTCAGCCTCTTGCTCCAGAGTGCCGGTGTCGGCCTGGGCCTCACCCGAGACGTTGGCTTCGCCGGAGACATCTGCTGCCGGAGTTTGGATCTGAACTTCGGCCTCGGCGTTGCCGGTGGCTTCGGTTTCTGTGCCGGCAAAGGCGGGCACTGCGGTTGCGACGATCAGCGAAGTCGAAAGCATAAGATGTTTCATCGGATTGATCTCCTGTCCAGTTTCACTCATCAGCGCGCTTGCGTTACAGCCACCCAACCCGCTGCGGACCCGCTTGGTTCCCGCGCCGCGCTAATTTTTTTCAAAAAAACGCGCCGGCGGACACGTGGCAGGCAGATTACTGCCTGACGCGGCCCGGCCAGCCGAGACGGCGCCGGATGGACGCGGCTCAAAAGCGGGAAAACATCAGCCGGCATTATCCTCATGCGCGCCCCTCAAGGGGCAGAACTTCGGAGGGCTGAAACGAAAAGGGCAGCCACAAAGGGCTGCCCAAACCGGTTTGAATGCTGTTCCGGCTTTACTCGTGTTCCGGCGCGTTGATCTCCACCGTGTCTGGCGGCGGCACCAGCATGCGGCCGCACCACAGCACCACCGGCAGCGCCACGATGGCCCCTACCGGGCCCCAGATCCACAACCCGAGAACAATCGCCCAGAACACAATGAGCGGATTGAGATCCAGCTGGCGGCCGACAAAGGCCGGGGTGACAAATTGCGCCTCGGTAAGGTTGATCGCGAGGAACACCAGCGGCGGCAGCACGGCGCCTGCGCCGCCGATCTGCGTCAGGCCAGCCACCGTCAGCCCGGCGAGCATGATCAGCGGGCCGAGATACAGGATGAAGTTCAGGATGGCCGCCGCCAGCCCCCAGATCCAGGCCCCCGGAAGGCCGATCAGCGCCAGCCCGGCGGCCGTGAGCAGGCCCAGCCCGCCGTTGACTATCGTGACCGCCGCGAAATAGCGCGCCACCGCACGCTCTGCCCGGAAGAAGCGGGCGGCATAGCTGCCCGCTTTTTCATAGAGCTCATTCCGGGTCAGCACGAAGAAAAACAGCGTGCCTGCAAAAATGAATATCTGCGCGCCAAAGTTCGGCGCCAGCCAGAGCGCATCCGTCAGCGTCGGCAGGCCGCCGCCCTCTTCCTCCGTTTCCGCGTCCGCAGCGCCTATTGTCTCCTCAATCTCGCTGCTGATGCTTTCGATGCCGCGCAGCAGGCCGGATACCATGTCGAGCCAGCCGCGGATTTCGTATTTGATCTTGGGGACCTGGCTGGCCAGTGATGTCATCAGCGGGTCCAGCGACAGGATCAGCAGGGCCAGCAGCGCCGTGGACAGCACCAGCAGGCTGCTGGCGACAGCCACCCGGCTGACCCCGATCCGTTCCAGCCGGTCAGCCAGCGGCGCGACCACCACGCCGACCACCAGGGCAAAAACGCCAGGCGCCAGAATCGGCTTCGCGAAATACATTGCCCCGCCCAGCAAAATCAGGGTGATGATCAGCAGCATTACACGGACGGAGCGTTTGGCGATAACTGTTTGCCACATGATCTAGTGTCCCGTGCCGCTGGGCTGCCTGTGGCGTCCAGTCTCCGGCGGCGGCAGGGCGGCGGCGGTGTGATCATTCGGCATAGGGGACCTCCCAGGTGACATTGGCCTTATGGCTCCGTTCGCGCAAGCTGCCGCGTCAGTTCCGGCCCTCCGGGGCGCGCCGCTGCGGGCGTCTGCGAGGCTGGTATGCGAGCAAGCTGGCGGGCCTGGGACACTTGGGCTGCGCGACGCCTGCAACGCCTTGGGCGCGTTCGGCTTGCATCATATCCCAGTCTGTTTCAGGTACCCGTGCGTTTTGGAGCAAACGCCTGTAATCCCGGTTCGGTTCCCTGAAAGACCGCCGCCGCTAACCTTTATCAGCCCTGGGTGACCAGCTGATAGCCAGGATGCGCCACAGCGCGCAGACTGGTGATCGGTTCCTCGCCGATCCAGGTGGTACGCTCCATGACAAACAAGGCATCGCCGGCATTGCTCTGCAAAACCTCGCTGTCGCTTTCGGTGCCGGGCCGCGCGTAGAGCCGCAAATCGCAGCGGCTGTAGGGGCGGTTGCGGACCAGCCATTCATTTGCGCTGTCGCGGGTCAGGTCGACGGATGCGATCTCGGGCACGGTTTCCAGGCAGATCCAGCGGTCTTCGAAAATATAGGGGCGGCTGTCGGCCAGATGCAGCGCCTCGACCCGCAGCATCGGGCGGGGCTCAGGCAGGCCGAAATTGGCCATGATCGCCGGGGTGGTCGCCTGCACCGACTGGCGGATCAGCTGATACTGGTAGACGCTGCCCTTCTGTTCGACCTCAAGCCGGGTGATCGGGATATTCAGCGTCGCGCGGGTGACCGGATCGCGCCGCACCATGGTGCCGCCTTTGCGCCGCCGCTCCACCACCCCGCTTTCGGCCAGATCCCGCATGGCGCGGTGCACGGTCGAGCGGGCACAGCCGAAACGGGCCGCAAACTCTTCGTCGCGCGGCAGCTTGTCCCCGGGCCCGTAGGTCGAATCCAGGATCATCTGCCGGATGCTGTCCCGGATCTCCGTCCAGGAATGGCGCCGCTTGTCCGTCAATATTCATCTCCCAGGCCGCGCGGGACAATGTTCGCTGCTGCTCCATATTTCATCGTGCGGCGAAAGGCGAACGGGAACAGCGCAACCGTGATTGACAAGAATATGTAGCTACATATTAATGTAAAGCACTTACAAAACAAGATCGACTCTGCGCCACCGGCCCGCGGCCACCGCAGATCCACCGACAGACGGAGGAACGGAACATGCAAAGACGGAAGTTTCTGAAAGCCGGCGCCATGGGCGCGGCGGCCACGGCGCTAGCCAGCCCGGCCATTGCCCAGGGCAAGATGCAGTGGAAGATGGTGACGGCCTGGCCGAAGAACCTGCCCGGACCCGGTGTGGCGGCGCAGATGCTGGCCGACCGGATCACCACGCTGTCGGGCGGCCGGATCGAGGTCAAGCTGTTTGCCGCGGGCGAGCTGGTCCCTGGCCGCGGCGTGTTCGACGCGGTGTCCGAAGGCACCGCAGAACTGTATCATGCGGTTCCGGCCTATTGGGGCTCCAAGTCCAAGGGCATCCTGCTGTTCGGCTCGCAGCCCTTCGGCCTGCGCGCGGACGAGCAGTTCGGCTGGCTGTACCACGGCGGCGGTCAGGCGCTCTATGACGAGATGTACGGCCGGTTCGGCATCAAGCCGTTCCTGTGCGGCAACTCCGGCCCGCAGTGGGGCGGCTGGTTCAAGACCGAAATCAACTCCGCCGAAGACCTGAAGGGGCTGAAGTTCCGCACCACCGGCCTGGCGTCGGAAATGGCCTCGAAACTGGGCATGGCGGCGGAGGCCACCAGCGGCCCGGCGATGTTCCAGGGCTTGCAGACCGGTGCGCTGGACGCCGGCGAATTCATCGGCCCCTGGACCGACAGCGCGCTTGGCTATTACCAGGTGGCCAAGAACTACTACTGGCCGGGCGTGGGCGAGCCGTCCTCGGCCGAGGAATGCGGCGTCAACGCCAATGCCTTTGCCGAACTGCCGGAAGACCTGCAGCAAGTAGTGTCGCTGGCGTGCGAGAGCCTCTACAATCCGGTCTGGACCGAATACACCACCAAACACGCGCAAGCGCTGAAGAAGATGGTGGATGAGGACGGCGTGCAGGTGAAGATGTTCCCCGAGGACGTGATCGCCGCGATGGGTGCCGCCGCCAAGGAAGTGATTGCCGAGCTGCAGGAAGACGAGGACGAACTGGTGCGCCGTATCACCGAGAGCTTCCTGACCTACCGCGACAGTGTCGGCGGCTACATGACCTATGCCGACAACGGCCAGATGAATGCCCGCGCATCGGTGATGGGCTACTGATCTGTGCAAAGGCTGCCGGCGCCCGGGAAGACCGGGCGCCGGCTTTTTAATGGGGAGAGACGCAGGATGCTACGGGTTGCGGATGCGCTGGACGGCATCAACCGGGGTCTGGCGATGGTGATACGCTGGCTGGCGCTGCTGATGGTGCTGGCGCAATTTGCCATCGTGGTTGGACGCTATGTGTTCGGGGTGAACTCCATCGCCGCGCAGGAAAGCGTCCTGTACATGCACGCCACCCTGTTCATGCTGGCGGCCGGCTATACCCTGCTGGTTGATAAGCATGTGCGCGTCGATGTTTTCTATGCAGGTCTCAGCCCCCGGGCTCAGCGCCGTATCGACATATTCGGCCATCTGGTCCTGCTGCTGCCGTCAATGGCGGCGCTGCTGTACTGGTCGTGGCCGTCGGTGCGCAATTCCTGGGCCATTCTTGAAGGCCCGATTGCCGTCGGCGGCCTGGAGGCCGTCTTCCTGCTGAAATCGCTGATCCCCGCCTTCTGTGTGCTGGTGATGCTGCAATCCTTCGCCCTGCTGATCCGGCTGTTCTCGGAAAGATCCCCTCAATGACGGAATATCTCGACCTGGTCATGTTCGCAGCCCTGATGGCAGCGATCCTCATGGGGTTTCCGGTGGCCTTCTCGATTGCGGGCGTTGCCATCCTGTTCGCCTATCTCGGCTGGGTCCTGGGAGTGATGGACGTTTCGCTGCTGGGGGCGCTTGGCCAGCGCGCCTTCGGGCTGCTGAGCAATCAGGTGCTGATCGCCATCCCGCTGTTTGTGCTGATGGGCGCGATCCTGGAAAAAAGCCGCATCGCCGAAGAGCTGCTGGATACCATGGGGCGGCTGTTCGGCCAGCTGAAGGGCGGTTTGGGCATCTCGGTGGTGCTGGTGGGGGCGCTGCTGGCGGCCTCGACCGGCATCGTCGGCGCCACGGTGGTGGCGATGGGCATGATCGCCCTGCCCGCGATGCTGCGCGCGGGCTATGATCCGCGGGTGGCCTCCGGCATTGTCTGCACGGCCGGCACGCTGGGGCAGATCATCCCGCCCTCGACGCTGCTGATCATCCTCGCCGACGTGATGTCCAACGCTTTCCAGCAAGCGCAGTACGAGCAGGGCAAGTTTTCGGTCGAGGCCCTGTCGGTGGGCCAGTTCTTTGCCGCGGCGCTGGTGCCGGGGCTGGTGCTGGTGGTGCTGTACCTTCTTTATATTCTGGTCCGGGGCTTCCTGCGGCCGCAGGACATGCCTTCTGCCCCGGCAGAAATGGCCCGCCCCAGCCGCGGTGAGGTGGTGCGCGCGGTGGTGCCGCCGATCCTGCTGATCTTTGCCGTGCTGGGTGCAATCCTTGGCGGCGTGGCCACCCCGACGGAGGCGGCCTCTGTCGGGGCAATCGGTGCGCTGCTGATGGCAGGCCTGCGGGCGGGCGGCCCGGTCCGGCTGATCCTGATGGGGGCGGCCGCGCTGATCCTGCTGGGCATTCTGTCGGGCGTGCATCCTATCCGTCTGCAGCGCAGCGACCTGAGCACCGGCGATTTTGCGGCCGGGCTGTTTTACGCGCTGCTGACGGCTGCGGGGGCCATTGCGGTGATCGCCGCCCTGCGCAGCGGACTGAAAAAGCGCATCCTGCATGAGGCCGTGACCTCAACCGCGACGATGACCGCGATGATCTTTGCCACCATCCTGGCGGCGGGCATGTTCTCGCTGGTGTTCATCGGGCTGGGCGGCGAGGAGCGGGTGGCGCATATCCTGGGCAACATGCCGGGCGGCCCGTCCGGGGCGCTGCTGTTTTGCATGCTGTTCATCTTTGTGCTGGGCTTCTTCCTCGATTTCGTCGAGATCTCGGTGATCGTGCTGCCGCTGGTCACACCGACGCTGATCCTGATGGGGCATGACCCGGTCTGGCTGGGCATCCTGATTGCCATCAACCTGCAGACCAGCTTCCTGACCCCGCCGTTCGGCTTTTCGCTGTTCTACCTGCGCGGCGCAGCGCCGGAGGAGGTCACCACCCGCCACATTTATCAGGGGGTGGTGCCCTTTATCGGCTTGCAAGCGCTGGGGGTCCTGCTGGTCTGGCTGATCCCCGGCCTGGCAACCTGGCTGCCGGCGGCGATTTTTTAACGCTCCGACGGAAACGGCAGCGGGGCTGCCGGCCGCAGCCAGGCAGCCCAAACCAGCGCCGGCTCGGGTGGGATGTGCCTGGCTACTCTGCCGCCGGAGGCTTGCGCGGCGCGGCCAGCTGCTCCCTGAGACTCATGGGGGCGGCGGGCGGCTCATCGAAGTTCAGGCCTTCCTCCAGATGGCGCAGATGCTCATCCGCAAGCCGGACCAGTTCATCCGTCTTGCCGGCCTCCAGCGCATCGACGATCCGGTCGTGCTCATCCTCGGCGCAGGAGGAACTGCCAGTGGGGGAATAAAGCCCCAAAATCAGTGTGCTGCGCATGGTCAGCTCTGACAGGAACCGCTCCAGCACAAGATTGCCAGCGATATGGGCAATCCGCATGTGAAACTGCCGCGAGGCGCGCAGTTCCGCCGGTTTGTCACCCGCCTTGCGCGCCTTGGCTTCCTCCTGAATATTGCCGCGCAGAAAAGCGATGTCCTCTGCTGAGGCCTGGCCGGAGGCGTGGCGCGCAATCGTGCGTTCGATCGCGCGGCGGGCCTGGAAGATGTCGCGCGCCTCTTTCGGCGAAGGTGTCATCACAAAGGCGCCGCGGTTCGGGCGCAGCTCCACCACCTGCTGCGCCGCCAGCGAGGCGAGCGCCCGGCGCACATTGGCGCGGTTGCAGGAAAACAAATCGCTCAGCGCCTGTTCACCCAGCTTGGTTCCGGCCGGGAGTCGCTGCTCGGAAATCGCATCGAGAATCGCATTCACGATCTGATTTTCGGGAGAATCCTTCATCGGGCCTCAAAAAAGTTTTCCTGCGCTGCCGCAACTTAAGGGCCGTCAGGGCACTTGGCAATGGCGCCAGGGCAGGCGCAGGCTTGACCTGTTATCACTAATTGTTAACAATAAATGATAACAAAGGAGGAGCGCATGAAAATCCTGGTCGTCAATCCCAACTCCACCGAGTCGATGACGCGGAAGATTGTTGAGGCCGCTCAGGCCGCTGCCAGCCCCGGCGTGACCATTCTGGGCGCAACCGCAGCCGGCGCGCCTGCCAGCATCGAAGGCCATTTCGATGAGGCGATGTCGCTGCCCGGCCTGCTGGCGCAGGTGGCGGCGGGTGAGGAACAGGGCGTGGACGGCATTGTCGTCGCCTGTTTCGACGACCCCGGCATAGGCGCCTGCCGCGAGCTGGCCACCGGCCCGGTGCTGGGCATCTGCGAAGCGGCGGTGAAGGCGGCCAGCATGCTGGCAACCTCCTTCACCGTGGTCACCACGCTGCCCCGCGCGGTGCCTGTGATCGAACATCTGATCCACGGCTATGGCCTGTCACACCAGTGCCGCCGGGTGCGCTCTGCCGCGATCCCGGTGCTGGCGCTGGAGGAAGAAGGCCCGGACGCGCGTCAGAAGATCCGCGCCGAGATCCTGCGCGCCATCGAAGAGGATCATTGCGAGGCGGTTGTGCTGGGCTGTGCCGGCATGGCCGATCTCACCCAATGGCTCAGCCAGGAAACGGGCATCCCCGTCATCGACGGGGTCAGCGCGGCAACGCGGATGATCGAGGCGCTGGCAGGCTGCGGCCTGAAGACCAGCAAGATCAACGCCTATGCGCGCCCCAACCGGAAATAGTGGTATCGTCAGGGAGGAAGACATGACCATGAATGCAGAATTGGAAGCCATCGCCAAAGGCGGCGGCATCGGGGAACACAGCGGCAAGGGGATCGGGGAGGAGAGCCTTGCACCGCAGGAAACCCGGATCATGGATCCGTGGTCCTATCTGTTTGCCTGGCTGGGCGGCTGCGTGTCGATTGGCACCTTCACCATCGGCTCCGGCCTGGTGGGCACGCTGAACCTGCTGCAGACCTTTGCCGCGATTGCAATCGGCTGCACGGTGATCGGCCTCGCGCTGATGATCAACGGGCAGGCCGGCCACAAATACGGCATCCCCTTCATGGTGCAGGCGCGCTCTGCCTTCGGGTTTGCCGGCACCCGCCTGCCCGCGCTGGTGCGTTCCGTTCCCGCAATCGTCTGGTTCGGCTTTCAAAGCTGGATCGGCGCCGGGGCGCTGAACCTCGTCTCCGACACGCTGTTTGGCTATGACAACATCGTGGTTTTCTTCATCGGTTTCCAGCTCTTGCAGATCGGGCTGTCGGTGCTGGGCTTTCACGGCATCAAATGGCTGGAGAACATCGGCTCGGTCTTCATCATCGGCTCGCTGGTCTACATGTTCATCAGCGTGATCAGCAAATACGGCGAGGAAATCTCCGCCAATCTGGTCAATGTCGAAGGTACCTGGGGCGCGCCCTTCTGGGGAGCCACCATGCTGTTCCTGGGCATTTACAGCACCATGATGCTGAACGTCTCGGACTATTCGCGCGAGCTGCGCCAGAACGTCGGACCGTTCCGCCAGGTGGCGATCTATGCCAACTCGATCCTGCCCGCGACGCTGTTCATGGGTCTGATCGGCCTGATGGTCTCCGGCGCGACTGGTGAGGTCGACCCGATCAAGGTGTTCTCCAGCGCGGTCGACAACAAGCCGCTCTTGGTCATCACCCTGCTGTTCATCGCCTTTGCCCAGGTCACCACCAACATTCTGAACAACGTGGTGCCGCCAGCCTATGCGCTGATGGATATCTTCAAGATCAAGTTCAAGACTTCCGCGGTGATCGTCGGCCTGCTGGCCTTTGCCACCTTCCCCTGGGAACTGGTCAAGGACGAATCCGCCGCGGGCCTCAGCCTGTTCATCCAGACCTATTCCGCCTTCCTTGGACCGATCTTTGCGATCCTGGTGGTGGACTACTTCATCCTGCGCAAGCAAACGCTGGATCTGGACAAGCTCTATGACGAGACCGGCCCTTACCACGGCGTCAACTGGGCCGCGGTGATTGCGATGGGCATCGGGGTTGCAGCGGCGCTGATCTTCTCCGGCATTTCCTGGTACGCCAGCCTGCTGCCTGCCGGTCTGTCCTATTACCTGCTGATGCAACATCTGCCGTCGGCCAAGCGGTTCATGAGCTGACCGCACTGCAACGCGCTAAAAGGAGGGCTCCGCTGCTGGCGGAGCCTTCTTTCTTTTTAGACACAATTTTTTGATCCGGGTTTGATCCGGCGGCAGGCCAACCGAGCCAGTGGAGGTATCGGAAAAACGGCTGCTTGCCGGCAGTTCCTGTGCCGCCCCGCCGAACAACATGTAAATGCACATATGTACGAAGCGTGGGACTGGGCTAGATGCCGCTCTAGATGCCTCGTTCAAAGGGCTTTCAAATTTGCAAATACATGTATATTTTGACACGCAGTCCATAACCGGACGCGAAAAGCGGCGTTCAGACCGCGCACAACGGGAGAAAAAGAATGACTGCAGCCAATACATTGGACGGCCTGGGCGCGATGATCCTGTCCGGACAGGTCGAAGTGGTGGACTGCTCCGGCACCCTGGGGCCTGAGACACCGATCCTGCGCCTGCCCGAGGATTTCGCCAAGAACACGCCCAAGGTCGAAATCCACAAGATCAGCGAATACGACGAGAACGGCCCGTTCTTTGCCTGGAACTGGATGGTTCTGGGGGAGCATTCCGGCACCCATTTCGACGCCCCGCACCACTGGATCACCGGCAAGGACTATAGCGACGGCTATACCGATACGCTGGATGTGCAGCGCCTGGTGGCGCCGGTCAATGTGATCGACTGCTCCAAGGAAAGCGCCGAGAACCCGGATTTCCTGCTGACGGCCGACCTGATCAGGGCCTGGGAGGCGGAGCACGGCGAGATTGGCGCGGGCGAATGGGTGGTGATGCGCACCGACTGGGACAAGCGCGCCGGTGACGAGGACGCCTTCCTGAACGCGGATGACACTGGCCCGCACAGCCCCGGGCCGACCCCGGACGCGGTTGAATACCTGCTGTCGAAGAAAATCGCCGGCTGGGGCAGCCAGTGCATCGGTACTGATGCAGGCCAGGCCGGCGGGATGGAGCCGCCCTACCCGGCCCACAACCTGCTGCACCGGGACAACTGCTTTGGCCTGGCCTCGCTGGCCAATCTGGACAAGCTGCCGCCCAAGGGCGCGCTGCTGATTGCCGCGCCGCTGAAGATCAAGCGCGGCACCGGCAGCCCGATCCGGGCTCTGGCTCTGGTGCCGCGGGGCTGAGGCAGGTAACGCGCCCGCATCACCCCCGGAGCCGGCGCTGATGCGCTGGCGGCGGCTCCGGCTCTTATCAGGCGTAAAGGAAAGATGCATGACTGCAAATGAAACCGCAGCACCGCAAGCTGCCGCGGAGGCAACATCCCCGCTGCCGCGGCTGGGGGAGATCGGGCTGGAAAACTTCCCGCCTTACCTGATGAACCGCATCATGGGGCGCTACAACGCGGCCCTGCGCGAGGAGATGGCGGCGCATGGGCTGACCACGGCCAAGATGCGGGCCTTGGCGGTCCTGTCGGTGCTGGACGGTCTGCTGATCCGTGACTTGTCGGTGTATGCGGTGGTGGAGCAATCCACCCTCAGCCGGGCGCTGGATGCGCTGGAGCGCGACGGGCTGGTTCTGCGCCAGTCCGATCCCGATGACAGCCGCGCCACCCGCATCGTGATGACTCCGAAGGGCCGTGAAACCCACGAGGGGCTTTGGCCGCATGTGGCGGAGGCCTGCGCGCAGATGTTCAAGGGCATCGACCCGGAGGAACAGCGCGCCTTTACCGCCACGCTGCAGAAGATCCTGCGCAACGTGCGCGTGAACCAATTCTGATCCCGGACCGCAACCAAGGAGGCGCCAATGGCCGAAAGATCGTTCAAGGCTGAGGTCGAGCATCTGCGCCAAGGTGCAGGCAGCAGCTTTACCGGCGAGGGCATTCTGGCCATCACCAAGGCGCTTCTGGAAAACGGCGTGGGATACGTCGGCGGCTACCAGGGGGCGCCGATCTCGCATCTGATGGATGTGCTGGCCGATGCCGAAGACCTGCTGGGCGAGCTGGGCGTGCGCTACGAGGCCAACGCCTCCGAAGCCGCCGCCGCGGCGATGCTGGCGGCCTCTGTCCACTACCCGATCCGCGGCGCGGTCACCTTCAAGGGGTCGGTCGGGGTCAACGTGGCCTCTGACGCGCTGGCCAATCTCGCCTCCTCCGGGGTCACTGGCGGCGCCATCATCATCGTCGGCGAAGACTACGGCGAGGGCTCCTCAATCATGCAGGAGCGGTCTTATGCCTTTGCGATGAAATCGCAGTTCTGGCTGCTGGACCCGCGCCCCAACCTGCCGTCCATCGTGAAATCGGTGGGCGACAGCTTTGCCCTGTCGGAGGCGTCGAACACGCCGGTCATGCTGATGGTGCGGATCCGCTCTTGCCATGTGACCGGCACCTTTGAGTGCCGCGACAACCAGCCGCCGCCGCTGACCGTGCGCGCGGCGCTGTCCAATCCGCAGCGCGATTTCAAACGCGTGGTGCTGCCGCCGATGTCCTATCAGCATGAGCAGGACAAGATCGAAAACCGCTGGCCCGCGGCGGAGAAGTACATCCTGGAGAACGGGCTGAACGAGCGTTTTGGCCCGCGGGAGGGCAAGGTCGGGCTGATCTGCCTGGGCGGTATGTACAACAGCGTGATCCGCGCGCTGCAGCGGCTGGGGCTGGCGGATGTCAGCGGCAGCACCGATGTGCCGCTCTACGTGATGAATGTGGCCTACCCGCTGGTGCAAAGCGACCTCCTGGACTTCTGCGCGGGCAAGGACGCGGTGCTGATGGTGGAGGAGGGCCAGCCCGAATTCATCGAACAGCAGCTGGGCAACATGCTGTTCAAGGCGGGCAGCCAGACCAGGCTGGAGGGCAAGGGCATCTTCCCCAAGGCTGGCGAATACACCGGCCAGGTGATGATGGACGGGCTGGATGATTTCTTCCGCAAATATGCCGCCCATCTGCTGCCCGGCCAGGTGCGCGCGCCCAACACGCCGCAGCCGGAGATCCCGGATCTGAGCCAGACCGTGCCGATCCGCCCGCCGGGGTTCTGCACCGGCTGCCCGGAGCGGCCGATCTTTGCCGCGATGAAACTGGTTGAGCAGGAACTGGGCCGGCATCAGATTTCGGCGGACATCGGCTGCCACCTGTTTGCGGCACTGCCGCCGTTCGAAATCGGCGGTCAGACCATGGGTTACGGGCTGGGACCGGCCTCCAACGCGGCCTTTGACGGCGGCGGCGAAAAGCGCGCAATCTCGATCATCGGGGACGGCGGGTTCTGGCACAACGGCCTTAGCACCTCGATCGGCAACATGGTGTTCAACAAGTCGGACAGCGTGGCGATCATCGTCGACAACTACTATTCCGCAGCCACCGGCGGCCAGGATATTCCGTCGAGCCGGGCGAAGAACGCCAGCAAATCCACCAACAACCCGATCACCAAGGCGCTGGAGGGCGCGGGCGTCAAATGGATCCGGCAGATCGACCGGACCTATGACGTCACCAGAATGCGCGAGACCATCCGCGAGGCGCTGACTACCGATTACGACGGGCCGAAAGTGATCGTCGCTTCCTCCGAATGCATGCTGAACCGGCAGCGCCGCGAAAAGCCGCAGCGCAATAAGGCGATCAAGGACGGCGCGCGGGTGGAGATCCCCCGCTTTGGCGTTGATGAGGACATCTGTACTGGCGATCACGCCTGCATCCGCCTGTCCGGCTGCCCGTCGCTGTCGCTGAAGACGCTGGACGACCCACTGCGCGACGATCCGGTGGCGCATATAGACCAGTCCTGCGTCGGCTGCGGCAACTGCGGCGAGGTGGCGGACGCCGCCATTCTCTGCCCCTCCTTTTATGAGGCGCGCGTGGTGCATAACCCCAGCAGCTTTGAACGCTGGACGGCTGGGTTGCGCAGCCGCGTGATCTCCTGGCTTCAGACCCGCCGAGCGGCGCGGCGCCTTACCTTCAACGGCACCGCCTCCGGGAGGATTGCACCATGACCATCGAAATACCGGTCCGCCCTCAACCGGCCGATCCGCGCCTGCAGGGCGTCATTAAGGTGGCCATTCTTGCCGTCGGCGGACAGGGCGGCGGGGTTCTGACCAACTGGATCGAGTCGCTTGCCCGCAGCCAGGGCTACAGTGCCCAGGCCACCAGCGTTGCCGGCGTCGCCCAGCGCACCGGCGCGACCATCTACTATATCGAGATGGCGCCGGGCAGCGTGCCGCACCCTGTGTTCTCTCTGGCGCCGGCACCGGGCGACGTGGACGTGATGGTCGCCGCCGAGATGATGGAGGCCGGCCGCGCCATCATGCGCGGTTTCGTGACCCCGGACCGCACCACACTGATCGCCTCGACCCACCGGGCACTGGCCGTGTCCGAAAAGATGGTGCCCGGAGACGGTATCGCCGATGCCGATGAGGTGCGCGCAGCCGCCGAAACCGCGGCCCGAAAGCTGGTGATGGCCGATATGGACAGCGCCGCAGTCCGGGCGGGTTCGGTGATTTCCGCCTCGCTGTTCGGGGCCCTGGCCGGCTCAGGCGCGCTGCCCTTCCCTAAAGCCGCGTTCGAGGACGCAATCCGCGCCAGCGGCAAAGGTGTCGAGGCCAGCCTGCGGGCCTTTGCCGCCGGTTTTGACCTGGCGGAGCAAGGCGAGCAGCCGGAAGCCGCACCCGCGGAAGAAGCCCCAGCAAAGGCGGCGGGTCCACACAAGGCCTTGGACGCCTGGAACGGGCTGATGGCGCGGGTTTCCCGGTTTCCGGCAGGCGTGCAGGAAACGGCTGTGCCGGGACTGCGCAAGGTGGTGGACTTTCAGGACACGGCTTACGGCGCCGAATACCTGGACAGGCTGCAGGGTGTACTGGACCGCGACAGCGCGAACCAGGGACACGCGCTGGGCCGCGAGGCGGCGAAATATATCGCCAATGCAATGGCCTATGACGACGTGATCCGGGTTGCCGACCTCAAGACCCGCAGCACCCGCTTTGGCCGTATCGAGAGCCAGATGGGATCGCAGGGCAAGCTGATGACCCTCACCGACTATCTTCACCCCCGCGCAGAAGAGATCGCGGGGCTGCTGCCCGCCCGCCTGGGCGCGCGGGTTGAAAACAGCCCCAAGTGGATGGCCCGCCTCGACACGCTGTTCAGCAAAGGCCGCCGTATCCGCACGGACAGCCTGCGCGGCTTTGCGGTGCTGTATCTTCTGGGCGGTCTGCGCGGCTGGCGCCAACGCAGCCTGCGCCACGCGCAAGAGCAGGCGCATCTGGACCAATGGCTGGCCGCCGCGCTTGGCTATCTGCCGCAAAGCTACGGCATGGCGGTCGAGGTGATCCGCTGCCGCCGCCTGATCAAAGGCTATTCGGACACGCACGCGCGGGGGCATTCGAAGTTCGACACGGTGATGCAGGGCGCCACGCTGGTGGCAGGGCGCGAAGACGGGCCGCAATGGGTGGCCCGCCTGCGCGAGGCCGCCTTGCAGGACGAAAAGGGAGAGGCCCTGGACGGCGCGCTTAGAACCATCCGGAGCTTCGCGGCATAGCCGGGCCAAGGCGGCCGGCAGGTCGCGGGGGGCCGGATGCGCGGCTATTGCGGCGGTAAGGGAAGGACAGAGGCCGCAAAAACCCGAATCAGCCGGGCCGCCAGCCCCCTGGTACAGCTGCACCACCAAAGTTTTTTATGCGTTTGCATATAAACTTACTTGAAGCTTAAAACTTCATGCTTGAAGGTGAGACAGCCTGGACCTAGGCTTTTTCAAGGGCGCCCGGAAAACAAGGGACAGCAAACCGCCCGGTCTGCGCGCCGCCACACATCCAGGGAGACCAACATGACATTCCGCACACTTTCCGCCGCCGTCCTTTTAGGGGCTGCCACGCTCACCACCGCCCCTGCCCAGGCCGGGGAAGTCACGCTGAAGGCGGTGACCGCCTTTGCCACCGGGACAACTTTTTCCCGTGATTTCGAAGCCTTCGTTGATTGGGTCAACGAGAACGGAGAGGGCGTGGTGCAGATCGACCTGCTGGGCGGGCCGGAAGCCGTGCCGCCCTTTGAACTGGGCAATGCGGTGCAGGCAGGGATCGTCGACATCGCCAACAACACCACCGCCTACTATCCGAACCTGCTGCCCGCCGGCGACGCGCTGCACCTGGCGCAGAACACCATTCAGGACCAGAGGGCGAATGGCTGCTACGAGTTGATCGACCAGGTTCACCAGGACCAAATGGGTGTGAAATACCTCGCCCGCGTAGGCGATAACATGAATTATCATCTATATTTGACCAAGCCGCTGGAAGGCCCGGACCTGACCGGACTGACCATCCGCACCACACCGGTCTACCGCGCCATGTTCGAAAAACTGGGGGCCACGCTGGTGCGCACGGCACCGGGCGAGGTCTATACCGCGCTGGAGCGCGGGGCGATCGACGGCTACGGCTGGCCCAGCCAGGGCGTGCTGGACCTTGGCTGGCACGAACAGACCGCCTATCGCGTCGATCCCGGTTTCTATCAGGTGGACGTGAACTTCCTGGTGAACCTCGACAGCTGGAACGGCCTGAGCGATGAGCAGCGCGCCCTGCTCGAAAAAGGCGCGGCCTGGATCGAAGAGCAGAACGCCGAGAACATCGCCCGTAACGAGGCCGAGGCCAAAGCCCAGGCCGAGGCGGGGATCAAGACCATTACCCTGGACGGCGAGAACGGGAAGCTGTGGAGCGAGACCGCGCAGACCGAAGGCTGGGGCGAAGTGATGAAGACAGACCCGCAGCTTGGGGAAAAGCTGCAGGCCTGCCTGCTGAAGTGATGGGACCGGGGCGGCCTGGCGCCGCCCCGCCTCTGTGCTCATGACCTGCTTAGACCGCAGTTTCGGCGCCCTGCTCACCGGCCTGGCCGTGCTCAGCGCTGCCATTCTCGCCGCGATCACCCTGGTGATTCCGCTCAATGTGCTGTTGCGCAACCTCGGCCTGCCGGTGATCTACGGCGCGCTCGACGCCATTGAATACGGGCTGATGGCGGCGGCATTCCTCGGGGCGCCCTGGGTGCTGCGCCTCAACGCCCATGTGCAGGTTGACCTGATCACCCATGGCCTGCCGCCGCGCGCCCGCCGCAGGGTCGTTCTGGCGGCCTGCCTGCTGGGCGCGGCAACCTGTGCCGTCCTTGGCTGGGCCGGGCTGCAGGCGCTGATGCAATCCTATGCCCGCGGCTCCATGGTGCGCACGGCGTTCACCTTCCCGGAATGGTGGACGCTGACAGTGCTGCCGTTGTCGATGGCGCTGTGCACCCTCGAATTTCTGCGCAAGATCTTCCGCCCTGAAGCGGCAGACGCGCCGCTCTCCGGCCTCTGAAAGGACTGCCGATGGACTGGATCCTTACTCTGTCGCTGATGCTGGGCGGCCTGGCCGCGCTGCTGCTGATCGGTCTGCCGGTGGCCTTCGCCTTTATCACCGTCACCATGATCGGCGCTTACGAGGTTCTGGGCGGCGACCGAGGCCTGCTGCAGCTGGCGCGCAATGCCACCCAGTCAATTGCCAATTTCCAGATGGCGCCGATCCCGCTGTTCATCCTGATGGGAGAGATCCTGTTCCAGACCGGCATCGCCCACCGCGCCATCGACGCGATCGAGCGGGTGGTCACCCGGGTGCCCGGGCGGCTGTCGGTGGTCACGGTGTTCGGTGGCACCATCTTTGCCGCGCTGTCAGGATCGACCATCGCCAATACCGCCATGCTGGGCTCCACCCTGATGCCGGGGATGCTGCAGCGGGGCTATCACCCGACCATGGCGATGGGGCCGATCATGGCCTCGGGCGCCATTGCCATGCTCATTCCGCCGTCGGCGCTGGCGGTGCTGGTCGGCAGTCTGGCAGGGATTTCCATCGCCGGGCTGCTGGTGGCGGGCGTCATGCCTGCGCTGCTGCTGGCCGCCGCCTTCGTCGTCTATATCGTGACCCGCAGCCTGCTGGATCCAACGGTGGCGCCGCCGGACGACCTGCCCCAGATGAGTCTGGGAGAGCGCTGGCGGCCCTTCCTGATATATGTGGCGCCGCTGTCGGTGCTGTTCGCCGTGGTGATCGGCAGCCTGCTGCTGGGGTTCGCCACGCCTACGGAATCCGCCGCGCTTGGCTGTCTGGCGGCGCTTGCCACCGGTGCGGCCTACCGCTCGCTGTCGTTTGACAAGGTCGCCAAGGCGCTGATGGAAACCGTGAAGCTGTCGGTGATGATCTTGTTCATCATGGCCGCCAGCCAGACCTTTGCCCAGGTGCTGTCCTTCAGCGGCGCCACCAACGGGCTGATCAAGGCGATCAACGCAGTGGACCCGACCCCCACCATGGTGCTGGTCGGCATGATCGTGATCCTGCTGCTGCTCGGCTGTTTCGTCGATCAGGTGTCGATGCTGATGGTCACCGTGCCGGTGTTTGTGCCGCTGGCGGCACAGATGGGGATCAACGAACTGGTGCTGGGCGTGGTCTACCTGCTGACCATGGAGATCGGCCTGCTGACCCCGCCCTTCGGGCTGTTGCTGTTCGTGATGCGGGGCGTGGCGCCGGAGGGCATCGGGATGAAGCACATCTATGCTGCGGTCACGCCTTTCCTGGTGATCAAGCTGGCGGTGCTGGCGTTGGTTGTCTGGCAGCCGGCCGTGGGCACCTGGCTGCCGGGGCTGATGGCAAGATAGGCGGCCGCCTTTGCGGCGGGGCTGCGGCTGTGCTGCCTGGAACCTCCAATCAAGGCGGGTTTCCTTCCGCAGGTCAGGTGCGGCAGCCGTCGGGCGTGCCGGAGGGCGCCCCTTGTTCGGCGCCCAAGGCAGCTTAACTCTAGTGCGACGTCTCTGAGAAGGTTGCAAACGGGTACCGCATTTTGACCGCTACACGCCCCCCGGAACAGCTGCTGCATCCGCGCCCGGAGGGGCTTTACTGCCCGGCGGGCGATTTTTTCATCGATCCGGTGCGGCCAGTGCCGCGCGCGATGATCACGCATGGCCATGCCGACCATGCGCGTGCAGGGCACGGCACCGTCTGGGCCAGCCCGCAGACGCTGGACATCATGGCGATCCGTTACGGCGAGGCGTTTTGCGACACCCGTATTCCAGTAGAAGGCCAAACGGAGGCGGGCGGCATTCGCGTGGCATTCACGCCGGCCGGCCACGTTCTCGGGTCCTGCCAGATCACGGTGGACGATGGCAGCACCGCCATCACCGTCTCCGGCGACTATGCGCGGGCTGACAACCCGGCCTGCGCGCCGTTCCAGCTGGCACCCTGCGATATCTTCGTGACCGAGGCGACCTTTGGCCTGCCTGTCTTCAATCATCCCGCGCCGCTTTCCGAGATCGAAAAACTGCTGCGGTCCGTCGCCGCGCAGCCTGACCGCTGCCATCTCGTCGGGGCCTACGCCTTGGGCAAGGCGCAGCGGGTCATAGCACTGCTGAGGCAGGCAGGCTGGGAGCAGCCCATCTATATCCACGGCGCGTTGCAGCGGCTGTGCGACTACCACATCGAACAGGGCATTGACCTCGGCGACCTGCGCCCGGCGACAACCGGTGACGGCAAGGCAGCCTTCAAGGGGCAGATCATCCTTGGCCCGCCCTCGGCGTTTGCGGCAACCTGGGCGCAGCGCTTTCCCGATCCGGTCATCTGTTTTGCAAGCGGCTGGATGCAGGTGCGCGCCCGGGCCCGCCAGCGCGGAGTTGAGCTGCCGCTGATCCTCAGCGACCACGCCGACTGGCAGGATCTGACGAGGACCATCCAGGAACTGGCACCGCAACAGGTGTGGGTCACGCATGGCCGGGAGGACGCGCTGGTGCGCTGGTGCGAGTTGAACCAGATCGCCGCCCGCCCGCTGCGGCTGGTCGGCTATGAGGAGGAAGCGGACTGATGCAGTCTTTTGCCCGCGTTCTGGAGCAGCTTGCCTTTACGCCGTCGCGCAAAGCCAAGATCGCGCATCTTATAGAAGCTTTCCGCACGATGCCGGACCCTGAACGCGGCTACGCGCTTGCCGCCTTTACGGGTGATCTTGCGCTGCGCAATGTGACGCCCTCCCTTCTGCGGGGGCTGGTGGCAGAGGAGACAGATGCCGAACTGTTCCGCCTGTCCTATGAGTTTGTCGGCGACCTGGCAGAGACCGTTGCGCTGATCTGGCCGCATTCCGGCACGGTGGCAGACATGCCCCTCGCCGATGCGGTGGAGGAATTGGCCGCCACCGGGAAGGCAGAACTGCCTGCCTTGATTGCCCGCCGCCTGACGCACATGACGCCTTCGCAGCGCTATGCCTATCTGAAACTTGCCACGGGGGGCTTGCGTGTCGGGGTGTCGGCTCAGCTTGCCAGGACTGCGCTGGCCCGTTTTGGCGGTATTGAGGTCACCGAGATCGAAGAACTTTGGCACGGGCTTGCCCCGCCGTATCTGCCCCTGTTTGCCTGGCTCGAAGGCGGTGAAAAACCGGTAAGCCTTGCGGCTGCCCCCTTCCGGCCTGTGATGCTGTCGACGGCCACCAATCTGGAGGATTTGGCAGAGTTCGCACCGGCCGATTTCACTGCGGAATGGAAATGGGATGGCATTCGCGTTCAGGCGGTGAATGACAGCGGCACGCGGCGTCTCTATTCCCGCACGGGAGAGGACATTTCGCGATCATTTCCCGATGTTACCGGCGCCCTCAACTTTGAGGGCACGCTGGACGGCGAACTGCTGGTCAAGCGCGGCAGCGGCGTCGCGCCGTTTGGCGATCTGCAAAAGCGTTTGGGCCGCAAGAAGCCCGGCAAAGCTATCCTGGAAAGCCACCCTGCAGCTTTCCGTGCCTATGATCTGCTGTTTTGGAATGGCGAGGACTGGCGCAAGCGGTCGCTGGTCCAGCGGCAGGCCAGACTGCGGGATGTTGTGGCTGAACTCGGCGATCCGCGCATTGATCTCTCCCCTCCTCTTGCGTTTGCAAGCTGGGAAGACCTGGCAGAGCTGCGCGCAAACCCGCCCGAAAGCGTGGTCGAAGGCGTCATGATCAAGCGCCGCGGCAGTGCTTATGTCGCCGGGCGCAAACGCGGCAATTGGTTCAAATGGAAGCACGATCCGATGCTTGTTGACGCCGTCATGCTGTATGCGCAGCGCGGTCATGGCAAACGCTCGGGCTATTATTCGGATTTCACCTTTGGCGTGTGGCAGGGGGACCAGCTGGTGCCCGTGGGCAAGGCGTATTTCGGCTTCACCGACGCCGAACTGAAGGAGCTGGACCGGTTCGTGCGCAACAACACCACGGACCGGTTCGGGCCGGTGCGCGCCGTCAAGCCCGAGCTGGTGCTGGAGGTCGCCTTCGAAGGCTTGAACCAATCCAGCCGCCACAAGAGCGGCCTGGCCATGCGGTTTCCCCGCATCAACCGGATCAGGACGGACAAACCCGCATCAGAAGCCGGCACGCTGGATGAGCTGAAACAGCTTCTTTGAGTAAGGGCTGTCAGGTTTAGCACTTTGCCGCCTTGCGGCACGACCGTCGCTGACAAGTGGTCTGCGTGGTCAGGTCACATTACACGGCCTGACCATGTTCCGCTGTGCTTGCCTCCTTCAGCCACATCCGTTCGGGAACAGTTCTGCCGAAAGGCGCGGAAGCGCTTGGGCAGCCTTATCCCTTTACCACTAGCGCCGATTGCTGGCCTGTCATCCTGCGGACCTCAGCCACTGCCTCGGCGAGTGCCGGGCCAACTTCTTCGGAGATCCGCTGGTCAGACAGCTGCTGTGAAGTGGAGCTTGCCAGAAAAGCCACCGGCTCACCCAAATCAGACGGACGGTATGGCACAGCAGCGGCGTTGATGGTCTCGGAAAACCGGTCTTCGCCTCGCACCTGGGTGTAGCCTTCAGCCAGGATCTCACCGTGCGCGGCAGTTCTGATTGCCGCAAACTCCGCCAGCAGGTCTTCGGGCTCATCCCCGCGGCTCTCAAGAAAGCGGGCAAATTCCTCATCGCTGAGCGCCCCCAGATACGCTTTGCCGCTGGAAGAAGTATGCAACGGCATCCGGTAGCCGACATCCAGCCAGATCGAGGAAGAGTTCACCGGCCGCCAGGCTCTGGTGAGCAGCATCCGCCGGTCGTCCTTGATGCTGATCGCTGTCAAGGTACCTGTTGCATCCGCCAGCCGCTGCATCACCGGCGAAGCAATCTCTACAAAGGCAAATGAGGCTGCCGCGATGTTCCCCAGCGCCAGAGCCGCCGGACCCAGGCGGTATTTGTCGTGCCGCCGTCCATGTGTCAAATATCCAAGCGCACACAGCGTGAAGGTCAGTCTCGACACTGTCGGGCGCGGGATGCCGGTGCGTTCGGAGATTTCAAGATTTCCCAATCCGTCATCGGTGGGACGGAATGCCCTCAGGATTGTCAGACCCCGCGCCAGTGTGTTGGCAAATCTTTTATCCGATGAATCGGCTGGCATTGCATTCTCTGTGTCTGTTTGGGGTCGCGCCCGTTCCGGGCTGCCGCTGTTCACCAGCCGGATACTACTGAACCGCATTTGACAGTACCAGAGAGATTGACGGGAAAGCCACCAGCAGCAGCAGCACGACCACGTCAATGCTGAGGAACCGCCAGATGCCGGAAAACACCATCCCGACCGGGGCATCCTTGCCGACGACATTTGACAGGACAAAGACGTTCAGCCCCACAGGCGGCGTAATCAGGCCGATCTCAAGCAGCTTCACCACGACCACACCAAACCAGATCAGGTTCAGCCCGTAGGACTCCACCAGCGGCACGACCAGCGGCAAGGTCAGGACCATGATACCGATCGGATCCAAGAACATTCCCAGCACCAGATAGACTGCGCAGATCGCAAGAAGCAGCGCAGCCGTCGAGAACTCAGCCTCAGAAACCCACTCCACCAGCGCCGGCGCCATTCCAGTCAGCGCGATGGCCGCAACAAATATCTTGGCACCCGCTGCCACAAAGAAAATCGCGGCAGTTTGCACACAGGTTTCCCGCACAGCCTGCCAGATTCCGGACAAATCCAGCTGCCGCTGCGCGAGGCCGATCAGCATGGTCAGAACCACGCTCACCGCCGCTGCCGCGGTAGCGGTAAAGTAGCCGCCGTAAATCCCGATCACAATTACCGCAAAGATAACCGCCGCGGGCCAAGCCCTGCGGAACGCTTTCACCTTGTCCGCTATGCTGGCCGCTTCGCCGCAGGCGGGCACCGCCGACGGGTCCGCTCTGATCCACATCGCGATTACCAGAACAAAACCGGCCAGCGTCAGCAGCCCCGGCAGGATGCCGGCAATGAACAGCTTGTTCACCGAGGTCTCGGTAAAGATCGCATAGATGATGAACAGGATGCTCGGAGGGATCAGAGAGCCAAGTGTGCCCCCGGCAGCGACGCTGGCGGTTGCCAGCCTTGGATCATAACCAAGGCGCAGCATTTCAGGCGTGCAGATTTTACCCATGGTCGACGCACATGCCAGACTGGAACCGGTAATCGCGGAAAACCCGCCGCACCCCATGACCGAGGCTACCGCAATGCCGCCTCGCACCCGCAACAGCCAGACCTTTGCCGCATCATACACCGCCGTTGTGATTCCGGCACGGTAAGCGATATTGCCCAGCGCAATAAACAGCGGGATCATCGACAGGTCAAAGGAATGCAGCAAGTCGAACGAGTTGTTGAAGACCAGAGCCGATGTGGCCCGGAACGCGCGCTCCGGCAAGAAAGTACCGGTCCGGAAGGCGAAAATCGAAAAGGCCGCCACAGACGCCACGCCGATCAGGGCAAAGGCAATCGGCACACGAATGGCCAGGAGGACAAGCATTACAGCAAAGGCCACAAGGCCGATCAAGGCAGGATCCACGGTCAGTCTCCTCGGCAGATCTTTATGTTTTCAGATGGATTTCAGTTTCCGTTCGGGGCGATTTCGCCGCCGCGCAGCAGCGCCAGGCCATCGGCTGCGGCCATTACGGCAAGCCGCAACCATGCCAGCGCGATGCCCAGCACAAAGGCCAGACGCCCCGGCCACTGCGGCAGGTTCAGGTCACCGTAAAACACGTTGCCGGTCTGCCATTGGTGCAGGAAATCCCTGCCGCCGGAATACAGGATCGGCGACAGCGCCATCAGCCCGAACAAGGTGCCGAACACTGTCAGCCACCCGGACACGCGCGGCGGCAGCGCTTGTGTCAGGAACTCCACTGCGATGTGCGCGCGCTGCGCAGTTGCGGCAGCCAAGGGCATCACAATTGCCAGAACCATCAGTTCGCGAACGATGACAATGGTGTCCGGCACAGCGCTGCTGAACACATTGAGTGCCACAACATCCGCAAAGATCAACAGCGCCAGCAAGATGATGGCTGCTGCCGATACATCTACAAATACACGTTCCAGCCTGCTCATAGTCGCATCCTCCCTGGAGTTGCCGGGCAGCCCCAGCCGCCCGGCTCTTGTTTGGCCTGGCTCAGTTGCTGCGCATCCAGGGGTAGCCCTTGGCTTCGAATTCCGCAGTGTATTGAGCCACCGCAGCGATATAGGTTGCCATCAGCCGGTCCGCATCCAGGCCGACGCTGCGGGCATTTTCCATCCAGTCGGCAATGAAGGGTTCGGCTGCGGCATTGAGCAGTGCCTTGTCAGCCTCGCTCAGCTCGATGACTTCGATCTGGCGGGCGGTGCCGCCTGAGATCATCGCCTGCATTGCCTTGTCATTGGCACCCGTCACAATCTTGGCGAACTGGTCGGCCAACTCCTCGCCCGCCTGCATCAGAACCTGCTGCTGGCCTGCCTCCAGGCTGTCAAAGACCTGCTTGTTCATGAACATGCCATAGCCGCCGATCTGACCCCAATTCAGGACGGTGTAGCTGTCGATCACCTCCTCCCATTTGAGTGACGGAATGATGTAGTCGTACCCCTGGCTGCAATCGATCAGCCCAGTATCCAGGCCCTGATACGCCTCATAAACCGAGAGGTTCACGGGGGTTGCACCCATTTCTCCGAAGACCTTGCCGTAAACTCCAGCGCCGCGGACCTTCTTTCCCTTGATGTCCGAAACCGAACGGATCGGTGCACCGGTGCAGGCCACGTTCACAGCCGACGCGGTGAACGTGCCGATGTATACGAGGTTCTGGCGTGCAAGGTGCTCGGTGATCTGGGACTCTGAGCGCATAAGGTGGTCAGCTGCACGCATTGCAACCCAGGCATTTGGTCCGCCAATCGGAAAATCAGCCAGTGAATAGGCCGCCATCCCCTTCTGGAAATAGGCCGCGATGATGGAGCCTGCGTCTGCAACCCCGTCGCCGATCCCCTGCAGCGCCGCGCTCGCCTTGAACAGCGCTCCGCCCCACTGGACGTCCATCCGCAAATCGCCGCCGGACAGCTCGCCGATCCTGCTGTTATACCACTTCAGCGCCGCAGGAACCGTGCCACGGTCTGGACCACTGTGGCCGTAATAGATCACGGTTTCCGCAGACGCTGCGGTTACCCCAAGGCTGGCTGCAATGGTCAGCCCTCCCAGAAAATTTTTCACCATTCCCATGACTGGCCTCTCCTCCTCCAAAGTCACTTTATATATTTCACTATGTGGAATTATGATCTCACGTCTAGAAATTTATTCCACATACCAGAATTTTAGGGCATGTCCGCGTTTACCGCGCAGCGGATCAGCAAGCCCGCTTCTGCCCTTCCGCAGCCAAACAACGGAATCAGCGGTTCACACGACCACGTCCAGCTCGCTGGCGAATGTTTCGATCAGCTTCGCCTTCAGGATTTTCCCGGTCGGCGCAGCAGGCAGCGCCTTGGCCACAATAATCCGCGCAGGCCGCTTGTAGGGCGCCAGCCGGTCATGCAGAAAAGTCTTCAGCTCTTGTTCTGTCACGCCGCTGCCAGTGGCGGCGCTGACAAAGGCCAAAACCTCCTCGTTCCCTTCGACAGACCGCCCCACGACGCTTGCCACGACCACATCCGGATGCTCGGTCAGGGCCGCTTCAATTTCGACCGGGTAGACATTGAAACCGGACCGGATGATCAGCTCCTTGGTGCGCCCGGCAATATGCAGCCTCCCTTCATCGTCAAACCGGCCCAGATCGCCGGTGCGGAAAAACCCGTCCTTTGTAAAAGCTGCTGCGGTCTGCTCCGGGTCGTGGAAGTAGCCCTTCATAACCTGCGGGCCGCCCACCAGGATTTCGCCGATCCCCTCTTCGGGGGTGGCGCCCGCTGCGTCCAGATCAAGCTTGAGGCTGCATTCCCCCATCGCCAGACCGACGCTGATGTCAGGATCGCCAATGCCGTTACGGGTCGCACAAACACCCGCTGCGCCCTCGGTCAGCCCGTATCCGTTCTGCAGCGGCAGGCCATAAAATGCCTCTGCCTCGCGTTTCCAAGCCGGATCCAAGGGCGCGCCGCCCGAAGACACAAACCGCAGTTTGTGCCCGTCATAGCGCGGCTTGCCGTGGGAGCGGGCATAGTTGAACAGATGCGCATGCATCTGCGGCACTGCAGGCAGCAGAGTGACATCCTCCTGCAGTGCTTTATAAAGACGCTCTGCCGAGAATTGCGCCTCCATCCGCATCGCTGACTGCGCAAAGGTGACCGAAAGCATAGTCACCAGCCCGAAGATATGGCTGAGCGGCAGCGCCAGATAGGTCACATCCGAGTTCTTGATGCCCCGCACCTCTGCCGAGGCCGCGGCCCCTGCAATAAGGTTGGCGTGGGTCAGCATTGCCGCTTTGGGAGTGCCGGTGGTGCCCGAGGTGTAAAGCAGCAAGGCAAGCTGTTCGCGCCCGTCCTCTGACACCGGCTCCGGAGAGGCTCCTGCCCGGGGCATCAGGGCCGCAGCACCAAAGGCGCCGTGAACATTCTGTGCCCCATAGTGGCCCGCGTGGGCACGCGCCGCTTCGGATGAAGCCGCTGAAAACAAAATGGCGCTGGGATCGGAATGCGCAATGATCCGGTCCAGTTCCGCCGTGGTCAGCCGGGCGTTGATGGCTACAGCCGACGCGTCCAGCATGCTTGCGCCAAAGAAGAACGCAATCGCCTCGGCACAGTTCTCGAACACCAGCACCACGCGGTCGCCTGCCCGAACACCCGCTGCCTTCAGCTGCGCCGCCGCGGCCAAAGCCGCTTCGAGCATTTCCAGCCAGCTCAGGCGGCGGCCATCCTGATCCGCAAGCGCCAGGGCATCCGGGCGGGTCTCAGCTGCTGCTTCCAGCAGCCCATGTACACGGTTGTGCATGTCACTTCTCCTCCCATTTGCCATCACGCTGCCACACCCAGCCGCGCAAATGCCGTCAGCGCCTCGGCTTCCAGCCTGCCGACGATTTCGGCAAACGGTTCCACCTCATCGACAAAGCCCAGCGCGTGGCCTGCCGACAGCAGGCCTTGGGACACGTCGCCGGTTGCATAGGCATTGCGCCCTATCTTGCCGGACACGTGCTGAAGCAGCTCTTGGATACTGATTTCGGGGTTGTCGCGCTCAAGCCGGGCGACTGTTTCAGTGGTCTGGTTGCGCAGGCTGCGAACGGTGTTGCGGACGGATTGCATCGTCAGCTGAGTGTCCAGCTCGCTTGCGTCAATCATCGCTTGTTTATAGTCCGGATGCGCGGTCAGCTCACTTGCAACCAGGAACCGGGTTCCCATCACCACGCCCGAAGCTCCCATCACCAGCGCTGCCAGGATCTGCTTGCCGTGACCAATGCCACCGCCGATCAGCCAGGGGATGGTCAGCCGGTCCCCCGCCAGACCCGCATTGACCATGCTGCCGATCATGTCCATGCCGGGGTGCCCGCCGCATTCGGCCCCGACGATCGAGACCATGTCGACCCCCACCTGCTCGGCCTTCACCGCATAACGCAGGCTGGGCACCTTGTGCAGCACAGTGATCCCAGCGTCCTTTAGGATCGGCATGAACGCCTCCGGGCTGCGGCCCGAGGTTTCCACAAACTGGATGCCTTCGTCTGCGATCAGGCGGAACACTTCTTCGGTTTTCTCCCCAGGAACCAGCTTGGGGATCATCGAGACATTGACCCCAAAGGGCTTGCCGCCGCACATCTCGCGGCAGCGGCGGATCTCGGCACGGAGGTCCTTCGTTTCGGGGAAACTGGCGGCGGTGATGAAAGAAATGATTCCAGCCCGCGCCGCTGCGGACACGTACTCGGCATTGGCAAGCCATTGCAGGCCGCCCGCCACAACCGGCAGGCGGGTGCCATAAGTCCGGGTCACGGGCGTGTCGAAAATCGCCGGCAGTGCAGAAGAATGCATCATTTCGGTCTCCTTACCGGAATACTGGGGATGTTTTTGTGAGAAAGGCACCAATGCCCGCCTGGGCCTCGTTTCCGCCGAGGGCTTTGGCCATGGCATCGCGTTCATGCGCGAGCTGCTCTTCGAAGCTGGCGGTTTCCGCCTGATTGATCAGACCCTTGATAACGGCGATCGCCGTCTCAGGCCCTTTGGCAACGGCGGCCGCCAGCGCCTCGGCTTGTGCTACTGCGGTGCCTGCGGCGGCCAGTTCGGTTATTGCACCCAGCTGGTGCATGCGCTCGGCGCTCAGCGGCTCGGCCAGCATCGCCATCCGCGCCACGGTCGCCCGCGGCAGCGCCTGCGTCAGTGCATAGGTAGCGCCGCCATCCGGCACCAGGCCCGCTTTGACATAGGCCAGGGTGAACTGCGCCCTTTCTTCCGCCACGATCATATCCGCCGCCATTGCCAGCGACAGACCGGCCCCTGCCGCGCCGCCTTCCACCGCCGCGATGACAGGTTTGGGGCAGGTGCGGACGGCTCGGATAAGGGCATTCAGCTTGCCGATCTGCACCTGGCGTGCCTCATAGGGCATCTCACGGCGTTCCTTCAGCATGTTCAGATTGCCGCCGGAACAGAAAAATCCGCCTTCCCCGGCCAGGATCACTGCCGCAATTGCTGGATCAGAAGCCGCCCTCGAAAGACCGTCCTGCAGACCCTGGTAGTATTCATACGACAGCGCATTTCGCATCGCCCTGTTGCAGTTCCAGATAATCAGGGTCCCGCCGCGGACCTCATGCCGGTAAAGCGCGCTCATGCCGCTGCCTCCGTTCCTGTATTCCGCATCCGCTTGAAGACCCCGGTGGACGCCGCGATCAGCCGGCCCTCTGCGTCCCGCAGATCGCAGGCGACAAACTTGGTTGTCCTGCCGCCGCCGGTAATCCGGCCGGATGCGCGCACCGCCCCCTGCCGGGCCAGCGCCATGTAGCTGACGTTCAGCGAAAGGGTTACAAAGGGCGTCAGCCCTTGCGGATCACAGGACAGGCTGGCGGTGATCCCGCTGGCGGTATCCAGAAGCGTTGCTGCGACCCCGCCATGCAAGCTGCCTTGACGGTTCAAATGCAGCGGGAAAATCTCCATCATGCAGTGCGCCTCAACTGCCTCTGCATTGATTTCGACGTCATAGCCCATTGCCTGAAACAGAGGGATCAAGGGTCTGTCGAGAGGCATCGCCGGCATGTGTCACCCCGCCTTGAGCGCGATAAAGCGCTCTAAATGATAATCCGTGTCGCCGAACAGATGGTCGATCATCGTCAGGCGGCGGGCGAAATGGGACAGCGCGTATTCATCGGTCATGCCGATACCGCCATGCATCTGAATGCATTCCTCGGCCACCAGCGCCCCGGCCCGGCCAATGAGGTTCTTGGCGGCGCTGGCGTGGATTTCGCGCCGGCCGCGCGGCTGATCCAAGTTGCCCGCCAGGTTGATCACAGCCGAGCGCGCTTGTTCCACTTCGATCAGCATATCCGCCATCCGGTGCTGCAAGGCCTGGAATTTGCCGATCGGCATGCCGAATTGCCTGCGTTCCTTCAAGTAGGTGAGGGTCAGATCCTTGGCCGCCTCCATCGCGCCCAGCGCTTCGGCGCAGATGGCTGTGAGGCCGCGGGCAACAGAGGCTTCCAGCGCCTCCAGCCCCTCTCCGGCAGCGCCCAGCCGCGCCGTGTCCGCCAGCCGCACATCATCCAGCGCAACCGTCGCAGACGGGATGCCGTCCATATTGCGGTGGCCGCTGACAGTCACGCCCGGCGTGTTCACCGGCACCAGAAACAACGAAATACTTGCCGCATCCGCCGCAGCGCCGCCCTCTCGCGCCGACACCACCAGCGACTGCGCCTCTGCGCCATACAGCACATGGGTCTTGATGCCATTCAGAACGATGGCATCGCCTTCGGCAGCCGCCGTGGTCTCCACATGGTTCAGGTCATAACGCGATCCTGTTTCGCCCTGGGCCAGCGCCGCCACATGGGTTCCGGCGATGATCTCATCCACCAGCACTCGCTGCCGTTCATTGCCGAGGGCCGCGATCAGCCCGCCTGCCAGCGCTGCCGGCAACACAGGCTCAATCACACCGGCACGGCCCAGCTCTTCGAACACCACCATCAGGTCAAAACCCTGGCCGCCGAACCCCCCCTGACCCTCGCTGAACATGGCGCCCAGCACACCCAATTCGGCCAATCCCGCATAGATCCCGGCGTCATAGGGCTCACCCGCTGCAATCATCGCGCGGCGGTTCTCATGCGCGTATTTGTCCGCCAGAAACCGCTGCAGCGTATCGCGGAGCATCATCCGTTCTTCGGTCAGATTGAAATCCATGTCGCCTGCTCCCGTTACAGCCCCAGAATGGCCTTGGTGATGATGGTGCGCTGCACCTCGTTCGAACCGCCAAAGATCGACAGCTTGCGCATGTTGAAATATGAGGGCGCCGCTGCCGCCGCATGATCCGGACCCAGCGCCGCTGCATTGCTGCCGCCATCCAGAAAGTCAGGCTGGAACGGCAGCGCATCCGGCCCCATGGCGCGGCGCAAGAGCGACGTCAGCTCCTGCCGGATCACCGTGCCCTTGACCTTGAGCATCGAGCTTTCAGCGCCCGGCGCCTGCCCGTTGGCCGCAGCCGAGACCACCCGCAGATTGGTGGTCGCCATCGCCATCAGATCAATCTCCGCCTGCGCTATCCTGGCCGCGAAATGCGGGTTCTGCGCCAATGGCCGGCCGCCGGAATTTACCCGCGCGGCCACGTGTTTCAGCGTCGTCAGCAATGCGTTGGAGAACCCCACCCCGGCAATATTGGTGCGCTCATGGGTCAGCAGGTACTTGGCATAGGTCCAGCCCTTGTTCTCCTCGCCCACCAGGTTCTCCGCAGGCACCCTGACATTGTCAAAGAACACTTCGTTCACCTCCGGCTCGCCGTCGATCAGCACGATGGGGCGCACCGTGACGCCGGGGGTGTCCATGTCGATCAGCAGGAAAGAGATCCCTTCCTGCTTCTTGGCGTCCGGATCGGTCCGCACAAGGCAGAAAATCCAGTTCGCGTGCTGGCCCAGCGTGGTCCAAGTCTTCTGGCCATTGACCACATAGTGATCGCCGTCACGCACCGCGCGGGTCTTCACTGCCGCCAGATCGGACCCGGCGCCCGGTTCGGAATAGCCCTGGCACCACCAGTCCTGCCCGTTCAAGATACGCGGCAGGAAGCGCTGGCGCTGCTCCTCCGAGCCAAAGGCCAGCAGCACCGGCGCCAGCATCGACAGGCCAAACGGCAGGCTGCGCGGGGCATGGGCGAGGCAGGCTTCCTCCTCAAAGATATGGCGCTGCACCGCATTCCACTCGCAGCCGCCATAGGCCCGCGGCCAGTTCGGGGCCAGCCAGCCTCGCGTATGCAGCAGGCTGTGCCACAGCTCGATGTCCGCCTTGGCCAGCCGCTTGCCCAGCCGCACCTTTTCGCGCAGCTCATGCGGCAGGGTATCCTCCAGCCACTGGCGGACCTCCGTCCGGAACGCCTGTTCTTCTCTGGTGTAATTCAAATCCATCGCGTAGGCCCCTCAGAAGATTTCAAACAGGCCGGCCGCGCCCATGCCGCCGCCGATGCACATGGTGACAACGCCCAGTTTGGCACCGCGCCGCCGCCCTTCCAGCAGCAGGTGCCCGGTCATCCGCGCGCCGGTCATGCCAAACGGGTGGCCGATCGAGATCGAACCGCCGTTGACGTTGCAGATCTCCGGGTCGATCCCCAGCCGGTCGCGGCAGTACAGCGCCTGCGAGGCGAAGGCCTCGTTCAGCTCCCACAGATCAATGTCGCTGACCGTCAGCCCGTGCCGCTGCAACAGGCGCGGCACCGCATAGACCGGGCCGATGCCCATTTCATCCGGCTCGCAGCCTGCCACGGCAAAGCCCTTGAAGGCGCCCAGCGGCTCGGCGCCTTCCCGTTCGGCCGCCGCGCTGTCCATCAGCACCAGCGCCGCCGCCCCGTCGCTGAGTTGCGAGGCATTGCCGGCAGTGACGAAATGCCCCTCGCCCTGCACCGGGGCCAGACCAGCCAGCCCCTCCAGCGTGGTGTTCGGCCGGTTGCAATCATCCATGGCAATGGTCACCTCCTTGCGGGTGATCTCGCCACTTTCCTTGTCCTTCAAGGCCTGTGTCACAGTGATTGGCACGATCTCACCGTCGAACTTGCCTGCCGCCTGCGCCGCTGCTGTGCGCTGCTGGCTGGCCAGCGCCAGCTCATCCTGTGCGGCGCGGCTGATGCCATAGCGTTTGGCGACGATGTCGGCGGTCTGGATCATTGGCAGATACAGCTCCGGCTTATTCTCCAGGATCCAGGCTTCCTGCGCCTGCGGCGGCCGTGCGGGCGGCATCTGACTGATGCTTTCCACCCCAGCGCCGATCGCGGCCGGCGCGCCCTCCATCACAATCGAATGCGCCGCCATTGCAACCGCCTGCAAGCCCGAGGAGCAGAAGCGGTTCACTGTGGCTGCCGAAACCGACACCGGCAGGCCCGCGCGGATCACGGACTGACGGGCGATGTTGGACCCGGTCCAGCCCTCAGGGTAGCCGCAGCCAACCAGCGCGTCCTCGATCAGATCCGGCGCAATACCTGCGCGCTGCACCGCGTGGCTGATCGCGTGGCCGGCCATGGTGGCGCCATGGGTTTCATTGAAGGCGCCGCGGTAGGATTTGGCCAGTCCGGTGCGCGCGGTGGAGACGATGACCGCCTGTTTCATAAAAAGCTCCTTCAGGTATTGAGGCTGGCAAATGTCCGGCCTTCGGCGGCCAGACGCTCCAGCAGCGGCGCGGGTTGCCAGAAGATCGGATCTTCCTCGTGAAAACGGCTGATATCCTGCAGGATCCGGTCCAGCCCGGTGGTGTCGGCATAATGCATCGGCCCGCCGCGCCAGCGCGGAAACCCGTAGCCGTTCAGCAGGGTCACATCCACATCCAGCGGCCGCAGCGCAATGCCGTCGCCGACCACGCGGGCGGCCTCGTTCACCATCGCGGCCATGTAACGGCTGATGATGTCCTTTTCGCCAATGCTTCGCGGGGTGATGCCCTTTGCCGCACGCTCAGCGGCGATGATTTCTTCCACCTCCGGGTCCGGCCGGGCTCTGCCTGCCCCATCTTCGTAAATGTAGAATCCGCGTCCGCTCTTTCGCCCGAACCGGCCCAACTCGCACAGCCGGTCGGCAAATTCCGGATAAAGCTCGCGCGGATCGCGATAGCGGGCAAGGCGTTTGCGGTTAGCCCAGCCGATATCCAGTCCTGCCAGATCTCCGACGGCAAAAGGCCCCATGGCCAGGCCGAAGCCAGTCAGTGCCCTGTCCACCGCGTAGGGGCTCGCCCCGGCCAGCACCATTCCATAAACGGCCTTGCTGTAATGCGACAGGATCCGGTTGCCGATAAACCCGTCGCAGACCCCGGCACGCACCGCCACCTTCTTCAGCCGTTTTGCCAGCGCAAATCCAGATGCGACCGCATCAGGAGCAGTTTCAGCGCCCACCACCACCTCGAGCAGCCGCATAACATGCGCGGGCGAGAAGAAATGCAGCCCGATTACGTCCTGCGGGCGGCTGGTCATCGCGGCGATCGCATTCAGATCCAGATAGGAAGTGTTTGACGCCAGAATGGCACCGGGCCTGCAGACCTGATCCAGCCGGGTAAACACGTCCTTCTTAACGTCCATGCTCTCGAACACGGCCTCGATCACCAAGTCAGCCGGTGCGAAATCCTCGAAACAGGTGGTGGTGCGGAAATACGCCGCCAGAATGGCCTCACGCTGCGTACCGGCCAGTTTGCCGCGATCCACCGCATTGCCCAGCATCTGCCCGACACTGGCTGCGGCCTTGGCTGCCGCCGCTTCATCGCGCTCGGCCAGGGTCACATCCAGTCCGCTGAGCAGGGCGCTGACAGCAATTCCCGCCCCCATAGTGCCGCCCCCGACAACCCCGACACGCCTGATCGCGCGCGGCTCCACGCTTTCAGCCTCCGGCAGTTTTCCAACCTGGCGTTCGGCAAAGAAGGCGTGGATCAACGCTTTGCTTTCATCAGATGCCATCAGGTCCTGAAACAGCGCGCGCTCTTTCTTCAAGCCCTCGCCGAACGGCAGTGTCATTGCTGCCTTCACGGCCTCCAAACAGGCCAATGGCGCAGTCGCCCCGCGAGCCGCCTTGGCCGTTTCTGCTGTGATTGCCTCCAGCTCCGCAGGCTCCAACCGGTTGCACGGCAGACTGCCGGCCCGGCGCGGCTCCTTGCCTGCCGCGATCAGTTCGCGGGCAAAGGCAACCCCTTCGGCGCAGGCATCGTTGCTGCTCCCAATCCGGTCAATCAGCCCTAGGGACAGCGCTGCATGCGTATCAACGGGTTTGCCGCCAGTGATCAGCCGGGCCGCATCTGCAGCCGGGATCAGCCTCGGCAAACGCTGCGTTCCACCAGCACCCGGCAACAATCCCAGTGAAACTTCCGGCAGACCGAAACGGGTGCCCTTCACTGCAACACGGTAATGCGCACCCAATGCCACCTCCAGCCCGCCGCCGAGTGCGTTCCCGTGCATCGCTGCGATGACAGGCACTGGCGCTGCCTCGATTTCGCTGATCAGATCCGGCAGGAACGGGGCTTGGGGCGGCTGGCCGAACTCGCGGATGTCTGCCCCGGAAAAGAAGCTGCGCCCCGCGCAAAAAATAACGACCGCGCTGGTCTGCGGCTTGTTCAGCGCCGCGCGCAAACTGTCCCGCAACCCAGCACGTACCGCGTGCGAAAGAGCATTCACCGGCGGGTTGTCTACCCTCACGACCGCAATGCCGTCGTCGAGTGTCAAATTGACTAGGTTCCCCATCTCTTCCCTCGCCCGTTGTTCGCAGAGTCTCTTGGTTTAGCTTTGGTACCCAGCCCGACCTATAATTTCAATATGTAAAATTACATTTCTATTTGCGGAATTATATGAGCGCGGTGCTGACTCGGCGTTGCACCCGCCGCTACCACCTTCCGGGGACCGGAAACGGCTGCTCCAGCTGAAAAACCAGCATTTCCGGGACTATTCAGGTACCCCCGCTCGCGCAGCGCACCGGCGTGGCGCGCCCGGCATGTCTCGGCAGCGCCTGGATGAGCCGGGTGTCCACGCAGCGCTCCAGCGGATGCATTTGGGAGTAACTTTCGTCATCTGGTGGCACGATCTCCGCAGAGCTCTAGAGCCAGGCCGCAAATCGCTTGCAAACCCCCAAGTGGCAGGTCTGCAACGGCGGCCCGGGATAACGTGCCGGCATTTTCGCGCACATGAGTGAGCGAAGAAGTGCAGCCGGTGCCAGATACTGACCAGTCACGGGGAAAAACTTTGTCTGCCGGGGGAGGATTGCCTCGGCCAACAGCACGTACCCGGCTTTCGACACCGCGAAACGAGCCCCGCTTCAGCCCAGTGCAATCAACGCAGAGCCCCTATCGCGGAGTGGTTTACTGCAAGCGCAGATAGTGAACCTATCAATGCCGGGCACGCCTCATCGCAGCTTCCGTGAAGCTGCCGTTCGCTCCCATTTGCAGCATTTCTCTATGATGCACGGCCGCAGAGGGACATGCCAGGACGCCCTGGAAAACCGCGGCCGCAGCCGGTGTGCTTCAGCCAGCAGCGCTGCGGTAGACAAGAGCTGTATCAGCCCGGCTTCCGCCCGCTTCGAGAAGTTCAAGCACGGCCTGATGCCGGGGCGACTTGCGGCAGACGGGATCGGTTGCGCCAGCGTCCCCTGCCAGGGCCAGCGCCTGGCAGCGGCAGCCGCCGAAATCGGTGTCCTTGCGGTCGCAGCTGCGGCAGGGCTGCGGCAGCCAATCGGTGCCGCGGTAGGCATTGAAGGCCGCACCGCCGTACCAGATCGCCGCCAAAGGTTTACCGCGGACATTGTCAAAGTCCAGATGCGGGATGGTCTGGGCCGCATGGCAGGGCAGCACGGTGCCGTCCGGCGCGATGTTCAGCCCGGCCGTGCCCCAGCCCCCCATGCAGGCCTTGGGGTAATCCGCATAGTAGTCGGGCGGCACGAAATCAAACGCCAGCACCCCGCGCAGCCGCTGCTCGGCCTCGGCAACGATGCGTTTGGCGGCCTCTGTCTGCGCGCGGGTCGGCAGCAGCTGCGCCCGGTTGCGGGACGCCCATCCGTGGAATTGGACGCAGGCAACCTCAAGCCGCCGGGCGCCCATTTCGACAGCCATTTCGATGGTGCGCTCCAGATCGTCCAGATTGTGCCGGTGCATAACGGCGTTCAGCGTCAGGGGAATGCCCCGGGCCTTGATTTCGGCCGCGATCTTCATCTTGCGGTCAAACCCGCCCTTGTAGCCGCCGATCCAGTCCGCGAGCTCTGCAGTTGTGCCTTGCAGGGACAGCTGGATGTGGTCCAGCCCTGCGGCCTCCAGCGCATCCAGCCGCTTGGGCGTCAGGCCGATGCCGCTGGTGATCAGGTTGGTGTAAAGCCCGCAGCCCTGTGCCGCAGCGGTCAATTCCGTCAGGTCTGGGCGCGCGGCAGGCTCGCCGCCGGACAGGTGCAGTTGCAGGACGCCCAGTTCGGCAGCCTGGCGGAAGGCATCCGCCCATTCGGCGGTGGTCATCTCCGCCTCGCGGCCCAGCAGGTCCTGCGGGTTAGAGCAATAGGGGCAGGACAGCGGGCAGCGGTGCGTCAGCTCAGCCAGCATCGCGATGGGAGGAGGCACGGTCATGACCGCACCGCCAGATACATGCGGGCCCGCAGCCCGGCCAGGAAGCGCTGCACGTCCCCGGCGATCTGCTCCGCCGGGGCATCGTATGCCTCCGCCAGACCGGCAACGATTTCCTTGAACGAAGCGCTGCCATCCACCCGCGACAGGATCGCCTCGCCGATGGCATCCAAAGCAATGGCCTTTTCCGGGCAGAGCAGCACTGTGCCGCCCCGCACCTTATCCGTAATCATCCGCACCCCGCGCGGCAGATAGGGGCGGTCCTTGGGGGCAAGCGCCAGTGTCATGTCAGCCCCTCGCCCGGCTGCCAGGCGCCCGGCGGGATCCGCCCCGGCTCCACATAGGCGCCCCAAAGTGCATCCAGCTGCGCCCACAGGACATTGGTCTTGAAGATCAGCGCCTCGCAGGCGCCGTCTTCCTTTTCCGGGGTGTTGGCCTTCTCCAGCACCCAGGCCAGGCCGAATTTCACGTCTTTCGGCGCCTCAGTCAGCCGTTTGCGGAAATAGGACAGGCTGGCGGCATTGGCAAAATCGTAGTGCTGCAGCAGGCCTTCGATCCGCCGTTCGTGGATGGAGGGGGCGAACAGTTCCGTCAGCGACGAGGCCACCGCCTGCAGGAGCGGCATGTCGCGGACATAGCGGATATAGGCGTCGACAGCGAATTGGGTGGCCGGCAGCACGCCCCGGCCGGAGGCCACGTAGTCAGGGTCCAGCCCGACCGCTTCGGCCAGCCGCAGCCAGCGGCGGATGCCGCCGCCCTCGCTGATGCCGCCATCATGGTCTTCGATCCGGCTGCGCCAGGCCCGGCGCATGGCGGGATCAGCGCAGCGGGACAGAAAGGCCGCGTCCTTCATCGGGATCGCCGCCTGATAGGCCCAGCGGTTGATCACCCAAGCGCGGACCTCGTCGGGCGAACACTCCCCGCCGTGCAGCCTGTGGTGAAACGGGTGCTTATCGTGGTAGCGCGCCGCGCCGATGGCGCGCAGGCGGGCCTCAAGCGGCTCTCTGGCGGGCATTTCCCGGGGGTAGGCATTCATAGGGCGATCTCCATCCCATCCGCTGCAATTGTCCACCCGGCGGCCAGCACCTGCGCGCGCTCGGCGCTGCCGGGCTGCCAGACGGGATTGGTGTTGTTGATGTGAATGAAGGTCTTGGCGGCATCCACACTCCGCAAGCTGGCGATGGAGCCTTGGGGGCCGCTGATGGAGATATGCCCCATTCGCTGGCCAGTCTTGGTACCCGTCCCGCTCTGGATCATCTCCTGATCGTGCCAGAGCGTGCCGTCAAAGAAGATCTGATCGGCATCTGCCAGTATCTCCAGCAATTCAGCGGAGACAGCGGAACAGCCGGGGATGTAATAGGCGGTTTTCGTGCCGTCGCTCAGCCGAACGCCGACGGTCTGCTCGCCCATCAGATCCGTCTCCACCTGCCCGCCTTCCAGGAACAGCGGCACCTTGCCGGGCACCGCGAAGACCGTTGCCTGCAGGCCCGGAAGCAGCTCGAAGCCCTCGCTCAGCCGCACCGGATGGTGGCCAACAGCCGCCGGGAGGGCGTTGAACACCGGGTTGGCCGCCAGCACATCCAAGAGGCCGGCCGTGGCGAACAGGGAAAACGGCGATTGCTCCCGCAAGGACAGCAGCCCCGCGATGTGGTCAATGTCGCCATTGGTCAGCAGCACTGCGCGCAGCGGGCTGTGGCGCAGCGACTGCGGGTGCATGGACGGGCAGTTCTGCAACTGAACACGGATGTCGGGAGAGGTGTTCATAACCGCCCAGTTCTGCCCGTCCAGTGTCACGGCCAGCGAGGACTGGGTGGCGGAAGCGATCCTGCCGAGACGCGCGTCCCGGCAGTTCCGGCAGCCGCAATTCCACTGCGGCAGACCGCCGCCCGCTGCCGCGCCAAGAACCAGAAACCGCATGGCCGTTTTCCTGTTTCGCGATCAGAACAGATCGGGTTCGTATTCGCGGCCCTCGTCCTCGGACGGGGAGTACATGTTGATTTCCATGCCGCAGTTGATTTCTTTCAGTTTCGGGGCAGACCAGGCCATTGCATCCTCCTTTGCTGGCTTTAATCCCGTCAGCCTACCCCCCCCGTCCCCGGCCCCGGTATTGGCCTTTGGTCGTAGGGACGGTCTCAGACTTTGGTCCAATGGCACGGGGCGTATATGCCCGGCAGACTGCCAGCCATGCGCGTATCCCGGCTCATACTCTGGCTTCAGGCCTGGCTGTTTGCGGCCAGTGCGCTGGCGGCGTCACCATTACCGCGCGAGGAAATCAGCGCTCTGATCATGCCGCCGTTCTCCCTGGGGGAGCCGGTGAACGGCAAGGGCGTCTATACCCTGCTCAACTCCGGCGGGGCGGAGGCGGGCTATGCCTTCGAAACCGAACCCCTTGCCCCCCTGCCCGGGTTTTCCGGCGCGCCGGTCAACGTGCTGGTACTGCTGGACCTGGATGGCAATTTTCTGGATGTCCGGCTGATCAGCCATAACGAGCCGGTCTTTGTCTCAGGGCTTGGCCCGGCCCCGTTCCACAGGTTCTTCGAGCAGTATCCCGGCCTGTCGGTCTTTTCGGCGATCACCGTCGGCACCCCCTATGGCGAGACAGATTCCGGCTCATCGCTGGTCTATCTCGACGGGGTGAGCAAGGCGACCGCGTCGGTGCGGATCGCGCATGACTCGGTGATGGCCGCCGCGCTGGCGGTCGCGCGCGAGAAGATGCACGGCGTCATCACCGCCCCCCCGGCCCGGCCGGACCCGGACCACAGCGAGCCGCTGGACTGGGCGGCGCTGGTGGATCAGGGGCTGGCCACCCGTGCCACCGTCTCCAATGCGGAGGTAGACGCGGCGTTCGCCGGCACCCTCTGGGCCGATGACGATCCGGAGGCGCAGCAGCACCCCGAGGCGCCCTATCTGGATCTCTGGATCATCGACCTCGGGCCGCCGTCAATCGCTCAGGCGGCACTGTCGCGCGCCGGTTACGACGAGCTGCAGGATTTCCTGGCGATCTCCCCCGAAGATGAGCCGCTCTTGCTGATCGAGACCGGCCGCCACGGGCTGGTCAGCCCGGAGTTCATCCGCAACACCGCCCCGGACCGGGTGTTTGCAACGCAGAACGGACTGCCGGTGGCGCTGCGCGACAGCGACCTGCTGGTCGAGCTGTCGCCGGATCTGCCCGAGCCTTTGCACGACGGCACGGCAATGATCCTGCGGGCCGACCGCCGCCTCGGCTTTGACCCGGCGCAGGCGTGGACCCTGCACGCCCAGGCGGTGCGTGCGCATGGCATGTTCCAGCCCGAAACCGGCACCGTGGAATTCCCTGCCACCCACCGGACCCCCGAACGCTTTTTCCTGCGGGCCGAGACCCTGGCGCCGGTGCCGCCCTGGCTGGAGGCACTGCGCAGCCGCCGCACGGACCTGATCGTGCTGGGCGTGCTGCTGACCACGCTGACCGCCGCACTGCTGCTGGCGCAAAGCCGGATCGCCGCCCGCAAGACCCTGACCCCGCTGCGGCTGACTGTGCTGGCGGCTGTCACTCTGTTCATCGGCTGGTGGGGCCAGGGCCAGCTGTCCATCGTCACCGTTCTTGGCGTGCTGCGCGCCACGGCCGAGGGCGGCAGCTTTGCCTTTCTCGCCTACGACCCGTTTTCGCTGCTGATCTGGGGTTTTGCCATCCTCGGGCTTGTCTTGTGGGGGCGGGCCCTGTTCTGCGGCTGGCTGTGCCCGTTTGGCGCGCTGCAAGAGTTCGCCCACCATCTGGGCCGCAGGCTGGGCGTGCCGCAAACGGGCCTTTCGCCGGCCTGGGACGGGCGGCTCAGGTATTTGAAATACGGCGTTCTGGCCGGGCTGGTTTCGCTGGTTTTCCTGGCGCCCGCGCATGTGGACACCGGGGCGGAGGTCGAACCCTTCAAGACCGCCATCACCACATTTTTCCTGCGCGAATGGTATTTCACAGCCTACGCCGTTTTCTGGCTGGCGGCGGGGCTGGTGCTGTTCAAGCCCTTCTGCCGCTACCTGTGCCCGCTGGGCGCGGCCATGGCGGCAGGCGGGCTGCTGCGGCGGCGCAACTGGATCGCCCGGCGCGCCGCCTGCGGCAGCCCTTGCCAGCTGTGCCGGGTGAAATGCGCCTATGGCGCGATCAAACCATCCGGCGCGGTCCGCTATGACGAATGCTTCGGCTGCCTCGACTGCGTGTCGATCTACGATGACCCGTCCCGCTGCGTGCCGCTGATCCTGTCGGCGCGCAAGAAACAGCAGCTGGAGGCCGCGGAATGAGCGCCAAACTGACCCGCCGCCGGTTCCTGGCTATCTCTGCCGCCGCCCTTGGTGCAGCGCCACCGGCGGCGCGGGCCGCGCCCGTCACCTGGCAGGGGTTTGCCCTGGGGGCCGAGGCGCGCCTGACCATCCATGCGCCGCCGCCGCTGGCAGACCGGGCAATTGCCGCCGCGCTATCGCAGCTGCGGCAGGCCGAACAGCTGTTCAGCCTCTACGATCCGGCCTCCGCGCTGTCGCGGCTGAACCGGACCGGGGTTCTGAAGAACCCGCCCCCGTGTTTTCTGGATCTGGCCCGGCTCTGCACCCGGATGCACGCGGCAACGGCAGGAGTGTTCGACCCCACGGTCCAGCCGCTTTGGCAGGCGCTGGCGCGCGGAGACGGAGTCCGCAAGGCTGCCCGCCTCTGCGGCTGGCACAAGGTGTCGGTGACAGCACGGGAAATCCGGCTGGCGCCGGGCCAGGCGCTGACCTTCAATGGCATTGCCCAGGGCTATGCCACCGGCATGGTCCGCGCCGCGCTTGGCCGTTTGGGGCTGGAGCGGGTTCTGGTCAACGCCGGCGAGTTTGCCGCCCTCGGCGGCCCGTTCCGCATCGGGCTCGCCGATCCGGAGCACGGCGTCTTTGCCGCCCGCAGCCTGACCGGCCGCGCCATCGCCACCTCCAGCCCCGGCGCGCTGCGGCTGCGCGGCGCCGCGCATATCCTGCACCCCGCGCTTGACCGGCGGCCGCTATGGGCCACCGTCAGCACCGAGGCCGGAAGCGCCGCGCTGGCGGATGCGGCCTCCACCGCCTTCTGCCTGATGAGTGAACGTGAAATCAGTGCCGCGCTGGCGCGTCTTCCGGGCGGCACCAGCGTTACCCTGCTGGCACAGGATGGCAGCCACATAACGCTGGGATGAACGGGATCAGCGCAGCTCAGGCGGACGGTGGCTGAGGCCGTGGGCCGCAAAGATGGCGGCAATCCGGCCGTCCTGCAGCGCGGCGGCAATAGCATCTTCTACCGCATAGGCCAGCGGGCGGTAGGAAAAATGCACCGCCACCCCGGCGGTCCAGGTGCCCGCGGAGAAGCCGGGCAAAGGCGGCGAGTGGACGGCGGTCTGCGCGGTCAGCCCGGCCTCCAGCTGCGCCAGCGGCCCCATCGCGGCCTTGGTTTCAGCCCGGTCCAGGCCTGCCATTGCCGCTGCCGCCGTCGGGTAGCGGCGGATATTGCCGCTCAGCTGGCCGCCGGGAAAGGCCGAAAGGTAGAAGTCGGCGATGGAATCATTCTCCACCGCGACGCTGTCGAAGCGGAAATAGGCGGGCAGCGGCGGGTCTTCGGGATAGGCGTCCCGGCGGTAGGCGATAGCGACCTCCTCGACGTGGTACTGGCCGGTGAACACCACCTGTTCGACCCGGCAGGCAAATTCGCTGTCATAGGGCACATGCAGCATGACGTTGGCGACGCTGCCGCCCACAATCGGTCCTTTCCAGATCCAGTTGCGCAGGTCCGCGTCCAGATTTTCGCCCGCCGCGACCAGGGTGAACCGGGCCTCGACCCCCAGCTCCGCAGCAATCAGCCGGGCGAGGTCGATGTCGGCGCCTTTGATGCGTCCCGCCTCCTCGTAGGACCAGGGGGGAAAATCCTCGTAGGCCGCAAAGGTGATGAAGCCGCGCTCGAGAATGGTCTCAAGATCCTGCCCGACGATATCGCGCGAGGCGTTCTGCGGCTTGGGCTGCGGCACATGGTCCGCACAGCGGGTCTGCCCGGCCTGCGCCCAGCCGCAGGCCAGCGCCGCAATCGTAAGGAAACCGGCCAGCTGCTGTCTCATGTGCCGCCGCCCTCCGCCCTAATGCGCCGCCGAGAGGCCGACAGTCAGGGCCTCCGCAGCCCCGGCAAAGTCCGGCTGCGCGCCGCCGATCAGGCTTGCCGCCCGGTAGGGTGCGCTGTCAGCGACCGGGGCGCCGGAGCCGGTTTCGACACCCTCCGCGATTTCCGAAAGCTCTGCCTGCAGCGCCGCCGCATCACCGCCGCCGCCGCTGGCCAGGGACGTCAGTTCGTCGCGGATCTCCAGCAGCCGGCCGGTGGCCTCGTCCAGGGCGCCATCATCGGGCCGGGTTTCCAGATAGGTGCGGATCGCCCAGGCGGCCTTCTGCCCCAGCAGCTCCCCGAAGGCGGGCATTTTGGTGATGCCGTTCTGGGTGTAACCGGTGCGGAAGCGTTCGACGAACCACTCGTCGCCCATCTCCTCCGCCTCCAGGTAGCGCAGGTCAGGCGCCAGCCCGCCAGAAACGCCGCCCAGCCCGTGGCAACGGGCGCAGTTCTGGTTGTAGCCGCTGCCGCCTATATCAATCGCCGCCTGCCAGACCTCCGCCTCCTGGCCGCGATAGGGGTTTTCGGTCAGCCATTCCTCGCCCACATCGGGCAGGGCATCGGTATTCACCGGCTGCGGCGCGACGTCTCCGTGGGCAAGCGCCGCTGTGGCAAGAGCCGCGAGCCCGAGGGCCGTAAGAGGCAATTTGAACATGAGTTCCTCCCGTAAGTTTGTGCTTGCCGAAAGCATAGCCAGCCCGGCCGCTGCCCCGATACGCGACTTAAGTTGGAGAACAGCGCAGGCGGCCTACGACCTTGGTCCAATGGCAGCGGGCCTCTGGGCGGCAGTACGCTCGGCCCATGCAGCCAGAACCGGGTGCCCCCATGCGCTTCCTGATCACACTCCTGATGGCCCTTTGCCCCGCCGCCCTTGCCGCCGCCGGGCTTGAGGTGCCGGTCATCTACCTGAAGCAGCAGGAACAGCAGCCCCCCACCCTTTCCAATCTCGACCCGCAGCCCGCGGACCTGGGCGAAACCGGCGCCCGGCTGGGGCTGGCCGACAACCGGACCACCGGCAGCTTCCTTGGCCACAGCTACAGCCTGGAGACGGTGGCGGTGCCGACGGGCGGCGATTTTGCCGCGGCGGCGCGGGCGGCGCTGAGCCGCAGCGCGCTGCTGATCCTGGATGCGCCCAAACCGGCGCTGCTGGCTGCCGCCGCCCTGCCGGAGGCGGAGGAAGCGCTGCTGTTCAACACCGCCAGCCCGGACACCGGCCTGCGCAGCGGCGACTGCCGCCGCAACCTCTTGCACACCCTGCCCTCGGACCTGATGCGCAGCGATGCGCTGATGCAGTTTGCGCTGACCAAGCGCTGGACCGGCCTCGCGCTGATCTCCGGCAGCCACCCGCAGGACCAGGCCTTTGCCGCTGCCCTGCGCCAGAGCGCCGCCAAGTTCGGGCTGGAAATCACAGCCGAGCAGACTTGGGACTATGGCGCCGACATGCGCCGCAACGCCGCCCAGGAGGTGCCGCTGTTGTCGCAGAGCCTGGGCCGCCACGACCTGCTGCTGGTCGCCGACGAGCTTCAGGATTTCGCCCGATACCTGCCATACAACACGTGGTTGCCGCGGCCGGTTGCCGGCTCCGAGGGCCTAGTGCCCGCGGCCTGGGCGCCGGTGGTCGAGCAATGGGGCGCCGCGCAGCTGCAGTCGCGGTTCCAGGACCTGGCCGGGCGCAAGATGCTGGCACGAGACTACGCCGCCTGGGCCGCGGTGCGCAGCATCGGCGAGGCTGTGACCCGCACCGGCTCAGCCGACGCGGTCGTCCTGCGCCAATACCTGCTATCGGACGCATTCGAGCTGGCGGGTTTCAAGGGCCGCTCGCTCAGCTACCGCAGCTGGAACGGTCAGCTGCGCCAGCCGATCCCGCTTGCCACTCCCCGCGCGCTGGCGGCGCAGGCGCCCTTGCCCGGTTTCCTGCACCAGCACAGCGAACTTGACACCCTTGGCCTTGATGAACCCGAAAGCCGCTGCGGAGCCTTCCAATGACATTTGCTGCAAAACCCCTTGCCGCGCTCGCCTTTCCGGCGCTGCTGGCCGCCGCGCCCCTTGATGCCCAGGAAATCTGGGTCACGAATGAAAAGGACGACACCATCAGCGTGATCGACATCGGCACGCTGGAGGTGGTCCGCACCATCGCAACGGGAGAGCGGCCGCGCGGCATCACTTTCTCCAAGGACTTCTCGCGAGTCTATGTCTGCGCCTCCGACAGCGACACGGTTCAGGTTCTGGATGCCGTCACCGGCGAGATCCTGCACGAGCTGCCCTCGGGCGAGGATCCCGAGCAGTTCGTTCTGCACCCGAACGACCGCCATCTCTACATCGCCAACGAGGATGACGCCGTGACCACGGTGGTCGACACCGAAACCCGCAAGGTGGTTGCCCAGATCAACGTCGGGATCGAGCCAGAGGGCATGGCCGTCTCGCCAGATGGCAAGATCGCCATCACCACTTCCGAGACCACCAATATGGCGCATTGGATCGACACGGAGACGCAACAGCTGTTTGCCAACACGCTGGTCGACGCCCGGCCCCGCCATGCCGAATTCACCGCCGGCGGCAGCGCGCTGTGGGTCTCTTCCGAGATCGGCGGCACCATTACGGTCTTCGACACCGCCACCCAGACCGAGACCGGCAAGATCGCCTTCGAGGTCAAGGGTGTGCATCCCGACCGCGTGCAGCCGGTGGGGTTTGCCTTCACCGAAGATGAAAAGACCGCCTTTGTGGCGCTTGGGCCGTCCAACCATGTGGCGGTGGTCAATGCGGAGACGCTGGAGGTGGAGGACTACATCCTGGTCGGCCGCCGGGTCTGGCACATGGCGTTTTCCCCCGACAAGTCGCTGCTGTTCACCACCAACGGCGTGTCCGGCGATGTGACCGTGATCGACACCGCCAAGCGCCAGGCGCTGAAGTCGATCAAGGTCGGCCGTTTTCCCTGGGGCGCGGCGCTGCGCCCCTGAGACCTGCCGCGCCCCGGCGGCGCGGCGTATCCAGACAGGAGGATCTCCGATGCTGAACCCCCGCCTATTCGCCGCGGCGCTGTGCCTGGCGCTGCCCGCAGCCGCCCTGGCCGGTGACGATGATGATCCGGGCAGGGCCGGCCTCGGCCTCGCCGGGCTGCTGTCCGCCAGCAACAAAGAGGACCTGCCGCCCATCATCCTGTCGGCGGGGATGCCGCTGGCCGAGGCGCCCTGGGTGCTGAAATCCGGCACCTATTACGAGTTCGAGATCCAGGGCGACGGCAGCCAGGAGCTGGCGCTGACGGGCGCGGAATTCTTCCGCGCGGTTTGGATCGACGAGATCGTGGTGGAGGGCCTTGAGATCCGCCCGCTGGGACTCGACAGTATCGAATTCGACGAGGCGGGCGAGATGGAGATCGGCTTCATCGCGCTGAAGCCTGGGAATTACCATCTCAAGGTGCCCGGCTCCACCGGCGATACCCAGCGGCTGGAGATCACCATCCAATGACCGGGCTGCGGGTGGAAAACCTGAGCTATGCCTACGGTGCCCGGCAGGCGCTGGACGGGGTCAGCTTCCGGGTTGAGCCCGGCACCTTCTGCGCCCTGCTCGGCCCCAACGGCGCGGGCAAGTCGACGCTGTTTGCGCTGCTCACCCGGCTGTTCGCCGCGCCGCAGGGCAGGATAGAGATTGCCGGCCACGACATGGCCCGTGCCCCGCGCAAGGCGCTGCGGCAGATGGGTGTCGTGTTCCAGCAGCCGACACTGGACCTGGACCTGACGGTGCAGCGCAACCTCAGCTATTTCGCCGCCCTGCACGGGCTGCGCGGCGCCAGGGCGCAAGCCCGGATCGAGGCCGCGCTGGAGCGGCTGGAGATGCGCGGCCGGCTGGGCGAGCGGGTGCGCGACCTCAATGGCGGCCACCGCCGCCGGCTGGAGATTGCCCGCAGCCTGATCCACCACCCCAAGGTTTTGCTGCTGGATGAGCCAACGGTGGGGCTGGATGCGGCAACCCGGCGCGCGATCACCGCCCATGTGCATGACCTGTCCCGGCGCAAGGGGCTGACGGTGCTTTGGGCCACCCATCTGACCGACGAGGTGGACGATGCCGACCAGCTGCTGATCCTGCACCGCGGCAGGCTGGCTGAAGACGGCACCGCCCGGCAGCTGCGCGGCGGGCTGGGGCTGGCGGACCACTTTCTCAGGCTGACGGGAGAGGCGGCGTGATGGACTGGCTGGCCGCCCTGACGGCGATCACGCAACGCGAGGCGCTGAGGTTCATTGGCCAGCGCGGCCGCTTTGTCGCGGCACTGGTGCGGCCGATGCTGTGGCTGGTTGTCTTTGCCGCCGGTTTCCGCGCCGCGCTTGGGCTGTCGATCACCCCGCCCTATGCCACCTACACCACTTACGAGGTCTATATCGTGCCGGGGCTGTGCGGCATGATCCTGCTGTTCAACGGCATGCAAAGCTCGCTGTCGATGGTCTATGACCGGGAGATGGGCTCGATGCGGCTGCTGCTGACCAGCCCGCTGCCGCGCTGGTGGCTGCTGGTCTGCCGCCTGCTCGCCAGCACTGCGATCTCGGTTCTTCAGGTCTATGTATTCCTGGGACTGGCAGCGCTGTTCGGCATCCGCTTCAGCTGGGGCGGTTATGCCGCACTGCTGCCCGCCCTGGTCCCCGCCGGGCTGATGCTGGGGGCGCTGGGGCTGGCGCTGTCCTCGGTGATCCGCCAGCTGGAGAACTTTGCCGGGGTGATGAATTTCGTGATCTTTCCGATGTTTTTTCTCTCCACCGCGCTCTACCCGCTGTGGAAGATGGCCGAAAGCTCGGCACTGCTGCGCGACATCTGTGCCGTGAACCCCTTCAGCCAGGCGGTCGAGCTGATCCGCTTTGCGCTCTATCAGCAGCTGAATGCCGTCGCGCTGGCTTGGGTGCTGCTGTCGGGGCTGGTCTGGCTGGGGCTGGCGGTCTGGGGCTACGACCCGGCCCGCGGGCTGATCCGCAAAGCCGCGAAACCGGGCTGAGCGGCCCCTGACCGCGCCGTATGCAAATGCACCGCAAACCCGGGCCGCAAGGCACCGGGCGCTGCCGCGTTGCGCCGCCGTCCCGCCCCGGCTGCCGCCCGCATACGACCATTGTGCAATACCGCCCGCCCGGTGCGCCCTGAATACTGTGGCAAGCCGGCAGCCCGCACCGGGCCGTGGCTGTTGAGGATCAAACGAAAGGGAGGAAGCCAATGAACCGCTTTATCGCGGCGGTCGCCGCAGGGACCATGATGGCGGGCGTCAGCCACGCCGGGGTCACCGAGGACGACCTCAGGAATGACCAGACAACCACCACCCAGGTGGTGACCAACGGGATGGGGCGGCACCTGCAGCGCTACAGCCCGCTCGATACCCTGAACAAGGACAACGTCGCAAACCTGGTGCCCGCCTGGGCCTTCAGCCTCGGCGGCGAAAAGCAGCGCGGCCAGGAAACCCAGCCGCTGATCTATGACGGCATCATGTATATCACCGGCTCCTACAGCCGGGTCTACGCCATCGACGTCGAGACCGGCCGCGAGATCTGGCAGTACGACGCCCGGCTGCCCGAAGGCATCCTGCCCTGCTGCGACGTGGTGAACCGCGGCGGCGCAATCTATGGCGACACCTTCTATTTCGGCACGCTGGACGCCCGCATCGTGGCGCTGGACCTCAAGACCGGCGACGTGAAATGGCGCAAGAAGGTGGCCGACTACAAGGCCGGCTATTCGATGACCGCGGCACCGCTGATCGTCAACGGGCTGGTGATCACCGGCAATTCCGGCGGCGAGTTCGGCATTGTCGGCGAGGTGCAGGCGCGGGATGCCGAAACCGGCGATCTGGTCTGGACCCGGCCGGTGATCGAGGGCCACATGGGCACCTTCAAAGGTGAGGACAGCACCATGACCGGCACCCTGAATGCCACCTGGCCGGGCGACATGTGGAAGACCGGCGGCGGCGCCACCTGGCTCGGCGGCTCCTATGATGCGGAGACCGATACGCTGGTCTTCGGCGCGGGCAACCCGGCGCCCTGGAACAGCCACCTGCGCAACGCCGGCACTCCGGTCGAGGGCAACGCGGGCGACAACCTCTATGCCGCCAGCCGCATCGGCATCGACCCTTCCAACGGCGAGATCAAGTGGCACTTCCAGACCACCCCGCGCGAGGGCTGGGATTATGACGGCGTCAACGAGGTGGTCGCCTACACCGACCGCAGCGGCAACAAGCGTTTTGCCACCGCCGACCGCAACGGCTTCTTCTATGTCCTGAACCGCGACGACGGCAAGTTCGTCAGCGCAACGCCCTTCGTCAAGGACATCACCTGGGCCAAGCGCATCGACGAGACCGGCCGCCCGGTGTTCAACGAGGACAACCGCCCCGGCAACCCGGCGGATGCAGCCGACGGCAACAAGGGGGAGGTGATCTTTGCCTCGCCGTCGTTCCTGGGCGGCAAGAACTGGATGCCGATGGCGTTCTCCCAGAACACCGGCAACTTCTATGTGCCTTCGAACGAATGGGGCATGGATATCTGGAACGAGCCGATCAGCTACAAAAAGGGCGCCGCCTATCTGGGCGCGGGTTTCACCATCAAGCCGAACTACGAGGACCATATCGGCAGCCTCAAGGCGATCGACCCGGACACCGGCGAGATCAAGTGGGAATACAAGAACGACGCGCCGCTTTGGGCCGGGGTGATGACCACCGCTGGCGGGCTGGTGTTCACCGGTACCCCCGAGGGCCGCTTCATCGCCTTCGACGACGAAACCGGCGAGGAGCTGTGGTCGTTCCAGACCGGCTCCGGCATCGTCGGCCAGCCGGTTACCTGGGAGCAGGACGGTGTGCAGTATGTTTCGGTCGTCTCCGGCTGGGGCGGCGCGGTGCCGCTGTGGGGCGGCGAGGTCGCCAAGAAGGTCAACTACCTGAACCAGGGCGGCATGGTCTGGACGTTCCGCCTCCCCCGCCAGCTGGCGCAAGCGGACTGATCCCGCACCGGCTGAAGATAAATGCAATGAACTCAGGCGCGTCTCCTGCGGGAGGCGCGTCTTCCATATGCGACTTTAGGCGTATACCGCTGCCGCTGCCCGCTTGATAAGCTGGCAGGAAAACAACAGCTCTGGTGCAGATATGCCGACACACACGGACACGCCGAAAACCCCAGGGTTCAATGCGGCGCTGCTGGTGGATGACCACCCGCTGTTCTGTGACGCTCTGGCGATGACATTGCAGGCGGTGACCGCGATCAGCAGCATGCACACTGCGCCGGCCCTGCAGGCTGCGCTCGACATGATCGCCGGGGGCATCCGCATCGACCTGGTGGTGCTGGACCTGAACCTGCCCGACGTCAACGGGCTGGACGGGCTGCTGCGCCTGCGCAAGGTGACGGACTGCCCGATCCTGGTGGTCTCCTCCATGGCCGACAACCGCATCGTCAGTTCGGTGATCCATGCCGGCGCTAACGGCTTCATTCCCAAGCACAGCCAGCGCGACGTGTTCCAGAAGGCGGTGGAGGCGATCAACCAGGGCAAGGTGTTCCTGCCCGACGGATACGTGCTGCTGGAAGACAGCGCCGGCAGCAGCGACGACGTGCTGCAGCGGCTGTCGCAGCTGACCAACCAGCAGGCCCGGATCCTGCAGTTGATCTGCGAAGGCAAGCTGAACAAACAGATCGCCTATGACCTGTCGATCGCCGAGACCACGGTAAAGGCCCATATCACCGCCATCATGCGCAAGCTAGGCGTGCAAAGCCGCACCCAGGCGGTGCTGGCCGCCAAGCAGGCGAGTTTTGCAAACGTCTTGCAAGACACGCCGCCGTCCGCCTAGTCTGGCGGACGAAATTCGGGGAGGAGAAAGGCGATGGGCCCTGTCCATGGTCCGTCGGGTGCAACCATGACGGAACCGCAGGTTGTCCGGTCCGGCTCGGTTGACTGCCGGGCGGCGGACGCTGTCGAACAACTGGCACAGGCGCTGAACCCGAACGGCCTTTCGCTGGTGGTTCTGTTTCTGTCTCCGGACACCGACGTGGCGCGGCTGATCGACGAGGCGCAGCGCCGGTTTGCCCCTGCGCAGGTTGTCGGCTGCACCTCTGCGGGGGAAATTTCAGCGGCCGGCTATGTCGAAGGCGAGATCGTCGCCATCGGCTTTGCCCAATCGCATTTTCAGACCCGCACCATCCTGATCGAGGACCTCGACAGCTTCGATCCGCACAGCGTGATCGAGCGGATGATCCGCAACCGCAGCCACATGGCGCAGGAGCCCGGCAGGTGGATCTCCGACTTTACCTTCCTGCTGGTCGACGGGCTTTCCACCAAGGAGGACGCGCTGACCTCGCAGCTGTCGGTGGGGCTGGGGCCGGTGGCCTTTTTCGGCGGGTCGGCGGGTGACGGCACCAACTTTGGCAAGACCTATGTGCTGCATGGCGGACAGGCCCATTCCAACGCTGCCATCCTGATCCAGGTGCGCAGCCGCTGCCCGATCAAGGTCTTCAAGACCGACCACCTGATCCCCTCTCAGAAGCGCATGGTGGTGACCGGGGCCGATCCGGCCCGCAGGGTCGTGCATGAAATCAATGCCGAACCCGCCGCCCGCGAATACGCCCGGGTGCTGGGCAAAGACCCGGAGCAGCTCACCGCCTTCACCTTTGCCGCCCATCCCGTCGCCGTGCAGTTCGGGGATCAGCACCATGTGCGCGCCATCCAGCGGGTTGCCGACAATGACGAGCTGGTGTTTTTCTCCGCCATCGACGAGGGCGTGGTGCTGACCCTGGCCGAGCCGGAGGACATGGTGATCCACCTGGAGCGCGAGATGGCCGCGCTCAGCGCCAGCCGCCGCCCCGAGATCATCCTGGCCTGCGACTGCATCCTGCGGCGGCTGGAAGCGCAGCAGAAACAGGTCTCGCAGGACATTTCCCGCATCCTGCGCGACAACCGGGTGGTGGGCTTTTCGACCTATGGCGAGCAGATCAACTCGATGCATGTCAACCAGACCCTGACCGGGGTGGCGATCTACCCGCCCGAAGAGGGCTGAGCGATGGTGCATGAGCTGATCGACCCCCGCGACACGCCGGAGCGGCAGAACCAGAAGCTGCTGAAGATCGTGGAAACCCTGATGCGCCGGGCCGAGCAGAGCTCGGATGCCTCCGGCGAGGCCTATGCCCAGTTCCAGCGTGCGGTGATGCTGGAGGAGGAGGTGCGCGTGCGCACCCGCGAGCTGGAGCACGCGCTGGACCTGCTCAACGAGTCAAACGCCAGGCTGGCGCTGGCCAATGCCGAGACCGAGGCCGCCCGCGCCAACCTGGCCAATGCGATCGAGACGGTGCAGGAAGGCTTTGCCCTGTTTGACGCGCAGGACGTGCTGGTGATGTGCAACACCCGCTTCGGCAAGCACATGGCCGATATCTACCATCTGCTGCGGCCGGGATTGAGATTTGCCGACTACGTGAACCTTGTGGCAACCAGCGTCCATCTGGCGCTGCCGGAGGGGGAGAGCGCCGAAGGCTGGGAGGCCTACCGGATCGCCCGCCACAAAGACGACCATGCAGTGTTCAACGTGATGATGGCCGGCAACAGCTGGCTGCAGGTCAGCGAGCACCGCACCCCGGACGGCGGCACCGTGATCCTGCAGACCGACATCACCGACATGATGCGGCTGGAGCGGCAGGAGCGCGAGCGGCTGCTGGACGACCAGTCGCGGGTCATCAAGGCAACCCTGGAGCATCTGAACCAGGGCGTCTGCATCTTCGACGCCCAGAACCGGCTGGTCGGCTGGAACCGCCGCGCCGGAGAGCTCTTGTCGATGCCCGCGGGCAAGTTTCAGCTGGGCATGTTTTTCGCGACCCTCTACCGCCAGGCTGCGGACAGCATCCGCATCCTGGGCGGCACCCGGCTGGACGACGTTGAGGCCTGGGTGGCCAGCACCGCCAAGCGGGCACCCCTGTCGTTCGAGATCGGGCTGGGACGCGACCGCATCCTGGCAGTGTTTGCGCAGCAAATGCCGGACAAGGGATTTGTCATCAGCTTTACCGATGTGACCGCCGAACGCGCCGCCGTGCGCACCATTTCCCAGGTCAACGAAACGCTGGAACAGCGTGTTGCTGAACGGACTCTGGAACTGGAGGACGCGCTGTCGGAGGCGGAGCGTGCCAATGCCTCCAAATCGAGGTTCGTTGCCGCCGCCAGCCACGACCTGCTGCAGCCGCTGTCCGCCGCCAAGCTCTATGTCGGCTCGCTGGAGGACGACCTGCAGGACGCGGGCCTTAGAGACCGGGCGGCCAAGGCCGGCAACGCGCTGGTCGCGGTCGAGCGTATCCTAGGCGCCCTGCTGGACATCTCCAAGCTCGACTCCGGCCTGGCGGCAATCGACCGCACCGCCATCAGCCTGGGCAGTCTTCTGGACCAGCTGAAGGACGAGCTGGAACCGGTTGCCCGGCTCAAGGGGCTGGACTTCCGGGTCGTGCGCAGCGGCGCAGTGGTGGAAAGCGACGCCGCCTACCTGCGCCGCATCCTGCAGAATCTCGCCTCCAACGCGGTGCGCTATACCGGCAGCGGCAAGGTGCTGATCGGGGTGCGGCAGCGGCCCGGCCGGGTGCTGCTGGAGGTCCGCGACACCGGCCCCGGCATCCCACCGGAGCATCAGGACAGGGTGTTCCAGGAGTTTCAGCGGCTTAACGCCAAGGCCAGCCCGTCGGACGGCATGGGGCTGGGCCTCGCCATTGTCGAGCGGGCCTGCCGGCTGCTGAAACATCCGCTGAACCTCACCTCGGAGGTCGGGCGCGGCACCTGCTTTTCGGTGGAGCTGCCGCTGAGCACGGCGGCGCGCGCGCCGTCACCCCTGCCAGTCCCCGGTGCCGGCGCCGCGGTGCCGTTCGAGCACCGGATCGTGGTTCTGATCGAAAACGACGCCGACCTCAGGGCGGCGCTGGAGATCACGCTGGACAGCTGGGGGCTGAACGTGCTGCCCTGCGCCAGCTGCGCCGAGGCCAGAGCGCTGCTGCAGGAAATCGACATCAGCCCGGATGCGATCATCGCCGATTACCAGCTGGACGACGGGGCACTGGGAACCGGTGCGATTGCCGCGCTCAGGGCGCAGCACGGGCCGGTCCCGGCCTGCCTGGTGACCGCCAACCGTTCACCGGATCTGGCGGCTGCCTGCGCCGGGCTGAACGCGGCGCTCTTGCACAAACCGATCGACACCGGCGCGCTGCGCGGCTTCCTGGAGCGTGCGCTGACCTGACCAAATCGCGGCGCGTCTCAGCGCAGGCACACGTCCGAGCGGGTCAGGAACCGCTTTCCGCTGCCGTTCTCCAGCGAGAACATCCCGCCGATGCCGTCAATCGCGTCGATCACCAGGCTGGTGTGCTTCCAGCGCGCGTGCTGATCGGCATTAATATAAAACGGCACGCCGCCGATCTCCCCCACCAGCACATCGCTGCCGCCGATGATGTAGTCGCCCTGCTGAAAGCACATCGGCGCAGACCCGTCGCAGCAGCCGCCGGACTGGTGAAACAGCAGATCCTGCCCGAACCGCGCCTTCAGCGCGCCGATCAGATCCAGCGCCGCCTGTGTTGCCGTCACCGTCATGCCGGTTGTTCCGGTCATTGCAGTCTCCCCCGGCTGAATGAAAAAGGAACGGCCCCGGACACCCGGGGCCGCCTGCAGCGCAACTTGCTCAGAAGAAGCCCAGCGCGTTGGGGCTGTAGCTGACCAGAAGGTTCTTAGTCTGCCGGTAGTGGTCCAGCATCAACTTGTGGTTCTCCCGGCCGATGCCCGACTGCTTGTAGCCGCCAAAGGCCGCATGCGCCGGATAGGCGTGATAGCAGTTGGTCCAGACCCGGCCCGCCTGGATGTCGCGGCCAAAGCGGAAGGCGCGGTTGGTGTCGCGGGTCCACACCCCGGCGCCCAGACCGTAGAGCGTGTCATTGGCGATCTCCAGCGCTTCGGCATCATCCTTGAAGGTGGTGACGGACAGCACCGGCCCGAAGATCTCCTCCTGGAAGATCCGCATCTTGTTATGGCCTTTGAACACGGTCGGCTCGATATAGTTGCCGCCTTCCAGCCCCTCCAGGGCAGAGACATTGCCGCCAGTCAGCAGCTCGGCGCCTTCGTCCTTGCCCAGCTGCAGGTAGGAGGCGATCTTCTCCTTCTGCTCGGCCGAAGCCTGGGCGCCGATCATCGTGTCCATGGACAGCGGGTTGCCCTGTTTCACCGCCTTCACCCGTTCGATGGCGCGGGCCATGAAGTCGTCGTAGATCGACTCCTGGATCAGCGCCCGGCTGGGGCAGGTGCACACCTCGCCCTGGTTCAGGGCAAACATGGTGAAGCCTTCCAGGCATTTGTCGAAATAGGCGTCATCCGCGCTCATCACGTCTTCAAAGAAGATGTTCGGCGATTTGCCACCCAGTTCCAGTGTCACCGGGATCAGGTTCTGGCTGGCATATTGCATGATCAGCCGCCCGGTGGTGGTCTCGCCGGTAAAGGCGATCTTGGCGATCCGGTTCGACGAGGCCAGCGGCTTGCCCGCCTCCAGACCGAAGCCGTTGACGATGTTCAGGACGCCCGCAGGCAGCACCCCGGCGATCAGTTCCGCCAGCACCATGATCGAGGCCGGGGTCTGCTCCGCCGGTTTCAGCACCACGCAGTTGCCCGCTGCCAATGCCGGCGCCAGCTTCCACACCGCCATCAGCAGCGGGAAGTTCCACGGGATGATCTGCCCGACCACGCCCAACGGTTCCGGGATGTGGTAGGCATAGGTGTCGGCATCGATTTCGGAGATATGGCCTTCCTCGGCGCGGATGCAGCCCGCGAAGTAGCGCCAGTGGTCGACACAGAGGGCGAGGTCGGCGTGAATTGACTCGCGGATCGGCTTGCCGTTGTCCAGCGTCTCCGCCGCCGCCAGCAGCTGGGTGTTCTCCTCCATGATACCGGCGATCTTCAGCAGCATGTTGGCGCGCTCGGTGGTCGAGGTCTTGCCCCAGGCCGGAAACGCCGCGTGGGCCGCGTCCAGGGCCGCCTCGACATCCTCGGCGTTTGAGCGGGCCACCTCGCAGATCACCTCGCCGTTAATCGGGGTGGTGTTTTCGAAATACTGGCCCGAGCGGGGTTCGGTAAATTCGCCGTTGATAAAGTTGCCATAGCGCGGCTTGAACGGAAATTCGACGCCCAGATGCGCCGTGTCCAGTGCCGGATTGGCCAGCCCGTTCGTGTGGATGTTCATGCCATTCCTCCCAAGAATTGATCCAAGAAATGCAGCGGAACTGGCGGCCATGCACCTTCTATTGCAGGCACTCGGTCCGGTGCTGCTTCAAGGCTTAGACCATCGGCAATAGCCGCGGTATTCGACCAAAGTCCTTGCCGGCCGCCGGGCGGATTGCAGCCAGTCGCCGCTTAGGCATTTGATCCCGCGGCTTGATGGCGTGATCTTTTCGTTGGAGTGGAAGGAGGCACCATGGGGTAGTTTGGTCACGGCAGCGCCGCGACCACGCACGCTGTCAGAACAGCAATACAGCGATCGCAAGCTTCGATCGCGGAGCTGAGCCGGGAGCTTGGGATCAATCCGAAGACGGTGGGAAGATGGCGGAACAAAGACTGGCCCAACGAGCCTCATTTGAACCGCGCGGGGTTTACCGGAGGCTGATTCCAGTCAGTTAGGCTGCCAAAAAATAAACCTCAGCAGGAGCTTGGCGAAGTGCTGGTCCGGAACAATAAAAGCTGTGCTGTCCGAAGGGTTTCAACGGCGGCCAGGCGAACCGGATCTTACTGGAACAGCGGTACGCCATGTATTTGAAGACTTGCAGCGCCGGCAAATCCGTTCACCGAACCCTTCACTCCAGAAAACAGAATTGCACCGCAAGCAACGGCGCTCCCGTGGCACGTCTCCGCGGGCAGGTGCCACAATAACCTCTGGTTCGTTTTTATCAGTCATGACGTGGTTCCTTGCGGCCTGACGAGTCCGGTGCGGGACTGGCACGTTTACTGGCGCGATTGTCTGCCAGAGGTGCCAGCCCTTCGTTCTCTGCAGCTTGGATTGCAGATGCGCCTGAAGGGCCTGCCCGTTCAGCATTCCGGGCAGCTTGGTCGCGACCCTGGTCCGAGACGCACTCGCCAAGGTACAGGCGGCGAACCTGGGCTTCTGACACCCCGTCGGCCTGCATGACCAAGCGCACCATTGGGTCGGCAAGCATTTCGTCAAGGAAGTACTGCGACAGATCCTTGCCCGTCAGCTTGTCCTTGGCTTGGGCGCTTTCGAGGTCCGCCAGTGAAACCGTCAGGTTGCGCGCTAGCCCGGGATGGGACGCGCGCGGGTGCAACTGTATCAAAACAGAAGCTTTCCAAGCTTGTGGTGTCAGGTGGCCCGGAGGTGCGGACAATTCGGTTTCAATGCCGTATTCCCCAGCTGGAAGTGTCTCGTCGAATCCAGGCAGGGTGAAAGGGCGGGAGAATATTGCGACAGCCTTGCGTTTCATCTGATCCATTTTCCAGTTCTCCTTTGCTGCGGTGCTGTTCTAGCCGCTCTGGCAAAGCGGAGTTGCCGCGGGCTGGCGGCATCAGGGGCCTTTAGAGGGCCGTCGGGGCTGGTCTGGAACATGCAAGCGGATCTGAACCCCGCTCTCTCTTTCCTGCATTCGCGCCAGCCGAATTGTTCGGAAAAACCGCGTCACCGGTGCTCGGACCATTGAAAGAGATGTTGCGGCCGATCGATTGCGAGCCACAGTTTTCAGGCTCGCCGTGAGGCGAAGAAAGCACCCGCAGTCACATCTTATATAGGTATTCCCGGCTCAAATTGCTACGGGGCGCCGCAAACTCGAAGGCGCTGAACGAGGCTTGGAGCTGCACTGCCAAGGAACCGCTGGTATCACAGCAGAGCCGCGTGCCGCCCATTGCGGCTGGCTGTACGACCGTCTGCTGCATGCCTGCCGCTGCAAATGACCTTTTCAACATCGGGCGCGGCCATGGCGCGAAGAAGGGCGCTGTAATTGACACGCAGCCTTATCTCGCTCCCGATGCGCAGCGGGCAATTGGTCGTTTCCACGACGAGGTGATCGCTGGTCGCTCCGATGTAGGAAACCGCTGCGGGAAAAGTGAGCCCGGCAGGATCTGTGTCTTGCAGCCCGACGGCCAGGATCGACCGGGTTTTCCAATGATTGCCGGGTACCAGGCTTAGCGCTGACAATGCGGGGTCGGACAGCTTCAAGGGAGCCAGCTTTGATTTCGCCTTCGTCTCGATCACCTCTGCCTGCAGGACGAAAGCGTCCGTGTGAAGCCCGCTTATCGGGTTCCCGGATACCGGATCGGTGCCGAGCAGGATGGCCTCACCTAGGCGCAAACTGTTCACCCTTCCCGCCGGTCCCGTACCAAGCGCCCACAGAAGATTTGCGGAACTGCCTCCGGCGACCACATCAACGAAGGGACCGCATACTTCTTCGGTGCCGTTCGCAAGCGATGAGAGTGCTGCCATATCCTCAGCAGTGGGCGCCGGGCCGGCCAGGCAGGCAAAGTTCGCACCGATGCCTCTGAGCAGCGCGCCCGGTGTCCTGGTGACCTGAAGCGCGATGTCGGTCAGATCCTCAGGCATAATGCCTTCGCGAAGATCCCCCATCTCCACCATCAGGATGATCCCATGATTAGTGCCTTGGCGCAGGGCAGCAGCGGCGAGGCTGGCGATGACCCCGGGTTCAGTGTTGCAACTGGCTTCGCAGGACGAAACAACGCGCTCCACCTGGCTCAGCATGGGTGTCCGGATCATCAGGACCGGACAGGTTATTCCTGCCGCGCGCATGCGCTCAACATTTGCCATCCGCGCATCAGCCAGCCCTATTGCACCGCCTGCAAGCATGGCTTTTGCGATGCCCGGGTGGCCGCATACGGCTTTGGTTACCGCCGTCACAGTGATCCCGCGGGGCTTCAGGCGGTCGACAAGCACGCGCGTATTCTGGCGGATTTTGCTCAGATCTATTTCCATGCGCGGCGCGGTCATAACGCGGCCTTCCCCGGCACCGGCCGCAATTGAGGATAAGCGGACAGAACCAGTTCAGCCAGATGCGCCGGAGGGCAGCTCAGGGCGTCGCTGACCGGCAGGTCCAGTTTCCGCGCATGGTCCCTGATCGCGGCATTGATCCCTGCGTCTGTCAGCCCTTCATGGTTGAGGGTCACGCCGATTACCTTCGTGTCCGAAAACGCTTCGATCAGGGCAATCTCGTCACTGGGATCTGGCATTGCCATCTCTGGGAAATCGCAGCGGTGCGCCCGCGCTGGTGCATGCTGAAGGATTACCGCGTCGGGCTGGCTGCCGCGCAGAATGAATGCAGATGTGCAGAACGCCGGATGGCTGAGTGCGCCCTGGCCTTCGATCAGAATGACATCCGGCTGTTCGCTTTCGTACGCCGCAAGCACAGCCCCTTCCAGTTCCCCGCAGCAGAATTGCGGCGGCACCGCGTCCATTGCGACGCCATATCTGGCCCCCTGCATCAAACCTGTTTGGCCGGTGCCAACCAGAACCGTCTTGATGCCTTGCGCATTCAGTGCCCTGGCGAGGAGGGTTGCCGTGGTCCGTTTTCCAATCGCGCAGTCGGTTCCCAAAATGGCGATACGGATCGCCTTTACACGCGCAATACTGCCGTCGAACAGGCGCATGTCCTTGCTGAGCTTCGGTTTTCGGATATCCCGGACAGTGACGTTCCAGGATTTTGCGGCAGCAATGATCTCCGGATCTTCGCTAAGGTACTCATGCAGGCCAGAGACGATATTCATTCCCCGCGAAATCGCCTCCAGAACGACCCGCCGGTCCTCGCCAGCGAGTTTCCCGTTGGACGGCGCCATCCCGTAAATCAGCGTATCAGGGACTGTGCTTTGGTGGGCAATGGCTGCGTCAAGGCTGCCGAAAATAGGAATCCGGTTGAACCCGCCATCCAGGATTTGCCCGCTGTCACTCCCGTGGTGCCCGCTGTCGATCACTGAAAGTATCCGATAAGCCTCTGAGTGGCGAACCAGCCCGTTTGCAGTTTTCCCGTCATTCTCGGCGAAGTTTCCTTCGCAGTACACTATTGCAGTGGGAACGGGGAGGAACGGCAGTTTGCCTGTGCTTCCAGTGTCCCCAGATTGGAAGGGTGAGCGTAAGCGCCCATTGCTGATATTTCGCCGGACTGAGAGTCCGGCCTTGGCTGCGGGGTCCATGATTTGTCCTTTGGATTGAAACAAGCGCTTGGCATTCACGTGCCCGCCGCAAGTTATGACGCTGCCAATCGGGGCAGCAGAAGGTGCAACTCCTAGTTGCTCAGGGCGCAGCGGCCTCTTGTCCGCTGAAAGCTCTTGTTGCACTCCCATCGGTTGCCTGACCTGTCGAGATGAGCGTTTTCAGGCAGATCTATGAGAATGCAGCGCTCTCCAGACACCTCGTAACCGCGGGCGCACTTCCACCCTGATCTGTAAGGTGCATCGTCGAAGAATGCATTTTCAGGGACAAACACGGCTGCGCATGTCCCGTCCTGTTCAAAGAACCCGCGCTCGCATGTCCATGGACGCCCGTATCTTGAGCCGTTCAGGTAGGCGTGTTCCGGCACTTCGATGGTAAGGCATTTCTCCCCTTTTGCCTCAAACCCTCGATTGCACTGCCAGGCTGGCGCGCTGGTGTCGTTCGTCAGATAGGAATTTTCCGGCAGGGCAATTTCCTGGCAGATGTCGTCGATCTTCCGGTATCCGCGCAGGCAATTCCACCGCTTGCCGGTAGGATCGAGATACCCGCCGTCCGGGATGAAAACTTTGTCACACGATGCGCTTTCGACCTCGATATACCCATGCAGGCACTCCCATCCCGTCCCATAAGGCTTGTTCGTCGGGTACGCGTTTTGCGGCACAACAATTTCAACACATGTATTGCCGGCGGGGCGGTATGACAGATTGCATTCCCACCCGCCGCCGTAACTTCTGGCATGGGCGTTTTCAGGTATCGAAGACGTGCCTGGCTGCGAAAAGACTGGCACTGACGAAATCAGCAAAAGACCGGACACAGCTGCAAAACGTCTGACCAGGCGCCTCAGGAAAGCCCAAGGCGCAATTTTTATATCCGGCGCTTTACCGGAACTCGCAAACACCGGCATTGTTGCAGACTCACGATGCATCAAGATCCAGCCCGGCAAGGCATGCCTGTGCAAGAGCACGGTTTGGCAGCTCTGAGCCAGGAACCGTTGCCCAGCCTGCTTCCATAACGGCATCCCGGCGCTTGTAAGACATTGCCTCCTGGATTGATGCCAGTTTGGCGGTCCGGTCGGTATCTGTGTTCGCCTGGTCGATGCAAACAGGCACCAAGGCAGCGATCAGCTCGTCATGGGATCGGGAATTGGCCATTGCATCTGCTTGGCTTCCAGTCACCCAACCGCCCCAGGAAAAACCTGCGATGGTAATGGCGACCGCGCCAATAAATGCGCCGTAAACACCAGGCCTAAGCCATTCGGGGTAAGTCATATCTGGTCCTCCTGCGGGAAAAGCGCCGCGTCGCTATGATTGATGTTTTGTGTCAAATCCGCTGTCGCGGCTTTGCGCAGTTTCCAAGTCATTCTGGGTGATCAGGCGCAACTCGGTCCGGCCTGCACGGCCGCCCCTGCCATGGACCAGCAGATAGGTTGCTGCGGTCCGGTAGGCCACGAAGCTGAGCCCCTGAATAAGCTCTTCTTCCACGATGACTTCGTAGGCTCCGGCAGGAAGTTCGTCTTCATAACCGGCCAAGGAAAACGGATGGGAAAACGTCACCGTCAATCTGGACGACCGTGTGTTCATCCTGGTTCTCATTGAATTCCTGTTTGGCTTTTTTGGATGCCTCTGCCGCAAAGAGGCTTCCTGGGATCTTCAGGGCGTGATCCCGGCAAAGCTAAGTATCATCAAAGACCTTAAGGTGGGCGCGACGTTCACGCACTGATCGATGTTAGCGCCTTTCAGGTTTTCAAGTTTTGCCGGTACCAAGCGAGACTGCGGCTGCCTGGAGCGGCCAGTCCCACCCCGCTGCCGATCTGCGTCGAGGTAATGCAGTCACTAATGCACTGACGCGCACGCGCGCAGGCATAGCCTTTATCCACGACTTGTTTCTCAGACGAGCGCAACCGGCCTGTGCAGAGCCCCCGAACCGGGAAGCCGCTAGCTAACCTGTGTCAGTACATGCAGGCCCTATCCCGGATAGGAAGACTAAACCGGCGCCTTATTTTGCTGGTGTGTGATTGTTTTCGAGTGCCAAAGAAGCGCGGGGTATGTGCAGGTCCAAACCGGTTCGGCACATAGTTCGCGCTTCTTATTCTCGGAGACCTCTGAAAGGAAATGAAATGACACCCGAAACAAGATTGCTTTCTGTGAAGCTGGATTCGGTACGGGCAGCTTGCGAAAGAGCCTCTGCCGGACCGAAGAAAGACGCGGCTTGGAAACATTACCGTCTTGCGGAAAAGGCGCACAGCGATGAAAACCATACCGAAATGTACAGGGAGCTTGAGGCAGCGAAACAAGTTCTCGCGTAACCTCCCCGTTTTGCTCCCGCTCCCCTGCTGCCCGGGCTTCACCCAAGGGCGGCCGTTTCATTTCAGAAGCGGTCCAGTCTGATCCAGGTACGCCGGATCGAAATCCGCCAGCACCATGAGCCTGTCAATGTCTCCGAACTTCACATAGCCCCTCTGGAAGGTGACCAGTTCCCGTTCCCGAAGCTGACGCAGAACACGATTAACATGGACTGCGGTCAATCCCAGAGCGTCGGCAAGATGATACTGGGTCAAGGGGCAGGCATAGCCCTCCTTGCTCCCCAGTCCGACGAACGCCAGCCGCGCACCAAGTTCCAGCAGAAAATGTGCCATTCGCGCATCTGCGTCGCGGCGCCCCAGCCCGACAAGGTGCTCGACAACCATCGCTTCATCCCGGGACGCCGCCCAAAGTATGGCTGCCGCCAACCTCGGGGTGTCGGCCAAAGCACTTAGCAAGTCACCTGCCATAACCTCGGCTGCTTCGATCTCCACAACAGGCTCGATGCTATGGTCAGAAGTGCGCAGCAGAACGCTGCGCAATCCCAAAAAATCACCCGGTATCTGAAAGTCGACGATCTGGCGCGATCCCTCCGGCTGGATCTTGTAGGAGCAGGCCCAGCCCGAAGCCAGAATGTAGGCGGCTTGTCTGGGCTCTCCCTGATGCACAAGGTCACAACCTGCCGCAAAGGTTTTCCGGCGCTGATGCAACTGAGCCAGCACAGCCAGTTCATCTTCTGACAACACGGCAAATGCCGATAGCTTCCTTGCGAGCGGGCTTTCTTCGATCGAGTTCATAACCCCTCCTGAGCTGGCCCGGTGGTATTGAGCACCGCAGGTCACCGGGACTGCTTTGGATCAGTTCGGCCTGCTTCGTTTCCTGCGAGGGTAATGAAGATAACCTCTCTGTCAGCTTATCATGGCACGCAATGCAGGAAAGGAAGGGTTGAAATGTCCGAGCGGACCGACTGTGCAGGAATGGCCGCGCTATCGATCTGCGAGGCATTGCTGCTGGCAATGAAAGACCTTCAGGTACTGCCTGAGCATGAAGTCATTGGTGTTCTTCGTGATGCCGCGGCATTTCATGATAACGCGGGTGGAACGGGAACTGATGCGGTAAGTCACCAAGCTGCTGCGTCATTAATCCATCAGATTATTGCCAACGGGAATCCCGTCCGGCAACCTCGAAGATAACTCACGCGGCCGAGTCATGACCGGGTTCCCTCCTCATCGGGAAGACAGCTCCCAAAACGCTTGAGCATCAGAAGGCTAAGTTGTGGACTCATTCAGTTCCAAAGCCGGTAGCAACAAGGGCTGCAAGCGCGATTGCTGTCCTTCGCCATCGTGACGGCCTTCGCCGGTACAGCATGACCAATAACGGCGCCAAGCGATCGTTCTGAAACGGATACGCCCCGTGATCCCAATGCATGAACTCCGGGAATTTCATCGTTGCTGGCCGCGTTCTGTACCCTCTTCGAAAGCTGGCCGAACAAGGCTTCAGCAAGCTCTGAAACTTCCGCAAAACCGCAAGCCTCTGCACCAAGACAGCCGGGAGCACTCCGGGCGTCGCAGAAGTCACATCACTCCACCTCAGGTTGCACCGTATTCTGGCATAACCTGATTGTCTGGAGGGGGGGCTGCCCGGATCCGAGCTTTGGATATCTGACGACAATTGCTGCGCAGCCAAAGGTTTCGTACAGTTCCAGCATTTCCGGAAGCATTCTGAGGCCGCAAGACACTGTCCCGGCAGCCGGCTTGGAAACATCCACAGCTATCGTGACAGGAGTCGAGGGAAGCATGCCCTGGCGGAGCAGCCCGTCGCGTTCGGTCAGGGGAGTGCCTGTCTGCGCAGCGGCGGCACAGGCGGCGGTGATCCCGGGAACGATCTCCGCATCGATGCCGGCATCGCGTGCGGCGGCCGGCTCTTCAGCAGCGCGGCCGAAGATACTGCCCCCCCGATTTCAGGCGCAGAACCCGGCGGCCCTTCAATGCCTCTGCCAAAATGACCGCGTTAATCCTGTCCTGCAGTCAGTCATGGGCGCCGGCGTGTTTGCCAACAAAGACCCTTTTTGCCGAAGGCGGGCCAGTTCCAAGACCTCACCATCAACGAGGCGGTCAAAAAACCGTGTCAGCCTGCTGCAGTCTTTGCAATGCGCCAAGCGTCAGCAGGTCGCGTGCGCCGGGGCCTGCCCCCACCAGAGCAAGTGAACCCGGTGCGTTTCAAGTTTCAGGGGGAGCTGTCATCAGGAGCCGTCCTATTCCGCGGCCTGCCGGAACTGGCGCCGCGCTAGCAATTCAGCGATGTCAGGACGGCAGGAGCCGCAGTTTGTTCCCGCGTGCAAGGCAGTGCCGACGTCCGCAACGCTCACCAGCCCGCCGCTTTGGATGGCGGTCAAAATGGTGTTGGCCCCGACGTTGAAGCAGGCGCAGACCACCGGGCCGGGGTCGGGCCGGTCTGCTGCCGGAATGCCGGTCAGAACACCTTCCGCGCTGGTGCCCGGCAGTCCCGCCATGTAGTCCCGGCTGACCGCCACCGGGTCCGGCGCGGTGAACAGCGCTGCCATGACCTTGCCGTTATGAAACAGCGCCAGCCGGGTACTGCCTTTGCCGCTGTCTGTCATTAACTGCACCCTGGCCTCGGGCTGGGCGAACAGATCCCGTGCCGCGGCCTCCGGATCAGCAAGCGGAGACACCCCGGCCAGTTCTGCACGGTACCCGGCTGCCGTGCGTGCCATGGCCCAGTACTCTGACCGGGGAGCCATCGGCCGACAGGATACGGCAAACCCGTACCAGGCCGGCTGCCAGCGCTCCGCCGCGACGACGGCGGCCTTGCTTTCCGGCTGCCCCGAAACAGGATCAATGGCAGCGGCGACAAGGGTGTCAACACGCGCCGAAGGAGCGGTTTCGCCGGTCCAGTGGATCGGCACGAACAGATCGCCAGGCTGCACATCGCCGGTGATCCGCGCGCGCAGGATCGCCTGCCCGTGCGGGCTGCTTAGGCGCAGCAGGTCAGCGGGCTGTACTCCCAGCCGCTGGGCGTCCTCCGGGTGGATATCGGCAAAGGGTTCGGCCAGATGCCCTGAAAGGCGGGCGGCTCGTCCGGTGCGGGTCATCGTGTGCCACTGGTCGCGGATACGGCCTGTGTTGAGGCGGAACGGATACTGGCGGTCCGGCGCAGACGCCGGAGGGCGCCAGCGGACCGGCAGCATGCGGGCCTTTCCGTCCGGGTGAAAGAACTGCCCGTCCGCAAAGAACCGGCCGCCCTGCCGGTTCCGGCTCACCGGCCAGCGGACCGGGCCCAGGCTCTCGTAGTCAGAATCGGATATGCGGCTGAGGCCGGAAATGTCGAAATCCAGCCCGAAGCTGCAGGCCAGGCCAGACAATGCGGCATGCTCCCGGAAGATCTGCGCCGGAGACTGGTAATCGAAGGCTGCACTCCCGCCCATCCGCCTGCCCGCGTCTGCCAGAATGTCCCAGTCCGGGCGCGCTAGGCCCGGCGGCGGCAAGACAGCGCGCTGGCGGCTGATGGTGCGGTCCGAATTGGTGGCGGTGCCATCCTTCTCGGCCCAGGCGGCGGCAGGCAACAGCACATCCGCCAGCCGCGCGGTGTCGGTTGCCGCGGTGATGTCGCTCACAACGGTGAAGTCGCAGGCCTTGATCGCGGCCCGCACGGCACCGGCCTCAGGCATGGTGACGGCGGGGTTGGTATGGATGATCCACAGCGCCTTGAGCCGCCCGTCGCCTGCCGCGCGGAACAGGTCGACCGCCTTCAGCCCGGGCCGGTCCGGCATTGCGGGGGCACACCAGAATTCCTGCACCGCCGCGCGGTGGCTGCGGTTTTCCAGATCCATATGGCAGGCCAGCATATTGGCCAGTCCGCCAACCTCGCGCCCGCCCATCGCGTTCGGCTGGCCTGTCACCGAGAAGGGGCCGCAACCGGGTTTGCCAATGCGGCCGGTTGCCAGATGGCAGTTCAGGATCGCGTTCACCTTGTCCGTACCGGAGGTGGACTGGTTCACTCCCTGGCTGAAGATGGTCACCACCTTTTCAGTGCCCATCCAGAGGCGGCAGAAGGCTGCGATTTCGCTGTCAGACAACCCGGTGACGGAGGCATCGCTCGCAAAGGCGGATTCCAGCGCGCCTCCCAGCCCCTCCACATGCTGCAAATACTCCGCGTCCAGCGCGCCGCCCTCATAAAGCGCGGTCAAAAGCCGGTTGAACAGCGCCACGTCGCTGCCTGCCCGAAGTTTCAGATGCATGTCCGCCTGATCGCAGCTCGCCGTGCGGCGCGGGTCGATGACCACCAGCCTGGTGCCGCGCTTTTCGCGCGCGGCGAGGATGCGCTGGTACAGAACCGGGTGGCACCAGGCGAGATTGGAGCCCGCGAGGACGATCAGGTCCGCCTGGTCGAGGTCATCATAGGTGCCAGGCACCGTGTCGGTGCCGAAGGCGCGTTTGTGGCCCGCGACGGTGGAGGCCATGCACAGGCGCGAGTTGGTGTCGATATTGGCGGAGCCGAGGAATCCCTTCATCAGCTTGTTGGCGACATAGTAGTCCTCGGTCAGCATCTGGCCCGACAGGTAGAACCCGACGCTGTCCGGGCCGTGCCGGTCCACCGCCTGCCGGAACCTGGCGGCCACGAGGTCCAGAGCACTGTCCCAATCCGTCTCCTGACCGTTCACTTGCGGGGCCAGCAGGCGGCCCTCCAGCCCCAGCGTCTCCCCCAGCGCCAGCCCCTTGGAGCAGAGCCGCCCGCGGTTGGCCGGGTGGTCCGGGTCGCCGCGCACCGACAGCCCGCCCGCGCCGTCCGGGCGCAGCAGCACGCCGCAGCCGGTGCCGCAATAGGGGCAGGCGGAGCGGGTTTCCCGGCAATCCGCACCGGGCATCACGCGGCGCTCCGCTTGCCGATTGCATCCCCGTCGATCAGCAGGCGTCCGCCGTTGACCTGTACCGGGTAGGTGCCGATCCGGCCTTCATCTGCTCCCTGCGCCTGGCCGGTGTTCAGGTCGAACACCCAGTTGTGCAGCGGACAGGTGACGCTTTGGCCGTGCACGATGCCTTCAGACAGCGGGCCGCCCTTATGCGGGCAGCGGTCATCGGCGGCAAAGACCTCGTCCTCTCCGGTGCGGAACAGGGCGACGCAGCCCATGGGGGTCTTCACCACCCGCGCGCCCTGCAGCGGGATGTCGTCGATTTGGCCGATGTCGATCCAGTTCATTCCGCAGCCTCCAGTGTGAGATTGGCAAGCGGCGCGTATTGCGCCCGCGTGGTGCTGTTCTGTGCGTGCTCCGCCCAGGGATCCTTGCGGTAGACGGATTGCGACAGCGCAAACCGCTCCGCCAGCGCCCTGCGGTTCTCAAGGTCGTCGACGATCTGCGCCTTGACCCAGTCAAGGCCGACCCTGGCCAGCCATTTGTAGATCCGGTCCAGATAGCGGGCATTTTCGCGGTAGATCTGGGTCATAGCAGAGATCACCTCGACCGCCTCCTCCTCACTCGTCACCTTGCACAAGACCTCAGTGCCCTTGATCTCCATCCCCGCAGCGCCGCCGACGTGAATCTCGTAGCCGCTGTCGACACAGACGACGCCGATATCCTTGCAGGTTGCCTCGGCGCAGTTGCGCGGGCAGCCGGAGACCGCAAGCTTCAGCTTGTGCGGCGTCCAGGACCCCCACAGGTGTTTCTCCAGCTTGATGCCCAGCCCAGTCGAGTCCTGGGTGCCAAAGCGGCAATGGTCGGTGCCGACGCAGGTCTTCACCGTGCGCAGCCCTTTGGAATAGGCATGGCCCGAAACCAGCCCGGCGCGGTTCAGATCGGACCAGATGCCGGGCAGGTCCTCACCCCTGACACCCAAGAGATCAATGCGCTGGCCGCCAGTGACCTTGACCGTCGGCACGCCGTATTTGTCGGCGGCATCGGCGATGGCGCGCAGCTCGTCCGGGGTGGTGATGCCGCCCCACATCCTCGGCACCACGGAGAAGGTGCCGTCCTTCTGGATGTTGGCGTGCTTGCGTTCGTTGACAAAACGGCTTTGCGGGTCGTCCCGGTACTCCAGCGGCCAGTCCGCCAGCAAGTAATAGTTCACCGCCGGGCGGCAGACATGGCAGCCGTTGGGGGTGGTCCAGCCCAGTTCCTGCCAGACCGCGGCCTGGCTTTTCAGCTCGCGGCTTTTGATCAGGCGGCGGACGTCCTCGTGGGTGTGGCTGGTGCAGCCGCAAACGGGCTGGGCCTGGGGCGCCGCGTAGTTGTCGCCCAGCGTCACCGACAGGAGCTGTTCAACAAGCCCGGTGCAGGTGCCGCAGGAGGCGCTGGCCTTGGTCGTGGCGCGGATCGCGCCGAGGTCGCTGGCGCCGCCTTCGATGGCGCTGGTAATCTGTCCCTTGCAGACGCCGTTGCAGCCGCAGATCTCCGCCTCAGGCGGCAAGGCTGCAACGGCTGACAGAGGGTCCGCGGAGGCCCCCCCCTGGAAGGCCGGGCCGAAAATCAGCGTTTCGCGCATCCCGCTGATGGGGGTGCCGTCCTTGATCAGCCCGAAGAACCAGCCGCCATCGGCAGTGTCCCCGTACATGACGGCGCCGACCAGCCGGTCGCCTTCAATGACCAACCGCTTGTAGATGCCGCGGGCGGGATCGCGGAACACGATATCCTCGCGCGTCTCGCCTTCCGCGAAGTCCCCGGCGCTGAACAGATCGCAGCCGGTGACCTTGAGCTTGGTGGCCAGTTCCTTGACCGCAAAGGCATTCGGCCTTCCCAAAAGGCTGTCCGCCAGAACCTTGGCCTGATCATAAAGCGGAGCCACCAAGCCAAAGAGATGGCCGTCGAATTCCACACATTCGCCCACCGCATAGATATCCGGGTCGGAGGTCTGCATCTGCGCGTTCACCTCGATGCCGCGCGCCACATCCAGATGCGCGTCGGTGGCAAGCCGGGTTTCCGGGCGGATGCCCACCGCCATCACCACCAGATCGGCACCAAGCGTCTCGCCGCTTTCCAGCAGCACCGCCTGGGCGCGGTCCTCGCCCAGGATCGCCTTGGTCGAGGCCCGGGTCTTCACGGTGATGCCGCGCGCCTCCAGATCCTTGCGCAGGAGATAACCCGCGGCCTCGTCGAGCTGGCGCTCCATCAGGTGGCCCGTCAGGTGCAGCACGGTCACGTCCATGCCGCGCTCCTTGAGCCCTGCGGCGGCTTCCAGACCCAGCAGGCCGCCGCCGATCACCACCGCCTTGCCGCCCTTTGCGGCGGCCTCGATCATCGCGTTGGTGTCGTCCAGATCGCGGTAGGAGATCACCCCCGGCAAATCGTGACCCGGCACCGGGATGATGAAGGGGGCGGAGCCGGTGGCGATCACCAGCTTGTCATAGGGCACATGGCCGTTTTCGCCTTCGACCACTTTCATCTCGGGGTCGATCTTCACCACATGCTCGCCGAAGCGGCAGGTGACGCCGCGCTCCGCGTACCACGCGTCCGAATGGGTGACGATCTCCTCATAAGTCTTTTCGCCCGACAGCACCGGGCTCAGCATGATGCGGTTGTAATTGCCGCGCGGCTCGGCGTTGAACAGGGTAATGTCATAGGCCCCGGGGGCTGCATCGAGCAGATGCTCGATCACCCGGCCGGAGGCCATGCCGGCCCCGATAATGACGAGTTTCTGGGTCATGGTCTCACTCCGCTGCTATCTTGTCTGCGGCCGGTTTGGCGGCGGGTTTGGTCCCGTGCTCGTATTCTTCGAGGAAATCGAGCACCTCCTGCCGGTAGGCGTAGTAATCCGGGTGCTCCAGCAGCGCCTTGCGGGTGCGCGGGCGCGGCAGGTTCACGTCGGTGATCTTGCCGATGGTGGCCTGCGGGCCGTTGGTCATCATCACCACCCGGTCCGCCAGCAGGATTGCCTCATCCACGTCGTGGGTAACGCAGATGGCGGTCACCTTGGTGCGGCTCCAGACCTCCATCAGCACTTCCTGCAACTCCCAGCGGGTGAGGCTGTCGAGCATGCCGAAGGGTTCATCCAGCAGCAGCAGCTTGGGCGAAAGCGCAAAGGCGCGGGCGATGCCGACCCGCTGCTGCATGCCGTTCGACATGGCGCTGGCGGGCTTGTCCATCGCGTCCGCCAGGCCGACGCGCTCCAGGTAGTATTCGACCACGTCCTGCCTCTCCGCCTGGGACGCCTTGGGATAGACCTTGTCGACTCCGATGGCGCAGTTTTCGCGGGCGGTCAGCCAGGGAAACAGGTTGGGCGACTGGAACACAACGGCGCGCTCCGGGTCGGCGCCCTCGACGTGGCGGCGGTCCAGCTTGATCGCCCCCTTGGAAATCGGGTTCAGCCCGGCCGCCATGGTCAGCACCGTGGACTTGCCGCAGCCCGAGTGGCCGATCAGCGAGATGAATTCGCCCTTGTTGATCTTGAGGTTGAAATCCTCGACCACGGTCAGCGGCCCCTTGGGCGTCGGATAGATCTTGTGCAGCTGCGAGAAATCCAGAAAGCGTTCTTCTGTCAGCGACTTCGAGGCTTCGGCCACGGCAGCAGGCAAACCGTGGATCGGGGTCACGTTCGGCAGGATCTTCGAGCCTTCGATCCTGGCCTTGACCCCCACGTCCATCAGGTAGGAAGTGACCTCTGCCCGCAAGCGCTTGATAGTCTCGTCCGTGTTAATGGCGGAACGGTCGCGCGGACGGGGAATGGTGACTTGGAACGCCTCTCCCAGGCTGCCGTCCGGGTTCAGGGCGATGATGCGGTCAGCCAGCAGGATCGCCTCGTCCACGTCATTGGTGATCAGCACGCAGGTCTTCTTGTCCGCCTCCCAGATCATCTCGATCTCCTCCGCCAAATTGGCGCGGGTCAGCGCATCCAGGGCCGACAGCGGCTCATCCAGCAAGAGCACCTCCGGGTCCATCGCCAGGGCGCGGGCCACATTGACCCGCTGGCGCATGCCACCCGACAGTTCTGCAGGGCGGCGGCTGGCGGCATGGCTGAGGCCGACCATTTTCACATAGCGGTTCACCTTCGCCTGTTTTTCCGCCTTGGGCAGGCCGGGAAACACGGTGTCCACCGCCAGCGCAACATTGCCGCTCACCGTCAGCCAGGGCATCAGCGAGTAGCTTTGGAAAATCACGCCGCGCTCCGGACCGGGGCCGGTGATTTCCCTGCCCCGATAGGAGACGGTGCCCTGCGACGGCCTCTCCAGCCCGGCCATCAGGTTGATCAGGGTTGTCTTGCCGGTGCCGGAGAAGCCCAGCAGCACAAGGAACTCGCCCTCCTGAACACTGAGGCTGATGTTTTTCAGAACTTGCGTGCGGCTGGTGCCCTCGCCAAAGCTCTTGGAGACATATTTGAATTCAAGAATGCTCATGGCGGATCACCGGTTGTTCGTGAAGGTAAACAGCGACTGCAGCGCGTACATCACCCGGTCCAGCAGGAAGCCGATGAGGCCGATGGTCAGCACCGCAACGATGATCCTGGCCAGCGACTGGCTGGAGCCGTTCTGGAATTCGTCCCAGACGAATTTGCCAAGGCCCGGGTTCTGCGCCAGCATCTCTGCCGCGATCAGCACCATCCAGCCGACCCCTAGCGACAACCGCAACCCAGTGAAGATCAGCGGCAGGGCCGAGGGCAGCACCAGCTTGGTGATCTTGGTATAGGTGTTCATTTTCAGAACCTTGGAGACATTCACCAGATCCTTGTCGATGGAGGCCACCCCCAATGCGGTGTTGATCAGCGCAGGCCACAGCGAACACAGCGTGACAGTGATGGCAGAGACCAGGAACGACTTGGAAAACAACCCGTCGTTGGTGGCATAAAGCGCCGAAACAACCATGGTCACAATCGGTAGCCAGGCCAGCGGCGACACTGGTTTGAAAATCTGCACCAGCGGATTGATGGCAGCGTTCGCAGCCGGCGACAAACCGGCCAGAATGCCCAGCGGGATCGCCACGGCGGCGGCAATCAGGAAGCCGAAGAAGACGGTCTTTATCGAAGTCCAAATCTGCTGGTAGTAGGACGGCGCGCCGGTATAGGGAATGTCCTTGACCCGTTCCGGCTGGCCGCGGTCGATAAAGCGCTGGTTGCGGGCCTCCACCTTCTCTTGGTGGGCGCGCTCCTTGGCGGCCTTGGCCTGCGCATCCTGGTGCAGGTTCACCGCTTCGGTCCACACCGCACCCGGGCCGGGAATGGCGCCCAGCGAGGTCTGAACCTTGGGTGCCAGCATGGCCCAGAGCATGAGGAAGCCGGCAATGGCGATGACGGGAACTGCCAGCAGCCGCCAGATTTCCTTCAACTGCGCCTTGGGATTGTCCCCGGCGGCGGCTTTCAGCACGGGGGTGACCCAGGCCAGGCCAAAGACCTGAAACCAGGCGTCCATCTTGCTGATGCGGGTAAAAAGCCGGGCGCGGCGGGCCTCGGAGCTGAGCGGGTCGGGATCGGCGATCGTCATGGTGTCATCCTCTGATGCGTGCGGGGTGGGCGTGGAGCGGCGGCGGCCCTTGCCGGGTTACTGCCCCCTGCCCTCCTGTCCGGGGTCAGCCCTGAATGGCACTGCCGACGACGGTTTGGCCGGCCTTCAGTCCGATCGGCAGGCTGTCGATATAGGCGTTGGGCGCTTTGCCATCGAAGGGGATGCCATCGATGATGTCCTCTGCGGGCGTCGGGGCCTTGTAGCCATCGCTGTCCCAGGGGAAGTCCTCGGAACTGGCAAGCCCCTCATCCACCAGCATTTTTGCGGCTTCGAGGTAGATCTCCGGCTTGTAGACCGACCGGGCGACCTCGTCATACCAGCTGTCGGGCTTGGCCTCGGCGATCTGCCCCCAACGGCGCATCTGGGTCAGGTACCAGACCGCATCCGAGTAGAACGGGTATGTGGCGTTGTAGCGGAAGAACACGTTGAAATCCGGAACATCGCGTTTGTCGCCCTTCTCATACTCGAAGGTGCCGGTCATCGAATTGGCGATCACCTCATAGTCCGCGCCGACGTAATCGGGGCGCGACAGGATCTCCACCGCTTCCGGGCGGTTGGCGTTGCCGTTTTCATCCAGCCACATGGCCGCACGGATCAGCGCCTTGACGATTGCCAGCGTGGTGTTCGGGTTTTCCTCGGCGAATTCCGCGGTGATGCCGAAGACCTTTTCGGGGTTATTCTTCCACAGCTCGTAGTCGGTGATGACCGGCACTCCGATGCCCTTGAACACAGCCTGCTGGTTCCATGGCTCCCCCACGCAGTAGCCGGAGATCGTGCCGGCCTCCAGCGTCGCGGGCATCTGCGGCGGAGGCGTCACCGACAGGAACGCCTCGGCGCCGATCTGCCCGGTCACGTTTTCAGGCGAGTAGTAGCCTGGATTAATTCCGCCGGCCGCCAGCCAGTAGCGCAGCTCATAGTTGTGGGTGGAGACCGGGAAGACCATGCCCATGTTGAAGGGCTTGCCCTTGGCGTTGAAGTCCTCGATCACCGGCTTCAGGAAAGAGGCGGAGATCGGATGCGCGATCTTGCCGTCAGCATCCGTGGGCAGGTTCGGTTTCATCATCTCCCAAACTTCGTTGGAGAGCGTGATGCCGTTGCCGTTCAAATCCATGGAAAACGGTGTGACGATATGCGCTTCAGTGCCGTAACCGATGGTCGCGGCCAGCGGCTGGCCTGCCAGCATATGGGCGCCGTCAAGGGTGCCGCCGATCACGCCATCCAGAAGGACCTTCCAGTTCGCCTGCGCTTCGAGCGTGACAAACAGCCCCTCGTCATCGAAAAAGCCCTTCTCATAAGCCACCGCCAGCGGCGCCATATCCGTCAGCTTGATGAAGCCGAAAGTCAGCACGTCCTTTTCCATCTCCAGTGTTCCGGCCCAAGCCGGCTCGGTCAGGGCAGTCGAGGCCGCAAGCGCCATTATAAGTGTCTTCATCGGGTTGGTTCCTTTTCCTAGCTGCGCCCCGCCCAGGGGACGGAACAGAAAAAAGCCGCTGACACGCACCGCCAGGAGGAGTGGCGGCGGGTCGAGCGGCTTTGCTCAGTGAAACCCGGTCTTCGGGAAAATTCTCAGTCAGGCTCCGTTGCCTGTCTGACTTCAGACTGCCGGAAGACCCGGCCTGCGCCAAAGGTTTCTTTGCTCGCGCAGCATGAAATTCTGCGTTGCAGCGTTGCAGCGGGGCAAGCTGCCTGCTTTTTCATCAGTCCGCGGCCATGGGATCAAAAACACGGCCATCAAAGAACCGGTTCGGCAGCAGCCTGACCGCTTCCGATTCTCCTGCGGCCAGCAGCGGGGCGCCGGTTGCGCCTTCCAGTTTCGACGAGGCGCCGGGCAGGTCCGCACCGGTCCCGGCCAGGGCGGTGCGGTATAGATCGCTGCGGAAGACCGGCCCGGCCAATTCCAGCGCCCTGTGCCGGTCGAGGCCAGTCCGTTCCGCCAGTTGCAGCGCAATCCATTGGGCTTGTCTGCGCCAGGGAAAGCCCGCGGCGCCGTCATGGAAGCCGATAAATCCGGGGACTTCACGCTGCAGCCCCTGGGGCGTGACCGTGAACTTGCCCGACAGCGCGCGTTCGATGATTTCGGCGGGCAGATCGAGATACTGCCGCGCGGACAGGATTTCCGCCGCCAGCCCGCGGGAAGCCGGGTCGGCCAGCCAGCGGCCTGCACGCCACAGGGTCCGGATCAGGCGGCCGGTCAGTCCGGGTTCGGCCTCTGCCCAGGTACTGCGGACGGCCAGCACCTTTTCCGGCGCAAAGGACCAGATCGCCCGACCGGGCAACAGCAGCGCCCCCGCGCCATTTTCTACCGCGATGGATCCCCAAGGTTCGCCAACGCAGAACGCGTCTATTTCACCGCTTGTGATGGCATCGGTCATCAGCGGCGGCGGGACGGTGCGGATGCTGATGCCGCGGCCGGTGTCAGCCGCCAACCCTTGCAGCCAGTAGTGCAGCAGTTCCATATGCATGGAAAAGGGAAACGGCACGCCAATCCGCAGGCCAGGGCCGGCTGCGGCTATCAGTGCCTTTCCGGCGGATGCGGCATCATCGAAGGAAAAATTGTGCCCTGCATCGGCAAGTCTGCGGGCCAGGCTGCTGCTGACGCCAATGACGGTGCCGTTGACGGACAGCACTGACAGAACAGAGAATGGCGCGCTGGCGCCGCCAACGCCAAGCGCCGCGGCGACCGGCACCGGCGCGAGCATCTGAGCGGCATCCACCTGCCCGAACGCCAGCATGTCGCGCAGGGAAGACCACGAGGGCGCGCGGTGCAGCTCCAGACTCAGCCGTTCTTCGGCGGCAAAGCCCATTTCCTGTGCGGCAATCAGCGGCGCCGCATCAGTCAGCGGAACATAACCGGCGGGGATGCGTGTTGCGCTCATGCCAGCAGCCCTGCCGCGGTGACCAGCGCCAGCGCGACCTCCGCGACGCGCTTGTTCTGGTCCATCGCGGCCTTTCGCAGCAGCGCGTAGGCTTCGTCCTCGCCGATGCCCCTGGCCTTCATGACCATCCCTTTGGCGCGGTCGATGACCTTGCGTTCTTCCAGGGCCCGTTTGGTTTCTGCAAGCTCGGTGCGCATGCGCTGAAACAGCCGGAAACGCGCGATGGCTGCGTCCAAGACCGGTTTCAGCCGGGCGGCCTGCAGCCCGTCAACCACGTAAGCCGAAACCCCGGCTTCAACAGCGGCCGCAGTCATGCCGTCTTCACTGCGGTCCACAAACATCGCCACTGGCCGGTCCTTGGGGCCTGAGGCCAGCGTCAGTTCCTCCAGCACATCGCGGGAGGGGTTGGCGATGTCGATCAGCACCACATCCGGGTCACGCATCTGTATCTGACGCGCGAGGCCTGAAGGTTCCGAGATGACCTGAATGTCAAATTCCCCGGCGTCCCGCAGCCCGTCCACAATCATGAAGGCGCGGTCACCGTCGGTTTCGACAACAACAATGGACAGGGCATCGGGCATGCGGCAGAGCATGAAAAGGGTGGAAGACGGCTGTAAAGGCTGCAGGTATGGCGCAATTTTACAACAGCCCGTTGGCGCCGAAAATTTGAGCTTACTGCCCGAGCTTTAAGCAGGGAGGAGACACACACTGGCGGCAGCCAAAACGCCGGCTTTAATGTCCGCAATGGGTGATATGTGCCTACAGCGGACATGTGCGAGCTTCCTGTCTGCATGTGCGGCGAATGGCAGGCTTGCCCCCCGTGCCGATATTGCCGCCGTTGCCCCTCCGGGTGTTTGCTAACGCAGCATCCGCTCGCAGGCGCGGCACGCTCACCGCTGTGTTGCAGCCAATGCCGCCAGACCGGGCATTCAAATCAGCCTGAAGTGCAAAATGTAATCCGCCCTTTTCGCCGCGGCCGATCTCGACAAAGACGACGTGGAAGAAGTCTTTTCCGCACAACACGTCAAGACGGCTCCCAGCAGGTCTCTGTCCGGGCGTGCGCCAAGTGCTGAAGGCACCTTCGGGCGCAAGCCCGCCGGGCAAGCCTAATGATTCAGAATCTTGCTCAGGAAGTCCTGTGCCCGTTCGCTTTCTGGATTACCGAAGAACTCTTCCGTGGCGCGGTCTTCGACGACCCGGCCGGCATCCATGAACACCACCCGGTCCGCCACCTTGCGGGCAAAGCCCATCTCGTGGGTGACAACCATCATCGTCATACCGTCCTGCGCCAGTTCAACCATCACGTCCAGCACCTCGTTGATCATCTCCGGGTCGAGCGCTGATGTCGGTTCGTCAAACAGCATCGCAATCGGGTCCATCGCCAGCGCCCGGCTGATTGCCACCCGCTGCTGCTGGCCGCCAGACAGCTGCCCGGGAAACTTCTCGATATGCGGCAGCAGCCCGACCCGGCTGATCAGGGCCTCGGCCTTGGCATTGGCCTCGTCGCGCGACCTGCCCAGGACCTTCTGCTGGCCCAGGCACAGGTTTTCGCGCACGCTCATGTGCGGGTAGAGCTCAAAGTGCTGAAACACCATGCCGATCCGCGAGCGAAGCCTGGTCAGATTGGTGCCCTTGGCGGTGACATCCGCATCCTCCACCAGGATGCGGCCCTGCTGCACCGGCTCCAGCCCATTCACGCATTTGATCAGGGTCGATTTTCCCGAGCCGGACGGCCCGCAGACAACCACCACCTCGCCCTTGCCGACATGGGTGGTGCAATCGGTCAGCACCTGAAAGTCGCCATACCATTTGGAGATGTTTTCGATGCTGATCATGCGGTTTTGGCCTTCTGAAGGCGCCGGACAAAAAGCGAGCCGGCGAAGCAAATGGTGAAGTAGACAAGGGCTGCGAAGATGTACATTTCCGCCAGCCGGCCCTCAGTGCGGGCGACGATTGAGGAAGCGGTCATGAAGTCGCGCAGGCTGACAACAAAGATCAGGCTGGTGTCCTGAAACAGGATGATACCCTGGGTCACCAGGATCGGGATCATGTTGCGGAACGCCTGCGGCAGAACCACATAGCGCTGAATCTGCCAATAGCTGAGTCCTGTTGCCTGCCCGGCATGCACTTGCCCCTTACGGACCGACTGAATGCCAGCGCGGATGATTTCCGAATAGTAGGCCGCCTCAAACATGACAAAGGCGATCAGCGCCGAATAGAATCCGCCGATCGGGCGGCCCAGGGCCAGAGGCACCAGGAAGTAGAACCAGAAGATCACCAGGATCAGCGGCACCGAGCGGATCAGGTTCACATAGCCAGCGGCAGCCAGAGCCAGGGGCATGATGCCGGAAAGCCGCATCAGTGCCAGGCCGGTGCCCAGGATGATGCCCCCAATAACCGCCAGCAAGGTGAGCCATAGCGACAGCTGCAGACCCTGCCACAGAAAGGGAAGATTATTCCAAATGACGGAAAGATCGAAATCACCCATGGCTCAGTCCTTTCCGACATAACCCGGGATACGGGTATATTTTTCAAGCGTCTGCGCGATCACCGTCGCGCCAAGCGCAATAACCACATAAATGACCGTTGCGGCGGTGAAGGCTTCGAACCCCTGAAAGGTGTATTCCGCGATCTGCTGGCTTTGCGCAGTCAGCTCCAGAAGCCCGATGGTGAGCGCCAAGGAGGAGTTCTTGAAGATGGTCAGGAACTCGGACGTCATCGGCGGCACGATCAGCCGGAAGGAAATCGGCAGCAGCACATAGCGGTAGGTTTGCGCAGTCGAGAAGCCGTTGGCGTAGGCCGCGCTGGTCAGGCCGGGACCCACAGCGTTGATCCCGGCGCGGACCTGTTCCGCAACGCGGCTGGCCGTATAGAGGCCCAGGCCGATCACAGCGGTGACATACTCGGGGTTTGGCATATCCCGCTTCATCCAGCGGCCCAGATCGTCCGGGACGATCTCGGGCATCACGAAATACCACAGGAACAGCTGCACCAGGAGCGGCACATTGCGGAAAAGCTCGACATATGCGGTGCAGAGGGTGGCGACGGGCTTTGACGGCAGTGTGCGTCCGACACCTACTAGCACCCCGACGGCCAGTGCCAAAACCCAGGCTGCAAGCGCGACCGCAAAGGTCCAGCCCACCCCTGATATCAGCCAGCCCAGGTACTCCTCCTCAAAGAGGACGCCCCAGTTCCAGTTGTAGTTCATGATTGTTTACCCTGTTGAAGGTGCCGGGCCCCGCAAGCGGCGAAGGCCCGACCGTGCAAGCGCGGGAAGATATTATTCGGGCAGCGCGTTGATCTGGAACGCGGCCTTCAGCAGATCGGTCTGCGCAACGCCCAGCGGATCGAACCACTTAGAATAGATCTCGTTGATCTCGCCTGAGCGGAACACTTCGGCCAGGGCCTTCTTGCCCACCAATTCAAAGGCGCTATCGTCGCGGCGCACCATCAGCGCATAGGGGTCGAAGGAGAGGAAATCGCCAACGACCTCAAATGAATCGGGAGTTTTCGACTTGGCGATCAGCCCGAACAGCAAGATGTGATCGGTTGCATAGACATCCACCCGGTCAGTTTCCAGCGACAGCATGCCCTCGGCATGGTCGCGCACCGGCAGCACCTTCACGTCCAAGCCCAGTTCTTCAATTGCCGCCTTTACCGCGCGCTCGTTGGTGGTGCCCTGCGCCAATGCCACGGCTTTGCCTTCCAGATCTGCAACCGAGCCAATCCCCGCCCCTTTGCGCACCATCAGTTTGGTTCCGGTGATAAAGGTGGTGGGCAGGTATTCCACCTGATCCTGACGCGTAAGGTTGTTGGTGGTTGAGCCGCATTCCAGATCAATTGTGCCATTGGCCATCAGTGCGATCCGGGTTTTCGGATTCACCGGCACGTATTTGATCGACAGTTCCTTGCCCAGTTCCGCAGACACCGCATCGACCACTTTCATGCAAAGGTCGATCGAATAGCCAACCGGTTTCTGGTTTTCATCAAGATAGGCAAAGGGAACCGAGCTTTCGCGATGCCCGAGGACGATCTCGCCCGAGGCATCAATCTTGGCCAGGGTTCCCGTGCGTTCCTGGGCGGCGGCCGGGGCCGCCAGGGCCAAAGCAAAGGCCAGGGCGGCGGCTGGTTTCAGAAGTTTCATGTTTTTCTCCCTATTGAATTGTCTTGTGCTTTTGTTAATCCTGATAGCCCGGCAGACCGAAGATACCGGGGTATCCAAACAGCGCTGCGCTGCCGCCGGTATGAAGGAACACGATGTTATCCATGCCGTCGAAATAACCCCTTCGGACTTGGTCGATCAGGCCGTCGACTCCCTTGCCAGAATAGACCGGATCAAACAGAAGCCCCTCCAGCCGGGCCAGCTTCAGAAGCGCCGCGCGCATACCCTCGGTCGGCAGCCCGTAACCCGGCCCCACATAGTCGCAATTCGCCCGAACCGACGCCCGGTCGATTTCGGCCCCCATGCCAAGGTAATCCATGGTCTTGCAGGCCAGATCAAAGACCATGCTCTCCTGTTTCTCCTGCGGCGCCCGCACGCCGATCCCAAGCAGGTGAATGTCACTTGCAAGACCTGCAAGCCCCGCCACCAGCCCCGCCTGAGTTCCGGAACTGCCAGTGGCATGAACCAGCGCGTCGACCTTCAGCCCAAGCGCTCCGGCCTGCTCCTCCAGTTCGGCGGCGCAGTTCACATACCCCAGCGCGCCAACGCGGTTGGAGCCGCCGCCCGGAATTATATAGGTCTTGCGGCCCTGGTCTTGGAGCGCGCCAGCCAGGGTTTCCATCTCGGCATTCATGTCGGCACCGCCGGCCCGCTTGGAGATGGTTGCGCCATGCAACTGGTCCAGCAGAACATTGCCGTTGAAGTTATAGGCCACGTCATTCGACCCGGTGCGGTCCTCCAAAAGGATTTGGCAATCCAGGCCCAGCTTGGCCGCCGCCGCCGCCGTCTGGCGGGCGTGGTTGGACTGGGTGGCTCCCTGGGTAATAACCGTATCGGCACCGAGTTTCAGCGCTTCTGCCATCAGAAATTCCAGCTTGCGGGTCTTGTTGCCGCCAGAGGCAAGACCGGTGCAGTCATCGCGCTTGACCCAGATGCGCGGCCCGCCCAGTTCTTCGCTCAATCTATCCAGAGGTTCCAAAGGGGTCGGCAGATGGCCCAGCCGCACGCGCGGGAAGTTTCCAAGTGCGCGCTTTACAAGCGCAAGGTTGCCACCCCCGGCCATTGTGTCTTCTGTCACTGCGGTGTTCATCGAATACATCCCTTTTGCGTATTTTCAGTAAGGCTAGACGCTGGAATGGCCGTTGAATAATGCAAACATTGCAGCCTACTCATACATATTGTATGAGCAGACATGGATACCCGCCTTTTCGAAGACGCTTTGATCCTGCTGGAGGAGCGCAGCCTGACTGCCGCGGCAGCACGCAGGAACGTAACACAACCAGCCTTTTCCAGGCGCATACGGGCCTTGGAGCATTGGATTGGCAGAAGCTTGCTGGTGCGTGAGGCCAACCGGGTAGAGCTGTCTCCCACATTGCTTCAAAGCGAGCCACAGATCCGGGCGCTGCTGGCACATTTAAGGCAATTGCATGGGCATCTGAAGAATTCGGAAGGCATTGGCGAACCGCTGGTGCTGGTAACGCAGCACTCGCTGTCAGTGTCTGTTGTTCCGGAGATTCTCCGCAAATTCCGCAACAGCGGCCGGACGCCGCAAATCCGGCTGCGGACGCAAAACCAGGTATCTGCCATGTCCACGTTTCTGCGCCACGAAGGCGACGTGCTTTTGAGCTATGAGTACCGTGAACTGCCGCAGGTACCTTTTGACGACACTGTTGACCGTTATGTCTGGCGGCGGGACACCCTGCTTCCCGTCGCCGGCGGCGCGCTGCGGCATGATCTCCTGGAAGGCCAGATACTGCCGCCGGATGCTCCCTGCATTGATTATCCTGCCGAAAGTTTCTTTGGACAGATTTTAACGCTGCATCAAAACAGGGCTGAACGCGCCTGGACGGGTACGCCGGCAGTGGAAAGCGCATTTTCGGTGGGGATTTCCCAGATGGTTCTTGAAGGAAGCGGCGCCGCCTGGGTGCCTCACTCCATCATTCAGAACCACATCATTTCCGGTGATGCTGTCATTCTCTCTCCAGAGTACGGCCGTCTGCCGCTGGATATCGTCCTATATACCCATGTATCCAATCCACGCGGGGCACATTTCCGGAAAACAGTTGCTGACTTGGTTTGACGGAAGCTCGAAACGCCTGCGGTGGCCTGTAGGCGGCGGTCTGCGGGCGGCGGAAAAACCGGCCAGTTTTGGCCCTTTCTGGTTTCAGGGAGGGCGGGAGCATTTTCACCGTGAAACTTTTTCGGTGTCCGTCGTCAGAGATTTTGGGCCAGTTGGCAGCCTGAGCTAAGAGATTCTCTGGCTGCCAACTGGCCCAAAATCTCTGACGACGGACACTGTCTGGACTGGGCAGTTGCGCCTTCAACAAGAGACAGTAGAAATCCGCGCGGGGCGCGCGGATTGCATATCCCAGGAGTCGCGGCAGGGCATCGACGGGCTGCGCCCGCTCCCCCCTCCCCCGGCATTTTCCGGTTGATTGGTCCGCCTGCCCTCCGGAAGACACGAGGTCTTCCGAAGTGAAAATCAGGGAAGGCTTCGCCACTGGCGGAACAGGAGGCGCCAGCGGGGATGTTGGAGACACGAAAAAGGAAAGGGTCTGCCGCAAATGGCAAAACTATGCGTCGCCCGATGTCGGGCGACACATAGTTTTCCTTCCAGGCTCCGCTAAGCCTTTGATTTTAGGCCAGTGGAAAAATCGTGATCGCACCAGTCTTTCCTTTTGCGACTCATAGACTTGCCATCGGCTGAAGCGGACCTTTTCGGCCAGCGCCGTTCAAACTTGGTCAGGAGCATATTTTCAATGCTGAGTGCTAGGCGCGAGCGACAGCTCAGCGCAGGAAGCTGCCGCTGCAAAGTTGCGAACCGTCTTCGCCATTCGGAACCTGATCGGCCCAAAGCCGACCTTGATGTCCGGCAACGGTGCCGCGACGCAGCTTCACCGAACCGGCTCTCTGTTTGCGGGATCGTCAAGTGCGGGTTCTATTGCCGTTCGGGGTCCTGGTTCTCTACGAAGTCGGTGTTTCCGCTTCCTGA